>Ga0105044_10011064_pt1 | contig 12301 bp, 8 predicted proteins | sample MAT01_FD_78092 | JGI IMG/M metagenome (GOLD analysis project Ga0105044, IMG submission 78092) | Freshwater microbial communities from Lake Fryxell liftoff mats and glacier meltwater in Antarctica - MAT-01 | ecosystem: Environmental > Aquatic > Freshwater > Ice > Liftoff microbial mat | place...
AATCAGATGGAATACCAAAACAGTATTCAAACCGTCTTTCAAATGCCCGCCTTCGCGCTTCCTCTCGGCTTTCCCAAAGACACCCGCGACCACGGTTTCGATACAGTCAGCGCCAGCCTCGTCCTCTCGCCACCTCTCTTGGACGCCTACCAAAGCGTCGCTCTTCAGGTTGCGGATGAGCTCTTTCCGCCGCTAACCGAAGCACCTCCGATGACGATCCGCCGGGCGGGCGTCAACGATCTCGTGCTCAGTTTCTCCGCTGCGACGATCCACGGCGACGCACTCCGCCTCGCCGCGAAGAGCGACGAGATCATGCGCAGCAGCACTTGGCCGACCAAAATTGAGATCAAAGCATCGGGGACCCACCGAATCACCATACGTGCGTCAGCCTTTCGCCCGAAAGACGGGGAGCCGATGAACCTGGAGATTCGGGCGCGCGATCTTTCGGCGAGCGACCGGTCACGGGCCAGCGCGATGCGGCTGCTGCATGAGGTCGAGGTCACGAGCGACACTCCCGAGACTTTCACCTTCGAAGCCGACCTTTACGAAGGCCAAACGCCGCTCCTGCGCTGGACCAATGCCGAGCTGGATCATGATGCGACGGTTTTCTCCGCTCTGCTGAAAAAGCGCTTCGCCGAGGATACGCGTTTCCTTGCTGCCTGGCAGGAAATGATCCACGCCGGTGACCGGAAACGATCAACGCCCATCACCACACTGCGCGGACGCAACGGATGGGACATCCTGCAGAGACATTTGCAGAACCCGGATCTGAACCTGGCGGATGCGACAATCGATTCCCCCCTTACCGCCAAGTTGTTGAAATCCGCGAGCGAGGACGGTGCGGCGAGGAATCTAGCCGATGCCTACGCCTATCAATACCACGAAGATGGACCGGCGCTTCAAATCCACGAAGTCACCGTGGAAGGTCCAGTGAAGCTTGTGGAAGGACCGAAAGATCAGATGCGCCGCACATGGCGCGAATGGAGTTTCGGAACTCGCAAAGAGGGGGAAACCGACGAAGCGTTCGCAAATCGAGGCCTCGGTCTTTTCCTGCCACGGCTATTCCGACGCGCGGTCGATGAGCAGACCAGACAGGAGTTCCTCGATATCGCCAAAAGTCACTGGGCGGAGGGGCATGCTTACGAAGAAGGAATGCACCTTGCCCTGCGCAATGCTCTCGTCTCGCCCCGCTTTCTCTATCGGGAAATGACGCCTGGCAAACTGGATCAGGCCGATTTGGCAAGCCGACTTGCCTACTTTCTGACGCGAAACCCGCCTACAAGCACGATCATTTTTCTGGTGAGAGCCGGGGAACTCTCCGATCCGGAAACCTTTCGCAAAGAAGCCGAGCGACTCCTCCCGACTTCACCCTCCGCTCCTTTCATCCGGGACTTCACCTCGCAGTGGCTGCACACCCGCCTCCTCCCCGAGATCATGCCCGATGAAACATTCGCCTTTTCCAACGGAGAAATCGATATCGCCAGAGCGGAAGCCGAGCACTTCTTCTTCGAGATGCTCGACAAAAATCTTCCGCTCAGCGACTTCGTCAATCCGGATTTTTTGATGACCTCGAAGCGGTTTGCGAGTGAAAACTACGACTATCCCTTTCCGAAAACGAAGTTCCCGAATCCTTCCGCAGAATACACGGGGGATGACTTCAAGATCGAGCGACTGCCGATTGAGCGGGGCGGGCGCCGAGGCGGGCTGCTCGGGATGGCGGGGGTAATGATGGCAACGGCCAACGGCGTGGACACCCAGCCGGTCCTGCGCGGAGTGTGGGTTCTGGAGAACGTTATGGGCACCCCGCTCCCCCCGATCCCGTCGAACATTCCGGCCCTGACCCCCGATGTGCAGGGAGCGAAAACTCCACGCGATTTGCTCACGGCTCATACCCAGGCAGCGGATTGTCGGGGCTGCCACCGCCACATCGACCCGGTGGGCTTCGCCCTCGAAAACTTCGACCCCGTAGGCAAATGGCGCGAGACCTGGCCTAAAATCAATACCCCGATCAACCCCTCGGGAACTCTCCCCGACGGCACGAGAATTGAAGGCTTCATCGACTTCAAAAAGTGGCTCGCGTCGAATACGGAGAAGGTCGGGGAATGCCTCTCCGAGAAACTGATGATCTATGCAACGGGACGAATTCCCTCCTATGCAGAACAAAAAGAGATCGCCGGGATCGTCGCTACGATTCAGGCAGAGAACGGCGGATTCCGCGATCTACTTCTCGCGCTGGTTGATAGCAGAACCTTCCGGACCCGTTGAGTCTTTCGGAAGATTCCCGTGGGCGGGATGGTGCCCACCCGACTGACCCGATGAATCGTCTCAGAACCGACCCTGTTTGGTCTGGGACCCAACAGGGTTATGCCTTGCCGGGTCGATTTCCTGACGGACCGAGGTTCCCGGAGGCGCGTTGGAAGCCTCGGCGCGGATCGTCGCCCCCCGATTCCCTATTATTTCTTCACGTCGTAGCAGACGATATACTCCTGATCCCGCAAAAACAGCTTCCCACCCAACACCAGCGGGTGCGTCCACACCGCACCCTTCGGATTCCGGTTGGAACTTTGCGGATCCAGCTTCAAACTGCCTTTGGACTCAAAGCCTTTTTCGGTGGCGGTAGCCAACGTAAGCGTCCCATCGCTCTCATTCAACGCGTAGATCAACCCATCCGCCACATGCACGGCACCTTTGCTGGTGAATTGGCCCTTCTCATTCCAGACCATCTCACCCGTCTTCCAATCCTGACAGATCAGACCGCCTCCATCGGAGAATCCATAGAGGTAGCCGCCGACCTTGACCACACCACCGTGGTGGTTTTTCATCGTTTTATTTTCCCAGACATCGACCGGTTTGTTTCCCTCTTCGATCCGCACCAGCTTGCTGCCGACCCCGTATCCGGAGGTCACGTAAATCTCATTGCCATCGACGATGGGAGTCGGAATGACCGCTGTTTTCCCAGGCCAGGGGGAGGACCAGAGCACGTCCCCCTTGTCAGCGGAGACGCCGACGAGTTGTGACTCGAAAAGGCGGATGTATTGGCGGGTGCCATTGATCTCGGCTGCCACGATGGTCGCGTATTCCGCCTTGCCGGGCTGCAGGTCGGAAGCCTCCCACACGACAGCTCCAGTTTTTTTATTGAGGCAGACCATGCCGGCCTTTTTCCCACCGGGGCTAATCACGACGTGGTCGCCATCCACCAAGGGAGACTCGGCGAATCCCCAACCACCGGCCTGTCCGGCAAAATCATCGACGAGGTGCTTGGACCAAACCTTGGCCCCGGTCTCGGCATTCAGACAATCGAAGCTGCCTTTCGGTCCCACCGCATAAACGAAACCATCGGACACCGTGGGGGTGCTGCGCGGACCATTCCCCCAACCGGCGTTGTAGCCTTGCTGATCATCGTTGCTCAGTCCGGTCGCCCAGACTTCTTTACCATCCTCCACACTGATGCACACCGCTGTCACTTCCGAACCGCGCGTGCCGAGAGTGTAGAGCTTGCCACCGACGATGCTGAAGCCCGAGTATCCCATCCCGGCCTGATCATAGACCCAGAGTTTCTTCGGACCATCGCCCGACCATGACTCCAGTAAGCCGGTGTCGGGGGAGATGCCAGTGCCTTGCGGCCCCCGGAAGGCGGGCCAATCGGTGCTGCTAGCAGATGGAGATCCCGCTTGGGCCGATGCCAAAAATTGCTGATCCTCCAAGCTCAGGGAAATCACTTCGACCTGTCCGACGCGCCCATCAGCCAGCTTGAGGTGGACCGTGCCGCCCTCGACTTTGATCAAATCCGCCACGATCTCCTTGCCGGTTGCTTCCTGCTTCCAGGTGCGGGCGGAGGCGGGCAGCGATACGAGTAAAATCAGCAGGGCAACGAGAAAGGTTTGTTTCATGCGCGAAGAATCGCCGAAATCACGAACCTTGGCAAGTCACGTGATCGCACCAAAATGAGATGAGGCGGGGGCTAATTTCACCTCGTTGAAGGACCACGAATTGACACGAATTGACACGAATTGACACGAATGAAGATTGCCCCTCGGTCATCTATTTCCGGCGATCCGTGCTCATCTGATGCCTTTGGCTTCTCTCTCCGATTTTGTGGTCAAAGTTCCACTCGAACCAAGGAAGCTTAGTCCGCCGCGCGCTGCCACACCCGCACGTAATCGATTTCATAAAGAGCGGGAAACACTGTCGTCTCGTCCGGTGCCTCCGCCCATCCCCCCACCGCAAGGTTTAGCAGCAGAAACATGGGCCCCTGCGGAATCTCCCTGGTCGCCCGGTGACGAGCCACCCCATCGATATACCACCGGATTTCCGACGATTCCCACTCCACCGCGAAGGTATGGAAATCCGCCGCAAAATCCGGCCCCCGAAAGTGGCCGGTCTGAGAGAGGCTGTCGCCACCAGGATCATTCGGATCCGGCCAATGATGGCTCAGATAGACTTTGTCAGGCTCGCCGCCGAGGATTTCCAGCACGTCGATCTCCGGGGGCCAGACGAGAGGATCGGACAACATCCAAAAGGCCGGCCAGAGCCCCCTCCCCCGCGGCACCCGGCAGCGCACTTCATAGCGCCCGAAACACTGGGAGAACCGCCCCAGGGTAGTCAGCATCCCCGACCGATACTCACGCGTCTTGCCATCGTAGAATACCGGCGTCTTGTCACATCGGATTTGCAGGATTCCGTCGCTCACGGAAAAGGCCCCTGGAGCATAGCCCTGCAACTCCCCGTTCTTTTCCGCGCCCCAAGGATCGCGGGCCACCCAGCGAGTTCCGTCGAGGTGAGGCTCCGCAAATTCGTCGTGAAACGTGAGAGTCCAGCCGGGCAGGTCCGGCACGACCTCCTCAGCGGACGCGCCGCCCCCAAATCCAAATACTACAGCCCCCGCGACCCGCCATAGGGGAGCTCGGAGCGATTTAGAAGTCCGCATGGCTTCGTGTGATGATCCTGGCACCATCGCCCTCGGGCAAATCAAGAAACTTATGCCGCGCCAGGAATTCGTCCATCAGCTGCAAGGATGCTTCGTAGGAAGAGGGATCAACATGCAGATTGGCGAAGTAGTGATCTCTCCCCTCGAAGGGAAAAAAGTCGCAGAGATTGCGCCGCTGTTGCAAGGCCATGGCAAGGTCTTCGGCATCCTCGCAGGGGGCGACCCGATCCAGGGTCCCGTGCAGGATCAGCCAGGGTGGCTGCCCCGCTGTGACATGAAGCCGCAAAGACGCTCGCCTCGCCTCGGCGGAACTGGCGAAACGGTCCGCGCCATACTCGTGGCGATCAAAGGCGACCAGGGCGCTGATCATGATCACCCCGTCGGGACGGGTCACCGCCGCCGGCGCTGCCCCGATCCGAAACTTGGTTTTTAACCGGGATTCGTTCACAGGCGGGAGCAAGGCGGCGGCTCCTGCGGTGTGCCCGCCGGAACCCGCCCCGACCGCGACCACCTTGGCGGGGTCGATCCGCAGAACTTCCGCCTGCCCCCGCACGAAGCGCAGGGCATCGTGCAAATCACAGCGGGCGTCACCGGGAACCGAACCAGGATGACTCGCCCGATTGCGGACCTCCACCAGGCCGGCCACCGCGCCGCGAGAGGCATAGTAGAGCGCCTGCGGAGCAAACTGACCGACAGCGGCCCGATCCCACGCTCCCCCATTGAGGAAGAGCAGCAGCGGTCGGGGCGATCCTTCCCCTGATCCTTCAGGAACGTAAAAATGGATTCGGAGAGGATCGGCCCCGTCAATCTCCTTGTAGATCTTCGCTTCCGCCTGGGCCAGCAGGTGCTGCTCCCAATCTATGACCGCACGCTTCATGGTTTCCGAATTCACAATGATTTCTACCCAAGCAAATGGCACCATGCTACGATCAAGACATGGCCCTGTCTCCCGCAAAATTCTTTCATCTTCCTTTGCTAGCCCTGTTCGGGCTCGCCTCCGCCCTCGCGCTCCTGGTTTCAAGCCCGGTTTCGTTGCGGGCTCAACCCAGCATCGCCGGGTCCGTCCGCTCGGAGCCGGCCCTCCTTGCGACGCTCTCCGGGGTCTTCGAGTCGTGGCGGGCGTCCATGGAAACCGGCGACCTGACCCAATGGGAACGCACCACCGCCTACTCCCGCCAGATCGAGACCCGCAACCGAATCGTCTCGCAGAAGCTGCCTTTCCCACAGGCTCTCTTTGACGATTCGGTGGGCGCTCCCGGTCTCGCCGGGCTGGTTCCCGTCGGCGTGCTCAGCACGGGAGAAACCGCCACCTCGACCTATTTCGGTCGCGCCAATTTCGGCGAGGATGAAGGTGCCGGCGTCGCCGTCTCGGACAACCTGCTCGTGCTTCATTTCCTCTTTGAAGATGGGCGCTGGCTTTTTGACAATCTGCGCGTCGTCAAGCTGGGCAACGATGGCGAAATCCTCCTCCAGATCCGCAATGGTGACTTCAGCTTTCTGAAAGGGGATGAATTTCAGCCCGCCCCTTCCCTGCCTCCGGTCCCGCAACCGGTCCCCGTTCCCGATCTCATCGCCGAAGCCTGGGTTGATGCCACTGGCTACGAAGTTAAAGTGATCGTGAACGGCCATCCCTCCGGCGTCTTCCGCAATATGAAATCCACCGAGATGGTCATGGGCGGCGTCCGCCGGGGACAAAATACCGTGCGCCTTGAGATCCGTCCGCTGCCCGATCCCCCTGGAGGGATTTCCAAAGTGGAGGTCGCCATCTACGCCGCCGCCGTAACCGATGCCCCCGCCAATCGGGTCTTTCACTACAAGCCGGAGACTCCCGCCCCGCTGGTCAGCGAGGCGTTTGCGATTGAGTGAGGGAACGAGCGACAGAGTCCCTAGATGTTCGATATGAGCCGGCAGATCCGCGAAAAAGAATGCGAGCGGTCCGTCCGCCTCTGGCCCTTCTTTGTTTTTCCACCGACTCTCCTGCTCGGCCTTTGCTGGCTGCTTTCCGCTCTCTACTATCGGGAGGCGAAGAAGGACTTTGAAGCGTGTCGCGCGGAGTTGGCGGCGATCGGTGAGTCGCTGAATATTGAGGATCTGCGGCCCGAAGTTTTGGATCCGGAGAGGAATGTCGCTGCGGCCCCCATCTTCGCGGAACTGCTCGCCGAGCTTCGGGCTGATCCCCATTTGGATTTTAAGGAGCATCCCGTGTTTGGTGCCCTGCGGGAGGAGGCGATTCAGGGGTATGTCTCGCCGACTCTTCAGCTACCTGAGAAACGCACCGAGACAGTCACTCTCCTGCGTGGGTTAGCCTTACATGAATATTATCCAGACCACGGCGAGATGGAAGCTGCTCGAGCGATTCTCGATCATGGTCTGGTCCATCGGGAGTCCTTGGCGGAGATCGCGGCAGCGGTGCGACGGCCGGAGGCGAATTTCGGAATTCGTTACGAGGACGGATTTGCAGCATCGTTACATCATCTCAACCTCATACTCGAATTGGGAAAATTTCTCAAAGCGCACAGCCGAGCCTCGTTGGTCGTCGGTGACCCGGCCACTGCGGCCGCGGACGTCAGCACTCTCTTGCAACTCTCCGACCACCTTCGTGCGGAACCAAGTTTGATCAGTTGCCTCTTCAGTATTTCCACGTATGAGCTCGCGCTGTCGGTCATTCATGAAGGGCTCGCTTCGTCCACCTGGAGGGAAGCGGACGAAGTGGTCCTCGCCGCAGAGTTGAGTGATCCAGAGTGGTGGCCCGCGTTTGCCGACAGCCTGCGGATGGAGCGAGCCACCTTCGTGGACTTCTTCCAACAGACGATCGCAGGAGATAGAAAACAGGAGAACGTGACAGTTACCACCTGGGCACCTTACCTTTTTAAAGCCTTTCCCCTGTTGCAAAAAGCCTGGCTTTGTGACAGCGCCGCCAATTACAGCCGACTTATGCAGGAACAAATCTCGCTGGTTGCAGCCAACGAGTCAGGCCAGTGGGACACCCCTGCGTGGGAGCGCTTGAAGGGAACGCTTGAGGAAATGAGCGAGCACCCTTTGCGCAAAATCCGCTTCCATCTGGTGACAAGCATCCCGGCATCTTTCGCTATCCACAGGCGCCCAGCCCGCAGTCACACCCACGGAAACCTGGCTCGTCTGGCTCTCGCGCTCGCTCAGGTCCGCCGATCCACCGGTGCCTATCCCGCGAAGCTGGAGGAGTGTTTTCCCTTCCTCGCCGGTGACGTTCCCCGCGATTTGTTCACGGGGCAATCACTGATCTACCGGCCACTTCCCGACGACGACTACCTCCTCTACAGCGTTGGAGAGAACGGCCTTGATGATGGTGGATTGCTCAAAAAAAGGCCCGAACATGGCGATTGGGTCTGGCGTCTCCGACTGCCCGCTGATTTTGATCACGACGCCTATCGCGCACCGTGACTACGCTTCTTCCACATGCCCGCCCCCATCCGCATCCTCTTCGTCTGCCTCGGCAACATTTGCCGCTCTCCCGCCGGGGAAAATGTCCTCCGACACGTCGTCACCGAAGCTGGCGTGGCCAAACTCTTCACCATCGATTCTGCCGGGACGGCGAACTACCACACCGGCAACGCACCCGACTCACGGATGCGCCAGGCAGCCCGCGAGCGCGATCTTCCCATGACCGGCGGGGCGCGGCAAGTCCAACCGAGGGACTTCACCGAATTTGACCTGATCCTTGCGATGGACCGGAGCAATCTCCGCGACTTGGAGGGCGTTCGCGCTCGTTGTCAGGCCCCCACGGCGGCCTTGCACCTCTTCAGCGAGTTCTGCTCCAAACATCAGTTCACCGACACGCCCGACCCGTATTGCGGCGGAGCGGCGGACTTCCATCATGTCCTGGACCTGATGGAGGACGGGTGCACGAACCTGCTCGATCTCTGGCGCAAAGGTGAGCTGCACCATCGGTAGAACAAAAAAGCCCGACCTCACAGAGCGGGGCCGGGCTGATCGATTCAGGCTTTCACCCGAGAAACCTTAGTTAGCTGCAGGAGCCGCTGGAGCCGCTGGAGCGGGTGCTGGAGCATCACCGGCTGGCTTGGGTTTGCCGCCTTTACCTTTGCCACCTTCTGGAACCACAGACAGCTCAGCGAGATCGAGCTGGTCATCTTTGTTGGTGTCTCTGGAGGCAAACGCTTTGTCAGCGGAACCGGGTTTTTCTTTTTCGCGCTCGGCGACCGGACCGGCTGCGAACTCTTCCTTGGAAAGAGTGCCGTTTTTGTCGGTGTCCAGTTTTTCAAGCATCATTTTGGCACGCGCGGCTGGATCGGCGGGCTTTTTGGCCTTATCGCCGTCGGCGCTGATCGCGAAACTGGCGGTGAGAAGAGCGAAAGCTCCGAGAATGAGGGTTTTTTTCATAACTGATTGAGATGTATTGATATCGAGATAGAAGAAGAAATCTTCTTAAAATTTGAACCGCTCGGAAAGCCGAAAGTTGCAAAAATTCCTCACGAACCGCTTATTTCTTCAATAACTCCCCCATAAGCTCGAATCCCCGGCGCACCAAGGCACCGCGATCCTCAAGCAACCCGGCCGACAGAAGGGCCTGGTCGAACAACTGGGCGCTGATGAGGGCCGCCAGTTCGGGATGGCTCTCGCGGGCGGCGGCGAGCTGATGAATCAAAGGATGCCAGTCGTTGATTTCAAAGGCGACTTTGACCGGCGGCAGGGGCTCGTTCGGGTTCATCGCCGCCATCATCTGACGCATCTGGGCAGACATGCCATCTTCCGAGGCGAGCACCGCCACCGGACTGCTGACGAGACGGCGACCGGCGGCGACTTTCTCGACTTGCTCCCCTAGTTGTTCCTGAAGGTAGCTGCAAAGTGAGTTCAATTCAGCCTCCGCGAGGGGCGCTCCGCTCGCTTCGGCGGCGGCATCTTCGGGAAGGTCGATTTCGGCCCCGGCGGCGGAGACAATTTTCTTGCCCTCGAACTCGCGGAGGTGCTGAACGAGATACTCGTCGATGCCCTCGGTCAGGTAGATCACCTCAAGCCCCCGCGCTTGGAAGGCTTCCAGATACGGCCCGGCCTCGATCGCCGAGCGATCTTTGCCAACGAGGTAATAGATAGCATCCTGCCCGTCCTTGGCCCTGGTCAGGTAGTCGGCGAAGCTGGCGGCTCCGCTTTTTTCGGTCATCGAACTTTCGAAGCGGAGCAGTTTGGCGAGCGCCTCGCGATGGTCGTAATCAACCACGACGCCCTCCTTGAGGAAGCGGCTGAACTTGGCGTAGAACTCACCGTATTTCGCAGCGTCATCGAGCGCCGCTGAATCGAGGAACTTCAGGAAACGCTTCGTCACGACCCGGTTTAGTTTTTTGACGAGGCTACTGTCCTGCATCGACTCCCGGCTGATGTTGAGCGGAATGTCCGCGCTGTCGATCACCCCACGGAGGAACCGCAACCACTCGGGCAGGAGCCCCGCAGGCTTGTCGTCGATCAGGATGTTTTTGCAGTAAAGGCCAACACCGGGTTCCATCTGGCCCATACCCCAGAGCTCCGTATTCTCCGTCGGCACAAAAAGGAGGGCGTGCAGCTCGATCGGGGAATCGGCGCTGAAGTGCATGTGGTAGCGCGGCTCATCGTAGGCCTTCGCCGAGAATTTGTAGAACTCCTGGTATTGCTCGTTGGTGATGTCCGACTTCGATTTGCGCCAGATCGCCTCAACCTTGTTGATGCGCTCCTCGCCAAGCATGACGGGAAACGGAACGAAGCTCGAGTAGTTTTCGAGAATCTGACGGATGCGGTGCTCCTCGGCAAACTCGGCGCATTCGTCTCGCAAAAACAGAGTGATCCGGGTTCCCCGATCAAAGTCTCCCTCCGCCACTGCCACTTCATACCCCGTCTTGCCGTCGCTGCTCCACAGGAGACTTTCGCCCTCGGCTTGCCAAGAGCGCGTCTCCACCTCCACTCGATCCGCCACCATGAATGCGGAGTAAAACCCCACCCCGAATTGTCCGATCAGGGCGCTCTCCTTGCGAGCAGCTTCGCTCAAATTTTTTACAAAGGCCTTCGATCCTGAATGAGCGATCGTCCCGAGATACTCATGCAATTCCTCGCGAGTCATCCCCAAACCATGATCCGCAAAGGTGATCGTTTTCGCCTCAGCATCCACCATCAGCGTGATCGTCAACTCCAGCTCCGGCTGATGGACGACACTCTCGGTCAACTGATGGTGCCGCATCTTCTCTGAGGCATCGGAGCTATTCGAAACCAGCTCGCGCACGAAAATTTCTTTGTCGGTGTAAAGCGAGTGAATCACGATGTCGAGGACTTCGCTGACTTCGGCCTGGAAGGCACGTTTTTCGGGGGTGGTGGATGTGGCCATAAAAAAAGCGGAAAAATTGGGTAGCCGGAAAGGTCGCCACCGCCTGCGGCTTGTCAAGTCGCGAGCGACCTCCCGAGGAGTCTTCCCCTGGATCCACCGAAGTGGACAACCCATCGTCACAATGGGGCGGAGAAAGGGAGTTCCCCGGAATACGCCGCGTTTCATCCGGTCTCGGAAAGGATACGACCGGATCCAGACAAGGCCTCGCGGCGCGGCCGATCCATCCACGTCAAACGTGAGCGATCCAACGAAACATCCTGGCTTAATCTTTACTTGACTGGTGTAGATTTAAGTATAATAGTTTACTTATTAGATCCACCCCCCGGATGGATCACAACCCGAACACCCGAACCAAAAGGATATGAAACTCATTCAAACCACACTGGCAGGACTCCTCCTCTCCATCACCTTATCGCCCCTCCTTCGCGGGCAGGAACTTCTCAACGTCTCCTACGATCCGACGCGTGAGTTTTACGGAGAGTTCAACCAGGCCTTCATGAAATACTGGAAGGAGACTTCAGGCGAAAAGGTCAAGATCAAGCAGTCCCACGGCGGATCCAGCAAGCAAGCCCGCGCGGTCATCGATGGACTTAAGGCAGACGTTGTCACCTTGGCCCTGGCTCAAGATATCGATGCGATTGCGGCGAGAGGTCTCATTGGAACGGATTGGCAAGGGCGCCTTGAGAAAAATAGTGCCCCCTATCAATCGACTCTGGCTTTCCTCGTGCGAAAAGGTAATCCAAAAGGAATCAAAGACTGGGATGACCTTGTTGGACCGGACGTTGAAGTCATCACTCCGAACCCCAAAACTTCCGGCGCGGCCCGCTGGAACTATCTTGCAGCATGGGGTTGGGCTCTCCATGAGTTCGGCGGAGACGAGGCAAAAACAACCGACTATATCAAGAAGCTATACGGCAACGTCCTCGTGCTCGACACTGGTGCTCGCGGAGCCTCGACCACGTTCCAGGAACGCGGAATCGGCGATGTGCTGATCAACTGGGAAAACGAACTACTCCTCTCGAAAAAGGTAA
>Ga0105044_10011066_pt1 | contig 12300 bp, 11 predicted proteins | sample MAT01_FD_78092 | JGI IMG/M metagenome (GOLD analysis project Ga0105044, IMG submission 78092) | Freshwater microbial communities from Lake Fryxell liftoff mats and glacier meltwater in Antarctica - MAT-01 | ecosystem: Environmental > Aquatic > Freshwater > Ice > Liftoff microbial mat | place...
AAAGGCGAGTTTGGTTGTAATTCCAAAACTGGCGAAGGTATTGATGATAATCGTGGGTTTGTAGGGGCAGGATGCATCCTGCCCCTACAAACCCACGATTATCATGAATAGGTGAATGATTACTATTGGCGTAGGGGCGACTCATGGGTCGCCCTGCTGGAAATGTATACTCTGGGCATGTCGGAGCAACGAGTCAGATCATTGCGAGAGACGCTGCTCATTCGAGGTTTGAGTCAGGGCATTCAGGCGGGGATTTTCTGTGATGACCTCGGCATCGGCATCATCGATCAGACGTGAGACATTAGTATCCGCCGCCAACTGCTCATGCTCGTTCGCGTTCGCGGCGGGACATCCAGCGCCATCCCCCAGCCAGCAGGATCAGGCCGGGCAGCAGCAGCACCGCGACGAACTGCACCAGACGAATCTGTCCATCATTGGCAATCAGCGGCACTGGCTTGGGCGTCACAATCGCCAGCGACGGAATGTTGCGGAACGAGTCATAGCCTGCCGCCCAGATGAGCGCATTGCGGGCCAGATCGGTATTCCGCACATTGGCCGCTCCAAGCTGGCGCAGATCATTCGTGATCGAATCAGCGCTGCCGAAGATGACAACTCGCGCCCCTGTCTTGGCATTCTCCGCCGAGACTACGAGAGGCAGTGCGCCGCTCTTATCGCCCTCCGCTTTGGCGATGGCCGCCTGCGTGAGCTGGCTGAGATTCAGGCCCGTCTTGCTGTAAGCCGTCTGAGCGGTACTTGCCAGGACGGTCACGGTCACATCGGCAGGTGTTTTGGGATTCAACACGAGAGAGTGCGCCCCGCTGAAGAGCAGGATGCCGGAGTCTTTGAAATCCCGCACCATGAATTGATCGATGTTGGCGGGAATGGTCTGGAACGAGAAGGCGTCGCCGATGCTGTTTTCCTGATCGATCACGAGATCATTATCGACCTTGACGCCGAACTTGTCATACAGATAGCTCGCCAGTGGATCAGACGCGGCCAGAGGCGTCTTGCCCTCCAGGTTTAAGCCGCCCATCAGCACCAGATTGCCGCCCTTATCGAGATAATCCGTGATGACTTTGCTTTGCTCGGCAGTCAGCGGTTCACTGCCGCCCGCGATGACCATGACCTCACCGTTCAGGTTCACATCGTTGAGGGTCACGCTCGGTTTGGTCTGCATCAGATCAAGCATGGAGATGGTCTGGGCATTCCATTTGTAGCGCGTGGTGAGATCAGCACTCATGACCTGCCCGCCGCCCGATTCGGCCTTTGTGAAATCGATGCCATCCTTCACGCGCAGGAAGTACACGTTGAAGTGACCGGTTGACGAGGCCGTAATCAGCGCATCCACAATCGCCTGCTGATCAATGCCGCTGAAAATTTGAATATTCGCCGGATCAAGCTTGCCATCGGCGCTGACCGGGCCGACGATGAACTGGCCGGGCGTGGCCTTGTAGCTCTGCACCACCAGCGGATTTTGATCGGGATCGATGAACTCATAGCTGATTTTGCTGCTGCTGGCCTTGACGATATCATCCAGCAGGATTTCCGCCAGATCACGATTAGCGGCATCACCCGCGCCGTAGAAGCCGACGATTTTCAGGGCGGGCATGGTCGGATCGGAGGCGATGGTCTCGATGATGGCGTGCGCCTGCTCGGTCAGCGACAGGACTTTCTGGCTGCTCAAGTCGCGCTTCAAGCCCGTCTGCCGAACGACGATGTAGACGAAGACGAGCGAGATGAGAAACAGGACTGTCACGAGGATAGCTGTGCCGCCATAGGACACGCCTCGTCCGCGCAGCGTATCGCGCAGTTGATCGGGATTCATCAGGCCCCAGGCGAACAGGCTCAACACCGCCACGCCCAACGCGCCAAACACTTCGACGCCCGCTTCGCGCCGTGTCATGAGGAAAAAGACCATCGCAAACAGCGCCAGACCCGCTACCGCCAGCAGCACCCAGGGCGGGAAAATCGGTGTCTCGGCATCGGGGGTAGCAGGTGTCATATTCGGGGGAAGGATTTCAGGAGTCGTCATGTTAATTCGCTCTCCAGCGGCGTGTCCCGACGATGATCGTCGTGATGAAAAGGCACGCAATCATGAGCAGGATGAAATAGGCAACATCGGCAGCACGAATGACCCCCGTCCGCAGCAGGACATTCTCATAATGGGCGTTCAGGCTGAGTTCGCGCACGAAATCGGCGACAGGAGCCAGAGAAGGCTGGCTTTGCACAAGCCCGGCCACCTGATCCGCCAGATACAGCACCAGAATCGAGGCCGCACCCAGGAACGCCGCCACAATTTGATCTTCCGTCACCGCAGACCAGATCATCGTAATCGACAGCACCGCGCCGCCGTACAGCCATGCACCCAGATACATAGCAAACACCAGCCCGGCGTCAGGTCGCGTGCCGATGGCCAGCAGCAGCAGGACATGTATCAGCGTGAGCAGCAGGACGAAGGTGTAAAACGTCCACGCCGCGAAAAATTTCCCGACGACGAACGAGGCTTCACTCATCGGCAGCGTGAGCAGCACCTCAATCGTACCTTCACGCGCTTCCTCGGACAGCAGACGCATCGTCAGCAGCGGCGCAATCACAAACATCAGGAACGTCAGCGTCCCTAGCGAATAGGTGATGACCTGATCGCCGGGAATCAACTGCTGTGCATACGGGCTTTGATTGTTCAGGTTGGCATTTGCCACCATAGAACTGAACAGGATACCCAGGAATAAAATCAAGGCACACGAGATGGCATAGGCCACCGTCGAGCGGAAAAAGAGCGATGTTTCGCGTTTATAGACAGCCCAGAGCGCACGCATTATGAGACCCCTTCTACCGTGATCGGTGTGTCCATCTCTGACATGGGTTGTGAGAGACTGGCTTCGTTGCGCGTGATCTCTAGAAAGATTTCTTCCAGATTCACGGCCAGCGGGCGCAGTTCGATCAACGACAATTCCGCTTCGACAATCGCTTTGGCGAGGGCCGGACGCGGGTCTTGATCGGGATTATCGGGCGTGGCAATGACGCCATCCACCGCCAATTCTGCATCCAGGACGCCAGGGACAGCCCGCACAATCGTCAATAATTTGTCATGATCTCCCAGCACGCGCACGAGCACACGTCCGCCGCGTTCCAACTCGCCGCGCAGGGCCGTCGGTGCGCCCTGGGCCATGATCGTACCGCGATTGATGATGACGACCTTATCGCACACCTGCTCGGCTTCGGACAGGATATGCGTGCTGAACAAGACCGTGTGATGCTGGCCCAATTCCTTGACCAGATCGCGCAGTTCCAGCACTTGCAGCGGATCAAGGCCGATGGTCGGTTCGTCTAAGATCAGTACTTCGGGATCATGGATGAGGGCGGCGGCCAACCCGACGCGCTGCTTCATGCCTTTGGACAGCGTGCGAATCAGGCTGTGGCTGCGCTGCTCCAGGCTCACGCGCTTGAGGACGGCGGTGGCGCGGGCGCGGCGGTGCGCGAGGCCGCGAATCTCGCCGACGTACATCAGGTAATCCTGCACGCTCATATCCCGATACAGCGGCACGTTCTCCGGCAGATAACCGACGCGCTGTCGCACTGCCATACTGTTCTCAAAGACATCAAACCCGGCGACGATGGCACGTCCAGCGGAGGGGGGGGTGTAGCCTGTCAGAATTCGCATCGTCGTGGTCTTGCCTGCCCCGTTCGGGCCGAGAAACCCTGTCACCTGCCCACTTTCAGCCGTGAAAGAAATTCCCTTTACGGCGGTCACATCGCCATAACGTTTGACGAGTTGCTGCACGTCAATCATATTAGAACCTCGTATGTGCTTTCGGTTGAGCGATCCGCGTGGAACACGGCAACTCCCTTACGGCGGCTATTATAGGGGGTTTGGTCAAGGGGGGCAGGGCAAACGTGAAGCGTTAAAACATATTTTACACATTGGCAATACAACAACGGACGCGCAGAAGCGGCGTGTCATTCAATCGTGTTGTAGGGACATGGCCTGATGGTAGGTATACACGATGACGAGGTGGAATCATTGTGATCCGTAAAATCGTGTTGATGTAGGGGCGACCCATGGGTCGCCCTGCTGGAAATGGAATATCCTGGACATACCTTCGGTGGCTACGCTTGGTACGCCATGTCCACAGGATCGGACAAGGCGGGCCTTGTCCCTACAAACCGTCGTGCGTATCTGTCATGATCATCGTGGCGGGGAATAGCGGCGGATGATTGTCTGATGTCGATTTTTGCCCGTAATCATTCACCTATCCATGAGAATCGCGGGTTTGTAGGGGCACGATGTATCGTGCCCCTATCGAATCCCCTACAAATCATCAGGGCGCGATGCATCGCGCCCCTACGGGTGATCTCAATGCAAAATGAAAAACGGGCACACCATGAAGGGTGCACCCGCAATGAGTCCAGAGAGCAAAAAAACCTAAAACTTCGGCAGCGAGCGCGGCTGTGGCACAGTCTTGAGAATCTCATTGACGATGTTGGCGGTGCGCTTGCTGTACAGCCACACCATACCCGGCTTCTCCGTCGTGCTGCAAATCACCGCCAGCGACACCACAATCGGCGCACCAAACTCGATGATATAGACGCCGTTGCGATCCCCTTCAAAATACGTCGAATGGAACTTCGTCTCATCCAGCAGGGTCGCCAGCGATTTCTGCGCTGAATGATCGATGCTGAGGGCCTGCGTCAGAATTTGCAGGTCATAATCATCCAGCGTCCCCGCGCCGCCCACCATATTGCCATCGGTATCAATCAAGCCGACGAACACCGCTTTCACGCTCGTCAGCAGCAGATGAAGCTGCTCATTGATGCGCTTGAACTGGCTGCGGCCCAGGATGAGGGCGGCGGGGCGCGTCGTGGGATCAAGGCGCTTGGCGCGGTCACGCTGCACGCTGCTGGCGCGGGGCTGATCTTCCGGCTCTTTGCGATTGGCTCCGCTGCGCTTGATCTCAAGCTGGCGTTCAATCTGCATCAGCACGAAGGACATATTGAGCGGCTTATAGAGATAATCGACAGCGCCCAGGCGGAAGACCGCCACCGCGCTCTTGGCGGAGAGGTCATCATCAATCACGATCACCCGCGCACCGGGCCGCAGCCCGCCCACGACAGCCAGGAGATCCATGCCGCTGAGGTCTGGGAGTTCCGCTTCGGTCACGATCAAATCGAAATCGGCCAGGAGAATCTCGCTCAGGGCCTCCTCAAAATTGATGGCTTGCACCGTTTCGAGGCCGCCCGCTTCTTCCAGCGTTTCAACCAACTGTTCCCGCAGCAGCTCATCTTTCGCCACGATGAGAATGCGCTCTTTTTGTCCGGTCTTGGTCATGCGGTATCCCTAAAGACGTGCCTCAGAATGAGGGGGAAGAGATGTCCCCACTAAAGTATGAGCGAGGAGGGCTTCTAACGCAATAATTTGTATCAAACCCGTCTCATCACTCACGATGGTCTCGATAAAGCGTGTCGTGCGCGGGGCGGCAAACACCTGTGAGGTCGGCCAGTATTTGACTTGATACACCTCGTCCACGATCAGGCCCGCCCGCTGTGTCTGCCCCTGGATCACGATGAACAGCGTCTCCGGTGTGAGTGAGGTCATGGGGGCCTCGAAGACGTGGCGCAAATCCAGCAGGGGCAGTACCTCACCGCGCCGATTGATGACGCCGCGCACAGACGGATTTGCCTCCGGCAGCGAGGAGAATGTCACCATCGCCGCCACTTCGATCACATGCACAATCGGGATGCCGTAGGACTGCTCCCCGATCCGACACCACAGGAAGGGCAGCGTGCGCTGTTCGCTCATGCCGCACTACCCCCGTGAGTTATTGAGCCACATGACCATGACAATCGTGGGCGACTCTTCACTGCCGAGAATAATCTCATCGACCAGATCGCCCATCTTGGATTTCAGGGCGACCAGCACATTATTCGGTGAGAAGTTGGCAAGCCAGGGCGTCTCGGATGAGATTTGTAATCCGGTCTTCAGGCCATCCACCACGCCGTTGAGATGAATGGTATGGGCTTCGCCCGTCTTGAGGACGAGTTCGGCCAGAGCAGCGGCGGCGCTGGCAAGCTGGGCGCGGTGTGCAGGAGAAAAGCCAAGCAAACTCGCAGCGCGGCGCGTTGTATCGCGCACGATCATAATATCCATGCTGTCCTCCACGCGCACTTGCAGCACGGGAGGGCGCATTTTATAAGGGCTGCGGGGTTCTGACATGCTCGGTGACTCCCCATCACGTGTTCCCAATGACACAGGATTATTCCTCTAAAATGCCGAGTTCTTGCAAGGTATCGATCAAATGCTCGGAGGCGAAAATATCTTTTGGAATGTAATCGTCTGCCCCCGCCCGCAGACCGTCCATTGTGGCCTTCGGGCCAGCCTTCTCCGTCAGCATAATCACGGGGATATCCTGCGTGGCCGGATTGCGCTTGAGACGGCGGCAGACCTGAAAGCCATCCATCGTCGGCAGCTTCACATCCAGCACGATGAGGGCAGGTGGATTGGCGATGGCTTCACGCAGGCCATCCGGCCCATCATAGGCCACGCGCACCCGTAAACCGACGCTTTCCAGGGTCTCTTTAATCTGGGCCGCTTGTGTTTTGCTATCTTCAACGAGCAGTACTTCGAGCGCCATAGAAACATTCAGCGGACATGATCGTCTTACGACGGAAGCCGACGCCGAAACGCCTTTCTGTTAACGCGAACGATAATCCCCGTAGGGAGGGAAGATTTGAGCTGCCTCTGGTTCTTCCCGTCACCGCCGCCTGCGCGGACATGGATGTGTTCATGCTGGTGGCTCGGTCTTGCTGGAGCCGCGTCACCCTGGATTGATGGATGTCTCGTCAATCACTCTTTTGCAAGAGCGGACTTGAATCGACATTTCCACCAGGGGACTCATGACTATTTTATATCAATTTTAGGATTTCGGGGGCGATGTTCGCCAGCGGCTCAAGGCGTTCGACGGCCCCACGCGCAAAAGCGGCTCCCGGCATTCCAAAGACCGTGCTGCTGGCCTCATCCTGGGCAAAGGTGTAGGCCCCTTTTTGTCGCATGGTGAGCAGCCCTGCGGCCCCATCCTCGCCCATGCCCGTCATAATCACACCGATTGCGGCTGACCCACACACTCGCGCCACCGATTCAAACAGCACATCCACCGATGGTTGATAGCGATAGGGGCCTTTTTCAGCCATGAGCCGTGCGATCAGCTCCGTGCCGCGTCGTTCCACCAATAGATGAGCATCACCGGGCGCAATCGCCACTTCACCGGGCAGAAGCTGCATCCCGTCCTGCGCCAACTGCACTGTCAGCGAGGTGTTACTGCTGAGCCAGCGCACAAGGCCGCCAATGAATTCATGCGGCATGTGCTGCACAACCACCATCGGCACGGGCACAGCTGCGGGAAACATTTGCAGCAGTTGATGCAGTGCGCCCGGCCCGCCCGTACTCGCCCCCAATGCAATCAATTCCGGCGTCAAACGGCGCGGGGCACGCGGGGGCGGCGAGCCTGTCGGAAGGACAAATGGGCGCAAGAACTCACGCCGCGCAATCACACGCACGCCCGCCATCGCCCGCAGCATGGTCGCCAACTGTTGGCGCTTGGCGGCAAATTCCGGGTTCTGGCGATCCGGCGGCTTGCTGACGACAGCCAGCGCACCTGCTTCCAGGGCTTGCAGCGAGAGATCAATCTCGGTGTCCAACATTCCACTCACGATGACAACGGGGGTGGGGGTGCGGGCCATAATGCGCCGGGTGGCTTCTAAGCCGTCTACACGGGGCATCCGAATATCCATCGAGACGACATCCGGTTTGAGGTCTTGCACAAGCGACACCACTTGCTCGCCATCCTGGGCCATGCCAATCACTTGCAGGCCCGCTTCTTCGAGCAGTGTCTTGAGATGCCATCGCACGGTTGGACTGTCTTCGGCGATGAGAACACGAATGTCGGTCATGGACAGGCCGATCCCGCAGCAGAGTTACCTGATACTACTTTACGCTATCACTATACACCCCACAATTGGCAAGGAGGTTTGTTCTGGTTTGTTTTCTGTTGATAACCGTCTGTTTGCGATACCGACAGCCCTCTTCCTAATCGCAAACAGGGCTAATCTTTACAGAGGTGGCAAACCAGGGGAATAGGACGAAACGCCTGTTCGTTCGGCAAAGGCGCGAATTTGCTCCAATGCTTCACCGGGGCCGACGCCATCCCGCGCCCAATCCCATCCGTCAGGGCCGCCTGCTGCCACGCCTTCCTCCGGCAGTTCTGTCGGCTCCCACAACACCAGCACGCCCGGCACAAACGGCGCATAGCGGCCCGGATCGCTGGGGCCGAAGATGGCGACGGTGTGTGCGCCGCTGGCCGCCGCGATGTGCGTCATGCCCGTATCGTTGCCGATATAGACCAATGCCTCAGCCGCCAATGCCCCGACCTGAGCAAAAGGCAGCGGCGGCAGCGCCACAACCGGGACTGTCGGGGCCAGCGCCTGTTTGACGCTCTGGATCAGGGCAGCATCCTCTGGCCCGCCGATCAGCACGAGTTGAGCATGAAGATGGGCGGTCAGCGCGGCTCCGACGTGGGCAAACCACGCAGGCGGCCAGCGCTTCTCATCCATCTCCATACCGGGATTGCTGCCGCCGCCCGGATGAATCACGAGATAACGCTCATCAATGCCGTGCTGTACTCGCAGCGTTTGCAGAATCATCTCGTTGGCGGCGGTCAGCGGCAGATTGGCCCAGCAGTCGAGGATATCGACGCCGAGAGCATGGGCCGTTTCCAGGTAGATATCGCCTTCAAGACGCGCTTCATGCGGGTCAATCGGCACGCGCACCGTGTAGCCGAAGCCGCGCCCGCCGCTGTCCAGCCCCACACGCACAGGCACGCCTGAGAGCATGGCGGCAACGCTCATCAGTGGGGAGCGTACCAGCGAGACGAGATGGGTGTAATGCCCGGCGCGAATCTGCCGTACAAAGCGCATCATCTCAGCGGGCGTGCGGACAGGCAGTGCATTCGGCCCAGTATCGAGAATGGCATCGAGATCGGGATGCGCTTCAATCGTCTGCCGCGCCCATCCGCCCACTGCCCAGGTGATGTGCGCCTGGGGAAAGCCACGCCGCAGGGCGTGCAGCGTAGCCGTCGCCATAACGACATCGCCAATGCAGCAGGGCAGGATGAGGAGGATGCGCTCGTTCATGGTTGGGATGTAGTGCTGGTATTCGCTGGCGAACTGGTGTTGCTCGCATTTTGTTGAGCGAATACGGCGGCTTCATTGGCCTTACGAGTATCTTCAGCCGGCGTTGTGTTGCTTGCGACCTCGCCCAGGAATACCCGCACATCGTTTTCGCGGAGAAGCGTCATCTTGTCGTTGAAGTTAATGAACGCATCTTTATGCGATTCAAACCCCGAATAAGGCCCTGTGAGCGTGATGTAGTTCCACAGTTCACTTTGATAGTTTTCTGTCAGACGCCGATAGTGCTTCCAGCGTTCCTCGGGCCGACGGAAGCGCAGCAATCCCGTTAAAATCGTCACGAAGATGCCCAGCATCGCCATGATCACTGTGCTGCGAATGCCCGCGACAGTTTCGAAACTCGCAACAAAGGGGATAAAAGCGGCCAGAATAATTTGCCACCAGGAAATCATCTCATTGGCATCGCGCTCACGATTAGCACGGTTTCCCGTCCATTCGATCTGAGGAATCCAATTCTGCGTGATGACCTCCATTTGAGCTTTGTTCAGCCTGTGGTCATCTGGCTGCTGTTCTTTCAGAACATCTTGGAAGGTTGCGGTCATCTTTTTGATATAGCTATTGTCCTGCTTTTGTGTCGATATCACAGGCGAGGGAAGGAGCAGACTCACGGTGTTGGAAAATAGGAGTCCGATATAGCGAAATGAGTCGCTTAGATTTTTGGTCAAACTTGCGTCTGAGCCGGGCGCTTGTGGATTGCCCTCGGATGGGCGGCTTCTTAAACCAGCGCCGCCCGTAAACTCAACCGCCTGTGCGACAGGAACGGCCACAACCATGCCCAGAAGACCGCCAATTGCCATGCTTGCCACGACCATGAAGAATCTGACTTTAAGCCACTCCGGGTAGGCGGTGAGTTCCACGTTGGCCGCCGCGCCGAGGACAGTGAAAAACAGGCTTGCGAAGAGACTGCCGACGAGTCCCCCAGGCAGTGACCCGATGAAGAAGCCTACGACACCCCATGTCACACGTCTCAGGATGAGGGGGGCTGTGTATTGATCTCGCACGGACTGTTCGGCCAGCGTCAGGCTTTCAACGGAAACAAAGGGCGACGCCGGATGAAACAGGACGCGGCTAAACTTATATCCCAGATAACTCCCGATCCCAACTCCGATGAGGACAGCGACCGCTTTAGCGATGACCCCAGGCGTCTCATAGCTGTAATCATGTTCTGTAAAACTGCCTACCAGAGAGATCAGGACGTTGGCGATCACATAAAAAGCGCTCACGCCAATCAAAATCCCAATGAAAATCCAGAGGCCATCCCAGAGAATGCGTACAATTTGATCAGAAAATGCAGCGCGTGGGGTAGTAGGAGGTGATGGTGTTTCAGATGGTTGTTGTGACATAAGCGCGATCCCTCTTGATAGACGCGAGTCTCATCCTCCAAGCATAGCCTGATTTTGTCGTCAGGACAAAACAAAGTCTGCCAGACGGTGGTGAACCATCGGCAGAGCGGCGGGTGGGCGGTGGATTTGTCAGAGGGTGTTAATCGTGTGACGGACAAATCGTGTTGGTGTAGGTTGGTATGGCGCAAACTCAGGTTATCTATAAATATCTTTGCATCTTTGCAGTTCCAGTTTTAATCATTTGGCTGCAAAAGCACGTATAACTATAACTATCAGAGTGATTTTCATCCAGGAGAAAGACCGAACATGCATATTCTTGTGAATGGTGGTGCGGGCTACATCGGCAGCCATGTCGTAGAGATGTTGATTGAGCGCGGGCATTCCGTCGTCGTCTTCGACAATCTCATCGCTGGACATCGGGCGGCTGTCCATCCCAAAGCGACCTTCGTGCAGGGCGATCTGCTCAACAAAGCCGATTTGCAGGCGGTGTTTGCCGCGAATCAATTTGATGGCATCATGCATTTTGCCTCGCATATCCTCGTGGGCGAGAGCATGAGCAATCCGTTCAAATATCTGCACGATAATTATCTCACTATGCTCAATACGCTGGAGATGGCGACACAGCATAACGTCAAACGCTTCATCCTCTCCTCCACCGCCGCCCTGTTCGATGATCCCAAGCGCATCCCGATTGATGAAACCGAAGCGCTCGTCCCCGGCAGCGTCTACGGCGAGACGAAATTACAGTGCGAACGCCTGCTCCTATGGATGGATCGCATTTACGGCCTGAGATACTGCTGCCTGCGCTATTTCAATGCCTGCGGCGCACATCCCAATGGGCATATTGGCGAGGATCATGCGCCCGAATCGCATTTGATCCCGCTCGTGCTGCAAGTGGCGCTCGGCCAGCGCGAGGCCCTGAATATTTTTGGCGACGATTACCCGACGCCGGATGGAACGTGCGTGCGCGATTACATCCATGTGCTCGATCTGGGCGAGGCACATATCCTCGCGCTGGAAGCCCTGTCTGATGGGCCGAGCCGCGTCTACAACCTGGGCAACGGCCTGGGCTATTCGGTCAAAGAGGTGATTGAGATGGCCCGCAAGGTCACAGGCCATGCGATTCCGGTCACAGTGGGGCCGCGCCGCGCCGGAGACCTGCCCGCGCTGGTGGCCGACAGCACGCGCATCAAGCAGGAGTTGGGCTGGCATCCTGAATTTGGCAATCTGGCGCAAATCATCGAGACAGCCTGGAACTGGCATAAGACCCATCCGCACGGCTACGAGGATCGCACACCTGCGCGTTAATGGGCAATCGATTTCAATTTGAGTGGAATTGGCGTAGGGGCGCAGTGCTGCGCCCCTACAAAAGCGCTTTGACCTCTTGCGAACCAATGATCTAAAGTGAAAAACCTGACCACACTCTTTTGTATACCTATCCGCCTGCTGCGTCCTACCCTATACGCTCTATGATCTCTTCACACAAGCTTTACAAATCTCCGCTGTTCTAAAGCCCAACTTCCTAATAACATCTGCACTATATTCATCCATGCAAGAGGTTCTTAAGAGTAAGCATCCCCATCCCTAAAGGGAGGGGCTTTTAGCCCCAATGCTTACCAGACTTGGCCTGAAAAGGCTCCGTTAGAGACGAATAGATAGGCACTTCGGGATGCCTCACCAGTTCCGAACTCTGCGGTGAACGATTAAACAGGCGGCTTGG
>Ga0105044_10011067_pt1 | contig 12300 bp, 13 predicted proteins | sample MAT01_FD_78092 | JGI IMG/M metagenome (GOLD analysis project Ga0105044, IMG submission 78092) | Freshwater microbial communities from Lake Fryxell liftoff mats and glacier meltwater in Antarctica - MAT-01 | ecosystem: Environmental > Aquatic > Freshwater > Ice > Liftoff microbial mat | place...
CGGCTCGGAGCGAGCCAGCGGTCACTCAAATCGCTCCCTCCCTTCGGGGAAAGCACTCTGACGGCTATACCTACCAGAAAAGACAAGGCGCACTCCCTCCCCATGCCTAAAGGCAGGGGTCTCGCGCGCCGATTCGATGATACAAACGCTCGTCCTGTTCGCAGGGCGGGCGTTTGTATTTGCGACTCAATTATACTGAGGGTGGGGCATAAAACGTTTCGATCTATTGTCAATTGTCTTGGCATTATGAATGCGTTGATCAGCGGGTCAATTTTAAATGGGGATAGTCGTAGGGGCGCGAGCGTAGCCACTGAAGGTCTGCATCGCGCCCCTACAAAAACGCTTCGGGCCGTTTGACTGACCTCAGCGCTTTATGCCTCACCCTCAATTATACTCGCTGCATCTCGATCATCTGCCAATTGGTCTTTGTGTTCTTCGTGTGTTTGTGGTTCAATTCTAGTCCTGAACACAGGACTAGGGAAGCATTTTAACGATGACTCAAGCTTACCTCCAAACCCACAGTACCAATGTCCCCAATGAGCGCGGTTATTTCGGCGAGTTTGGCGGGCGCTTCGTCCCCGAAACCATCGTGCCCGCGCTGGATGAACTCACCGCCGCTTATGACGAGGCCATGCACGATGCCGCGTTTCAGGCGGAACTCGCCTATTTGCAGCGCACCTATACGGGCCGCCCGACGCCTGTCACCCATGCCAAACGCCTGTCGGAGCAGTTGGGCGGCGCACAGATTTACCTCAAGCGCGAAGACCTGGCGCATACCGGGGCGCACAAAATCAACAACGCGCTCGGTCAGGCGCTGCTGGCAAAGCGCATGGGCAAAAAGCGCGTCATTGCTGAGACGGGCGCGGGACAGCATGGCGTTGCCTCGGCCACCGCGTCGGCGCTGCTCGGCCTGGAATGCCATGTGTATATGGGCAGCGTCGATATGGCGCGGCAGCATCCTAACGTCGTCCGCATGAAATTGATGGGCGCAGAATTGATCCCGGTTGACAGCGGCAGCAAGACGCTCAAAGATGCCATCAATGAGGCCATGCGCGATTGGGTGACGAATGTCCGCACGACCTTCTATATGCTGGGGTCGGCGCTTGGCCCACACCCGTATCCGATGATGGTGCGCGATTTTCAGAGCGTGATCGGCACCGAAGCCAAAGCGCAAATCGTCGAGATGGCGGGGCGGCTGCCCGATGTGTGTATCGCCTGTGTTGGCGGCGGCAGCAATGCCATTGGCCTGTTCCATGCCTTCCGCGATGATGACAACGTTGATCTGATCGGCGTGGAGGCGGGCGGCGAGGGTGTTGCGACGGATAAACACGCGGCCCGCTTTGGCGATCTCAGTGTCAGCCGCCCCGGTGTGCTGCACGGCACGCGCTCGTATGTGATGCAAAATGAAGATGGACAGGTGCGCGAGACACACAGCGTCAGCGCCGGGCTGGATTATCCGTCCATCGGGCCGGAACATGCCTATCTGCGGGCGCTGGAACGGGCGTTTTATACCAGCGCCACCGATGAAGAGGCGCTCGTGGCCTTTCGCCGCCTGAGCGAGACCGAGGGCATTATCCCCGCGCTGGAAAGCTCGCACGCGGTGGCCGAAGCGATGAAGCGTGCGCCGACCATGTCCAAAGATTCGGTGATCCTCATCAATCTCAGCGGGCGCGGCGACAAAGACCTCGATACGGTCATCGGGCTGCTGGGCGATACATTATAAAAAGCCAAACCTCTCTCCCCACTTCGTAGGGAGAGAGCCAAGTTCCCTCCTTGCGAAGCGGGGAGGGCCAGGGAGGGGTTGCTTGCGAAGCGGGGTGAGGGGTTAAAAAGGGATACTCTATGAAACTTACACGCTGGCTGAAACGGGTGGCGCTGATTGCGGCGCTTGTGCCTGCGGCGGGCTATCTGTATGAGCAGTTGGCGGCGCGGCGGGCCAGAAAAGGGGCGCTGCCATTTGGCGATTCCCTGACCGTGAACGGGCGGCGCGTGTATGTGCTGCGCGAGGGTCAGGATCAAGCAGCCCCGACGGTGGTATTTCTAGCCGGGGCGGGATCGCTGGCCGTGACGTGGTTGAGCATCATGTCGTTTGTGCGCGATTTTGCTCCCACCATCGCCTATGATCGTCCGGGCCTGGGCTGGAGTGATCCGATTCCCGGCTCACGTCCGCCGCACACCATCGCCGTAGAACTGCGCCAACTGCTCGATGCATCGGGCCTGCCGAAACCGTACATTCTCGTTGGGCATTCGCTGGGCGGGCTGCACGCGCTGGCCTTTGCTGATTTGTATCCGCACGAGGTGGTCGGGCTGGTACTGGTCGATTCGTCGCACCCCAAGATGCACCTCCGCAGCGAGATTGATTGGGCAGCGGAGCAGGCCGGCCTCAAGCGGATGCGCCGCAATGCCCGCTGGGGCTGGTGGCGGGTGCGGGCCGGACTGCCGGGCGGCAACTTTGCCGTGCTGCCGCGACAGGTGCGAACGGCCCTGCGCGATATTGGGCCGAGCGGCGCGGAGACGATTCATCGTGAGGTGGCGAGCATCTTCAAGGGCCTTGATCTGACGCATTGGCCCGACCTGCCGACTATCGTGTTAACGCGCACGCCTGCCCCGTATCCCAGTTCGCGGGCGTGGCAGGAGCTGCAAGCCGATTTCGCCCGACGCTTCCCACGCAGCCAGCACCGTATTCTCTCGAACGCCGGGCATGGCATCCCGCATGATGCGCCGCGAGAGGTCATTGCGGCGGTACGCGAATTGGTGGAGATGTCTAGAACAACGTAAGGGCGCGATGGATCGCGCCCACCATGATTTTGGAGATAAGATATGACGACAACACCCACGCAGGGCCTGACCGCCCTGCACGATTTGTTTGCCCGCACCCATGCCGATCATCGTGCCGCCTTTATGCCGTACTGGTCGATTGGCTATCCCACCTACGACGACTCGCTCCAGATGATTGAAAAACTGGCGGCTCTGGGTGCGGATGCCTTCGAGATTGGCGTGCCGTTCAGCGATCCGATTGCCGATGGCCGCGTCGTCCAGGCCACGACGCAAAAGGCGCTCGAAAACGGCGTGACCGTCGCCAAATGCCTGGAGGCCGTTCGCACACTGCGTTCACGCGGCCTGACGCAGCCGATGATGCTGATGAGCTATCTCAATCCGCTGCTGGCGTATGGCCCAGAGCGCTTTGTGCTGGCCGCCAAAGATGCGGGCGCGGATGGCCTCATCGTCCCCGATCTGCCGCCCGAAGAAGCCCATCTGTTTGCGGCGGCGTGTGAGGAGACGGGGTTGGCGCTGGTCTCCTTCCTCGCACTGACCAGCCGTCCGCAGCGCATCCTCGATGTGGCACAGGTGGCGACGGGCTTTATCTATATGGTGGCGCAAGTGGGCATCACGGGCGCACGCGAATCGCTCAGTGACGAGCTGCCGGACTTCATTGCCCGTGTGCGCGAGGCGACAACGACGCCGCTCGTGTTGGGCGTCGGCATCAGCAAGCCGGCCCATGTGACGCAGATCAAGCAGCAGGTGGACGGCTTCATTGTGGGGAGTGGGCTGCTGCTGGCGATGCAAAGCGCCGCCGACACCGATACAGGCATGGCCGATGTGAGCACACTGGCCGCTTCGTTGATCGCGGCGCTGCACGCATAAATCCCAACCCCTCCCTGGCCCTCCCCACTTCGTAGGGAGGGGTTAAACTCCCTACAATGACTTATGGCAAAGGAAAAACATGCTCTCCCCTGACATTGTGGAAGCCGCGTTGCGTCCCTGGATGGAACAGCACACCGAACTGCTCGGCGCGTTGGTGATTGATCTGGGTGAGCAGACGGTGATTGCCGCGCTGCTGCCGCCCGGCATGGACGCCGCCAAAATCGCTGGCCCGATCTATAAGGCGTGGCGCGTGCGCGAGGAGTTGTTTTCTCTGGTGGAGAACAATGGCCGCGATATGCTGTTCTGGGGCGATCATTTTGCCTACGCGCTTCGCACCTCGGAGACGGAAACGCTGCTCATGGCGGCGCTGATGAGCCTGCCCGCGCCACTCGGCCCGCTGCTAGGGGAGATGGGCGAGGTGCTGCATGGGCTGGCGCATCAGGGGTTGCCATCGGCTGTATGGGCTGGCGCATCAGACATAAAATAAGTCTGTAGGGGAGGGAAAGCATGATAAATGATGATGTATTCTCACGGCTCCTGATGGCAATCCCCTTTTTGCAGATGGCATCCCCGCAGTTCATCCAGGCTGTTCAGCAGAATACCTTTCTGGCACGAATGTCGGTGGGGCAGGATGTGTTGATCGAAGGGCAGGATGTGGATGACATTGCGATTCTGTTATCGGGCGTTGTTCGCGTCTATAAAATTGGTCAAACGGGCCGCGAAATCACGCTGTATCGCTTTGGTGTCGGTGAATCGTGCATTTTGACAGCCAATGCTCTTATCGCGCATCAGGCGTTTTCTGCGATTGCCACTGTTGAGAAAGACGCTGAGGCCGTCATGATTCCCGCTGACGTCTTTCGAGATTGGCTGCATCGCTATGACCTCTGGCGGGGCTTCATCTTTGGACTCCTCTCACAGCGCTTGGCCGATATGATGGCTGTGATTGATGAGGTGGCCTTTCAGCGTATGGATTTGCGAGTGGCGAGGTTGTTGTTTGAACGCAGTCAGAAACAGTCCATCATCGTGATGACGCATCAGGAAATGGCGGCTGAACTGGGCAGTTCTCGTGAGGTGATGAGTCGGATTCTGGAAAATTTTGCGCGTCAGGGCTTGATACAAATACGGCGCGGCGTTATTGAAATTCTTGACCTCTCTCTTCTAAAAGCCTACCTGCTTGGGTGACTTTGTCACAGACACCACCTCTCGTTTTTTCTATAGTGATTGTATGGATCGACGAGAGAGGACATTGAAATGAAAACCTTGATTCACTTTATGGCGTCATCGGCGGGGCGTATAGTGCGTATTGCTGCGGGCGTAGCGCTGATTGCTCTGGGACTGCTTGTCATGAAAGACACGGGGGGCATCATTGTTGCTGTTGTGGGCCTGCTGCCGCTGTTGGCCGGGATATTCGATTTTTGTGTCTTTGCGCCGCTGGCTGGATTTCCGCTTTCGGGTCGAAAAATTCGTTCACTCCAATAATATGCTCAAATGGGGCGCAGGTCGTTCTGCGCCCCACAAGCAAGATTATACCGTTTCCTGAACCATATGCAGCCCGGTGGCTCCATCAGGCCGCACATCCTCGACATCTTCAATCTGCGGCGTGCCATCGGTCTCGATGCAGCGCACCATCATGGTATGGATGCCCGCCGTATACGGCCAGTCATAGCGCCAGATGTTCCAAGCGCGATCCGACATGCGCGTCCGCAGATCCGCTGTCACCCACTCACTGCCATCAATCTTGACCTGAACCTCTTTGATGCCGCGTGTGCCGGCCCAGGCCATGCCGCCAATCGGCACGAACTTCTTGCCATCCTTCTCATAGATCGCATTCACCGCCACTGTATCGATGACGCTGGTGGCGCGCACAATCGCCTCGCGTGACCAGCCGCGCCGCACCCAGTAGCCATCACCTAATTCATCGACAACTTCAATTTTACTAATCCATTTCGGCTGCTTCATGCCGTAATGATTCGGGATGTGGATTCGCAGCGGAAAGCCGTTGCGCTGTGGCAGCGGTTTGTCATCGAAGGCGTAGATGAGCATGATGCGCTCGTCCTGGCGGATCAAATCGAGATCGACATACTCATCAAAGCTGTCTGCACCCGTAATCCTGAGGGCGCGGGCGGATGCGCCGGGCTTGAGGATATCGAGGATCTTCTGGAACGACACGCCCGTCCATTTGGTCGTACTGATCAGGCTGCCACCGACGCGGTTGGAGATGCACGACATGGTGATAAAGTCGCTGCGTGAGGGCATGGCGCGAATCTCATCCATCGTCCACGACACCTCATTCGCCACGCTGCCGGAGATGTTGAGCTTGAAGGTCGCCTCATCAAATTCGGGCAGCGAACTACTCAGAATATCGATGCGGTAATGATCGGCCAAAGGCGTATATTCCAGGCGTGTACCGGGGGCAGCGACGAGCGGATCGCTGGCATTGGGCAGCGCATTGCCCTGTCCATCTTTGAGCGCGGCCACCGCTGTGCCGGGGGTATCGGGCGTGCGCGGCAGCGGGGCTTCCTGCGCGGTGCTGCTGGTCTTGAGGAATTCAGCCAGACCCGCGCCGACGACGGTGATGGCCGCTGCACTGCCGCCGAGCGAAATCAGGAAGCGGCGGCGATCCAGCGGGGCGACAGTGGCCGCAGCCGGAGCATCGGCTTTCACTTTTTCGTCTGCGCCGTTCAAGCTGTTATAGGCCCAACTGAGCGCCACACCCCAACCCACGAAAGCCAGCACCAGCCATGCAAAACGCACAATGGGTGTCATGGTGTTCAGGCTGACGGCAAAGCCCATCGCCATCAGGGGCAGCGCTGTGATCACGCCTGCGACAATACCGGGGATGTAATCGCGCTGCGGGCGGCGAATGCGATTCATCAGGACGAAGAACAACCCCGACGCCACAATGCCAATGCCCAGGAACATCAATATGGCGAGGGTGCGCTCTGAGGTCTTTGCCGCAGAATCGAGCGTGCCGCCGAAGCCGAAGCTGATGAGCGTGTTGACGATGGTATCAATGCCGAAGGTAACGAGCGGGCCGGGCAAATTGCGTCCCACCCAATCGAACATATCGAAGGGCAAAAAAGGCAGGCCTGCCAGCACCTGACCGATGAACAGCAGGGCCATCAGCGGCGGTGTGATGCATAAGCCGACCAGCGCTCCCCATAAAATTCCTGGCTCACGACGTGTTTCCATAAAAATTGAGACCTCTCGCTTCACAAGATAATGATGGTGTCATAGGGCGTCCTGCTTTGATCGTGACGCAAAAACATTTCCAGTCGCTTAACGCAGCCCTTCTCCGCTATACTCTACATAACTTGGCTGATGGTGGGATGAGGGGGAGAGAATATGATTGTCGTCGATGCACATCAGGACATCGCCTACAATGCGCTGGGCTTTGGGCGGGATTATCGCCAACCCGTGCTGCTGACCCGCGCCCATGAGAATAAGCCCCTGGCACAGGCCGCGACGCTGGCCCTGCCCGACGCGCTCTTAGGGCGTGTGGCGGTGGCGTTTGCCACGCTGTTCGTTGAGCCGCGCTCCAAGAGCAGTCTGCCCGATATGCCGATGATGGATTTGACCTATGGCGACGCGCAGGAGGCCAATCGCAAGGCCATCCAGCAGACCGATTATTACCAGCGCCTCGCTGATGAAGACAAACGCATCCGCCTCGTCCGCACCGTGAAAGACCTGGATAGCGTGCTGGAGACGTGGCAGCCGGAGCGCTCCATCGGCCAGCGCCAGCAGGGGCTTGTCATCCTCATGGAAGGGGCTGACCCGATCCTGGAACCCAAAGAATTTGAAGCGTGGTATGAGCGCGGCGTTCGCATCGTCGGCCCGGCCTGGACGGGGACACGCTATTCAGGCGGCACAAATGCCCCTGGCGGCCTGACCTCGGAGGGACGGCGCTTGCTGGAGGTCATGTCCAGCTTCAATGTGCTGCTCGATCTGTCGCATATGGCAGAGCAGGCATTTTATGAGGCGCTCGATGCGTATCCCGGCACGATCATCGCCAGCCACAGCAACCCGCGCAAATTCCGCAACACGGATCGTCATCTGTCGGATGCAATGATTCGCCGTCTGGCCGAGCGCGATGGCGTCATGGGCGTGGTGCTGTTCAACCGCTTTCTGGCCGAGAGCTGGACGCCGGGCGATGCCAAATCCAGCGTCAAGCTGAGTGTGGCCGCCGATGTGATTGACCATGTGTGCCAGATCACGGGCAACACCCGACACATCGGCATTGGCAGCGATCTGGATGGCGGCTTTGGCTGGGGCGCTGTGCCGGATGAACTCGACAGCGTGATGGATCTGCTGCAAATCGCGGGCCACCTGGAAGAGCGCGGCTACGCGGTATCAGATGTAGAAGCCATCATGGGCGGCAATATGCTGCGCCAGATTCGGGCGTGTTTGCCGTAAATTTTAATCATGATGAGGGGATGTCCTATTCCCGTGATCAAACAATGATTTGAAGGCCCTTACATTTTATGGCACGATTTGGGCAGGTTGGAATTGCGCTGGCCGCACTGGGCGGGGTGCTCGCCTTGATGGGCTTATTCCCTGGCATGACGGGCGTTGAACCGACGCTCGGCATGGGCGTGGTGCAGGTATTTATGATCCTGGTGGGCTACGGCCTCATCATCCTGGGCGGCGTGATCTATGTCAAATTCACCTTCTACGCAGGCGTGAAGGTCAATCTGGTGCAGCAAATTGGCCTGCGCCTGGGCATGACCGGCCTGCTGTTTGCCAGTCTCTCCGGCATGGCGGATATTTTTGGCTTCGGCTCACATCTGCGCGGGCCAGGCAGCGATATTTATCTGGGCTATCTGCAAGCCTTTGGTATGATCGCCAGCTTCATGGTCTCAGGCTTTGGCGTGCTGCTGTATGCAATGGCCGGACGAGATCGCATTCAGTTGGATGCACCGGAGCCGCTTCCCTTCTCACAGCGCACCGCCACAACCGAGATCAAGGCGGTCACACCCACACCTGAAACGCCCAAAGCACCATAACTCGCAAAGAGACGCCCGATGCTGTCCTCTCCTCTCGACCCCTACATGACGACACTGCTCGATGATCTTCTGTCGCAGATGCAAACCTGCCTCGGTGACACGCTGATCGGCCTGTATCTCTACGGCTCTCTCGTCACGGGCGATTTTGACACCGAGTCAAGTGATATCGATCTGGCAGCGGCGCTCACAGATGATCTTGACGCGGCACAGTTCGCCGCCTTGAACGCGATGCAGGATGATTTCGTGCGGACGAATACAGCCTGGGAGCATCGCATTGAGATCGCGTATGTGTCGCGCCATGCCCTCAAGACCTTCAAGACCCAGACGCACAAGATGGGCATCATCAGCCCTGGGGAGCCGTTTCACATCATCGACGCAGGCATTGACTGGCTGATGAACTGGTATATCGTCCAGGCAAGAGGCGTGACGCTGTTTGGCCCGCCCGCGCACACGCTCATCGATCCCATCTCAAATCGGGAGTATGTTCAGGCGGTGAAGGGCTATGTCGAGCTGTGGCAGCAGCGCATCGGCCATCTCCATTCTCGCCCCTCACAAGCCTATGCCATCCTGACGCTGTGTCGCGCCCTCTATACTGTGACAACAGGTGGCTACACATCAAAAAAGCAGGCGGCGGCATGGGCAGCGCAAGAACTGCCAGACTGGGCCGCCCCGATTCAGGACGCGCTTGTGTGGCGGCACAATTGGCGTGATGAGACTGTCGATCACGCGGCCACGCTGCCCGATACACAGCGCTTCGTGTCCATGATGATTGATAAAATCCTCCTTTAGCCTATACGTATTCACACATTGATTGAGATTGTGCAATGCCCCTCACCCTTGACCAGCAAAATGCCTATCGCGCCCGCTATGCTCAGACACATCCCACTTGGCAGCCCGCCACCAGCGTCTATGAGCAGACGATTCGCCAGCATTGGACACCCGATCATACGCTGCTCGATCTAGGCTGTGGGCGCGGCGGCGTGGTGGAGCAGATCATCGATTTGAAAGGGCAGCGCGTAGGCGTTGATCCCGATTGGGCCTCGCTTGCAGAGCATCGTTTGCCCATGCTGCCGCGTGCCGCCGCCACTGCCGATCAACTGCCCTTTGCCGATGCCTCGTTTCGCATGGTGATTGCGGCGTGGGTGTTGGAGCATCTGCCACAGCCCGCCCGCACCTTTGCCGAGATCAGCCGTGTGATGCAGCCGAACGGCGTGTGCATCGTCATGACGCCCAATCGCAGCAGCCCGATTGCGCTGCTGAATCGCACGCTCAAGCCGATGCAGCAGACGCTCGTCCCGCTGTTGTATGGCCGCGCCGAGGCGGATACGTTTCCTGTGGTCTATCGCGCCAACACGCCGCATGACCTGGCGGCGCTGGCGCAGGGAGCCGGGCTAACGCTGGAAGCATGTGCTCTCATCCCCGACCCGACCTATCTGGCCTTCAATGCGCCGTTGTATCACCTGAGCGCGTGGCTGACGGATCATCTGCCGCCGCGATGGGCGGTGCATCTGGTGGGGGTGCTGCGGAAACGTTGATCTTTTTCGGACAGCAGGAAAACGATTCGCTGCCATTATCCCGCGTTTAACAGCCTTACCCCGCAGTCTTAACCTGTTATTGCCACAATTTTGATGAAGCCTGGGCATAATGACGTTGTACTGTGAAAACGGTACACCTGACATCGAGACAATTCCCGCAGCAACACACCCTGATACAGGGATTGCGCTGCCGAAAACACCACGCACTCTTCACCACACCTTATATGAGAGGCGCTGCCACCCAGTGCCTCTTTTTTTACCTTGAGATTATGAGAATTTGAAATAAAATGTAATTTTTAAGGATTGTATGCAATAATATTCAAAGGGGTTTAACTTCTGATCTATAGTTGTCCGCTTGAATACGGGGAGTTCAGGGTTTGGAATGAAAGATATGATATCGCTTTCTCTTTATGCTTCGATTGAAAATCGCTACCGCCATCTGCACGCCATTCGCACACGCGCAGGTATGAATGCCATCAGCCACCAGATTGAGCAGCAGGTGCTGGCCCATCACATGCCTGTCGATTTTTATGCAGGCTTTCAACGCTTCTCAAATTTTCCTCATCAACGGCCTGTCTATCATCAATTGGGGTCGGTGTGTCATCATGTGTCTATCTTTGGCCTGGCGGATGCGCCTCTGCCTGCGCTTGTGGGCGTGGAATTTGTTGAACTGCTGCCTGAGATGCCGCTGGTGCAGGAGTGGTTTTTGCTGGTCGATACGCCTGAGTTCTGGACGCTGTTGAGTACGCGGGAAATCCCAGGAACGGATCCGAACAGCGGAGAGCGGCGCTTCGATGGCTTGTGGACGTTTGATGCACCTGTCGTTGAATCGGCCTCACAGTTGTTGATGGAGGCATTGGGGCAGACTTATACGCCGATTCGACAGCGATATCCCGCGCTGCAAGACCAGAATGTGTCGGAACTGATGCAGCGCCTCAGTCCTGATCTGGAGAGAGATCTTCAACGATGTGAAGCGGCACAAAACTGATCATGGTCTCACATGGAGCACAGGTTCTTATCGAAAATTGAGTACAATTAAGCTAACTCAGGCGATTGTTTGGTAGTACATATCAGACCGTGTAAGCGTATGTCAGATACATTGATGGAGTCTCACCCATGAATCTCTCTCTTTATGATGCTGTGATCTCCGGGTTCCAGATCAAACGTATTATTCACAGCGTGCCCCTCATGAATACCATCAGCCACCAGATTGAAGGGCAAATCCTCAAAAATGAGATGCCTGTTGACCTCTATGCCGGATTTCAGCGCTTGTCATGCTTTGAGCCGCAGCAGGCGACCTATAGCAAGCTGGATCAGGTGTGTAACTCGGTAACGGTTTTTGGCATTGCCGATGTTGAGCCACCGCCCTTCCCCAACACCACCTTCACAGCCCTTGAAGCCGACTCGACCCTCGCCAAAGAGTGGTTTATCGTGGTGGATACGGCAGAGTTCTGGACGGTGTTGAGCACACAGGAATTCTCGCCTGATCCGATCACGGGGCTGCGCCGTTTTGAAGGCGTCTGGACATTTGATGCGGTGGTGGTGGCGCGGGCCTCGCGCTATTTGCGCCACATCCTGGGACGCCCGGCCTATACGATCACGCGCCGCCAGGAAGCCTTGCAGGAGCGGCGTATCGCCGAGATGCGGGCGCTCATGCTGGAGCAGATGAAGCGCAAGGGATCGCCGCTGACGCAGGAGTATCTTGATACGAAGGCATTCCCAGGCGTGCGCTAATCCCATAACAACTTTAAATTGTAGGGCGCAGCGTGCTGCATAGGCATTAAGCTAAGGGGAAAATGCTATTTGTCGCCCGATCAGCGTCTGTTTTGCTTCGCGGACGCTGAAGGTTAAAGCCCTCAGCTATGGGATTTGAAAGACAATGACCTCATTTATGCCTGTTTTAGAAACCGTTTGATAATGCGGAACGTAATGGATTTACCGTATTAAACGCATGTTTTGGAGAGCGTTTTCCGTAGGGGCACGATGCATCGTGCCCCATATACACCAACTTAAGGATTTTGAGCCATGTCAATAACCGTCCCATCCGCCTCATGACATGGCAAAATCGCTTGCGCCAGGGACTGAAAGTCCCTGTCTCCCGTGTTGCGGGGTTGAAA
>Ga0105044_10011069_pt1 | contig 12298 bp, 10 predicted proteins | sample MAT01_FD_78092 | JGI IMG/M metagenome (GOLD analysis project Ga0105044, IMG submission 78092) | Freshwater microbial communities from Lake Fryxell liftoff mats and glacier meltwater in Antarctica - MAT-01 | ecosystem: Environmental > Aquatic > Freshwater > Ice > Liftoff microbial mat | place...
ACGCTCGGCGGCGGTGGATTCCGCATTCGGCTGGCCAACGACGGCGAAGTGCTGGTCACGCTCGACGACGTGGCGCGCACGCTCACTACTGACGACCTGCTGATCTGCGATGCACACGATCGCCCCATTGGTCTGGCCGGCATCATTGGCGGCCAGAACACCGAGATCAGCGATTCGACAACAACGATTGCGTTGGAGTGCGCCTGGTTCGAGCCGGCAGCCATCATGCGCAGCGTGGTTCGCTCGGGCCTTCGCAGCGAGGCGTCGGCGCGGTTCGAACGCGGCACCGATCCGTTGGGCATCGAACGCGGCGTCGCCCGCTTCGTCGAACTGCTGTCGCTCACCTGCCCTGATCTCGTACTGCACGACGGCATGGTCGATGCCCGCACCGAACACCTGCCGGGGATCACGACGATCGTCGTACGCCCCGCTCGCGTCTCCGCATTGCTGGGCACCACGTTCGACGCAGCGGCCATCGCTGCACTGATCACTCCGATCGGTTTCGAAGTGCAGCAGGTCGGGGACGACCTGCACGTCACGGTTCCCTCATGGCGCCCGGACTGCACCCAGGAGGTCGACATCGTCGAGGAGATCGCCCGTCATTTCGGCTACGACCGACTCGGCAAGACCGCACCGAAGAGCACGCTCCCGGGTGGTCTCAGTGGTGTGCAACAGCGCCGTCGCCGCCTGCGCGAAGTACTGCTCGGGCTCGGTGTCAGCGAAGCGATGCCGCACCCGTTCCTCGCCGCCGACGAGCTCACCAAGGCCGGCCTTCCCGGCGATGCTGTCCGCCTCGCGAACCCATTGGTGGTGGGTGACGACATTCTGCGTACCTCGCTGCGTCCCGGGTTGTTGAAGGCTGTTGCGTTCAACGAGTCGCACCGGCGGCCTGGCGTGGCGCTCTTTGAGATTGGGCACGTATATCCGCCCAGCAGCGAGGTGCTGCCGGCGGAGTACGAAACACTTGGCGTGGTGTTGGCTGGCGCCGACGCTCCCGCTGCGGTGGCCATCTGGCGCGAACTTGCCGCGGCGATGGGTTGGGGCGCGCGCCTCGATCAGGGCACTGTCCCCGCAGGGCTCCACACGGCGCGTTCGGCGACGTTGTCGCTCGGCAAGGATTCGATCGGCGCCGTCGGCGAAATTCATCCCGACGTGACCGACGCGTTCGACATTGCACAGCGCGTCGCGGTGCTGGAACTGAACCTGACGGTCTTACTCGGCTCCGAGCCGAAGGTACCCCAGTGGAAGGCGACCGGCCGTTTCCCCTCCAGTGACCTCGATCTGGCGTTCATCGTGCCCGATCGGGTGACGGCGGAGAAGATCGACAAGGGCATACGTCAGGCGGCGGGTACTCTGCTCGTCAACCTCTCGCTGTTCGACGTGTACCGCGGTACAGGTTTGCCCGACGGCACGCGCAGCCTCGCATACCGGCTGCGCCTCCAGGCGCTCGATCGCACGCTCACCGAAGACGACGTGGCCACCGTGCGCGGCAAGGTGGATGCCGCCACCGCCAAGATGGGCGCAGTCCTGCGCGGCTGAGCCGTCAATTGCACCTACGTATCTGGGTGTCCACAGTCCCGCCTTCCGGAACGGGCAACCCAGATTTCGCCGTGCGACGGCGCAGCGGTTCTAGTTTGCGCTGAGGTCGTTGGGGGCGTTGGCCACCCACGCAAGGCGGCCGCCCTGCCGCCGCAGCACGGTTCGCCACAGGTCGGCGGGTGTTGCGCAGAACACATCCGTCAGTTCGGCGTCGAGCACCATCCAGGCACCTTCGCCCAACTCGTCGTCGAGCTGCTGGGCGCCCCACCCCGAATAGCCCCGAAACACCCGTAGGGCGTGTACCCCCTCGGCAACCTCGTACGGGTCCAACATCAGATCGATCGAGCCGAGGCCGTCCGCCACCTGACTCCACGAACCATCGACGGCCCCAGTCAGCCTGGCCAACGCGATCAGCGCAGACGCGTCGACCGGGCCGCCGTTGAAGAGCGTCGTGGGCGGGCTCATGTGAGCAGTCCATGCGTACAGCTCACCCGGGGCATCCTCGTCGGTTGGCCGGTTGAGTACCACGCCGACGGCTCCGTCGGCGGTGTGCTCCAGCATGTAGACAACCGTTCGATCGAAGTGCGGATCGGTGAGTGGGGGAGTCGCAACGAGCAACTTGCCCTTGCACGATGCAGGATCGGCGGAGAAGTCGGGGGAACTCACACCATCATTCTGGCCCAACCTGAGAGCGCTGCGGTCGGCGAATGATCGTTGCATGGAAATGCACTGGTATGTATAGTCATGCGCCATGGTTCAAGTCGGCATCATCGGGGCGTCTGGGTACACCGGCGCCGAACTGCTGCGGTTGTGCGCGCAGCACCCTGAATTCGAAGTCGTGTACGCCACCGGTGACACGCAAGCAGGTACGCGCGCTGCGACGCTGTACCCCAGCCTTGCGGGGCGCTACCCGGCGTTACTGTTCGAGGAGTTCCAGATCGACAGCGCCGCCGGCCTCGATCTGGTGTTTCTCGGTCTCCCACACGAGGCCAGCATGGCGCTTGCCCCGCAGTTGGTCGGTGCTGTCGGATGCGTGGTCGATCTCTCGGCCGCGTATCGGTTGAAGGACGCCTCCCTCTATCCGAAGTGGTACGGATTTTCCCACGACCAACCCGATCTGCTCGCGAGAGCTGTCTTCGGACTGCCCGAACTACATCGCGCAGAAATCGTCGGCGCTGAACTGATTGCAACGCCTGGTTGCCATGTGACAGCGGCAACGTTGGCGTTGGCTCCGCTGGTGCGGAGCGGGCTCATCGAGGTCACCGGTGTCGTGATCAACAGTATCACCGGTGTCAGCGGTGCTGGCCGTGCGCTGAAGCACTCGTCGCTGTTCTGCACTGTTGACGAGGACGTCAACGCCTACGGCCTTCTCGACCACCGCCACACGCCAGAGATCGAGCAGGAGATTGGCGCGCAGGTGTTGTTCACACCCCATTTGGCGCCGCTCAGTCGTGGCCTGCTGGCCACCTGTTACGCCCGGCCCGCCGCAACCGTCACCACTCAGTCGTTGCTGGAAGTGATGCGTGAGGCCTACCGCAATGAGCCGTTCATCGTCGTCGATGAAGCATCGCCCTCGACGAAGGCGACGTTGGGCAGCAACATGGCGCACCTCACGGCTCGGTACGACGAACGCACGGGCACGGTCATGGCGCTGTGCGCGCTCGACAACATCGCAAAGGGTGCCGCCGGCGGCGCTGTGCAGGCATCAAACGTTGCGCTTGAACTCGACGAGACCGCCGGCCTGTCCTTGGTAGGGCTGTACCCGTGACCACGACAGCACCGAACACGACAGCGGCAGACAAGGCGGCCATGCTGGTGGAGGCGCTTCCCTATATTCGGCGGTTCGCCGGGCAGGTAGTGGTCGTCAAGTACGGCGGCAACGCACTCGCCGGCGCCACCGAAAGCGATGCGCTGGCACTGTTCGCACAAGACATCGTGCTGATGCATCAGGTGGGCATGCGGCCCGTCGTGGTACACGGTGGTGGGCCGCAGATCAGCGACCTGATGACTCGGCTGGGCAAGAAGGCCGAGTTCCGTAACGGTTTGCGCGTCACCGACGCGGAGACCGTAGACATCGTTCGAATGGTGCTCATCGGGCAGGTAAACCCCCAGTTGGTTGCGGCAATCAATGTGCACGGCCCCCTGGCTGTGGGCGTCAGCGGTGAAGACGCAGGCCTCATCCGTGCAGTCGCTCGCGACCCGGAACTGGGTTTCGTGGGTGACGTCGAATCGATCAACCCGATGATTTTGCGTGGGCTGCTCGACGAGGAGTTCATCCCGGTCGTTGCAACCATCGGCACCGACGCCGATGGGCAGGCGTACAACATCAATGCCGACACCGTTGCAGGTGCTATCGCTGAAGCGTTGGGCGCCGAGAAGTTGGTGTATCTCACCGACATCGAAGGCTTGCGGCGAGTGGTCGACGATCCGTCGACGCTCATCCGCCAGACCACTCCTGGGGAACTCGACGCGCTGATGGCGGATGGCACCATCGTCGGCGGAATGATCCCGAAGGTCGAGAGCTGTGTCCACGCGGTGCGCAACGGTGTTCGTCACGCTCACATTCTCGATGGCCGCATTCCGCACGTATTGCTCTTGGAAGTTTTCACCGACGAGGGGATAGGAACGATGGTCAAGTGAACGCACACGCCTTCGACACTGCGGGCGCGCCAAGGGACAATGGTGCCGAGTATTGCCCGTTCGCGCCAGTTTTCGGCGCGCCGCAGGTGATGTTCGCCAAGGGTCGCGGCACCGAGCTCTGGGATGCCGACGGCAAGCGCTACCTCGACTTCCTGTGCGGGCTTGCGGTCACCTCGCTGGGGCACTCGCATCCGTTGGTCACCGAAACCCTCGCTCGCGAGGCCGGCACACTGCTGCACGTCAGCAATCTCTTCGCCAACGCGAACGCTGGACGCGCCGCAGTGGAGATCAACGCACTCCTTGCGGAGGTCACCGGCCAGGCAGGGCAGGTGTTCTTCTGCAACAGCGGCGCAGAAGCCAACGAGGCGGCGCTGAAGCTGGCGCGCAAGTTCGGTGGTCGCGGCCGATATGCCGTCGTCAGCGCGTACGGCAGCTTCCATGGGCGCACGCTCGCCACGCTCGCGGCCACCGGCCAACCGGCGAAACACGAGCCGTTTCAGCCGATGCCCGACGGATTCCGCCACGTCGTCTTCAACGACATCGATGCGTTGGAAGCCGCTATCGATCCGTCGGTGGCGGCCGTCTTGCTCGAGCCGGTGCAGGGGGAGGGCGGAGTGTTGCCTGCTGATCCGCAATACCTCCGCAACGTACGTGCGCTGTGCGACGAGCGTGGACTGCTGATGATGATGGACGAGGTGCAGACCGGCTTCGGGCGCACGGGCGAATGGTTCGGGTTCCAGCACTCCGGCGTGGTCCCCGATGTGGTGACCATGGCCAAGGCAATGGGCAACGGCTTCCCCGTCGGCGCGATGTGGGCCAAGCGGGAAGTTGCCGGCGTCTTCCAGCCTGGTGACCACGGCAGCACGTACAGCGGCACCGCGATCGCTACGGCGGTCGTCAGCGCAGTGCTCGGCGAGATGCGTCGCATCAACGCCCCGCAACTTGCTGCCGATCGTGGCCTGGAGCTGTCAACGAAGTTGACTGATCTGCCCGGTGTGGCCAGCGTGCGCGGTGCTGGTTTGTTACTTGCCGTGGAGCTGGCGGGGGGCCTCGAGGCCAAGATCGTGTACTCGCGGCTGTTGGAAGAGGGCCTCGTCACCAACGCGGTCACAGCCACGGCACTGCGGCTGGCGCCCCCGCTCAACGTCAGTTCGTCAGAGATCGACGAGGCGGTGGGCATTGTTCGCTCGGTACTGCAGGAATTCGTTTCGTGAAAGGGAGTGTGTCGTGACTCGTCATCTGTTGGCCATCACTGACTTCACCGCCGACGAACTGCGCGCGATCCTGACGCTCGCAGAGCGGCCGGAGCTGCCACAGGCTCTCGCCGGTCGCGGTGCAGCGCTGATCTTCGAGAAGCCGTCGAACCGGACCCGACAATCGATGGAGATGGCCGTCTTCCAGCTGGGTGGCCACCCGGTCTACACGCGCGGCGAGGAGGTCGGCTTCGATGTCCGAGAGCCGGTGGAGGACATCGCCAGAGTGATGGCGGGCTATCACGCGCTGTTGGCGGCTCGGGTCTTCTCGCACGAGATCGTTGCCCGTATGGCTGCCGTCAGCCCAGTGCCTGTCGTCAACATGCTCAGTGATCATTCGCACCCACTACAGGCGCTTGCAGACGTGCTGACGATGCAGCAGGTACACGGTTCGCTCGTGGGTCTGGGCGTCGCGTACGTGGGCGACTACAACAACGTCTCGCGGTCGCTTGGTGAGGCGTGCGTGATGCTGGGTGCCAACTTGGCGCTGGCGTGCCCCATTGGATATCACGCCGACGCTGCCGAACTCGAGCGGGTGAATGCACTGGGGCCCGGTGCGGTCACACAGGTGCACCGGCCGGCCGAGGCCGTTGTCGGCGCCGTAGCAGTCCACACCGACAGCTGGACATCGATGGGTCAGGAGGCCGAGAAGCAGAAACGCTCGCAGGCCTTCGAGGGCTACACAGTCGACAGCGTGTTGATGGCGAACGCCGCACCGGGTGCCGCCTTCTACCACTGCCTACCGGCTCACCGCGGGTTGGAAGTGTCTGCCGACGTGATTGATGGGCCCGCCAGCCGTGTCGTCGCACAGGCTCACAATCGTATGCACGCCGCTCGCGGGGCGCTTGCCTTTCTTTTCGGAGTTCGCTGACATGGGTGCGCCGTCATGAGTTCGAAAGTACAACGCCAACAGAGCATCTCGAAGCTCATCGTGAAATACGCCGTCACCAACCAGCCACAGCTCGTCGATCTACTCGCTGCCGAGGGCATTGCTGCGACACAAGCCACGGTGTCGCGCGACCTCGAAGATCTCGGGGCCGTCAAAGTTCGTGTGCCCGGTGGCGACACCGTGTACGCGATCCCAGAGTTCGAGCCGGCGCGGCTGGCTCCTGAAGATCAGCTCCGACGGGTCTTGGGCGAGTGGGTGGCGGAGGTCAAGCGTTCGGGCAATCTGGTGATTCTGCGCACGCCACCCGGGTGTGCGCACGTGGTCGCCTCAGCGCTCGATCGGAGCGGAATGGACGGATTGCTGGGCACCGTCGCGGGTGACGATACGTTGCTGTGCGTGGCCGAAGAATCGATGGGTGGCGAAGCCCTGGCAGCCCGCCTGCGTGATGTGGCGGGATTGTCGTGAGTGAAGCGAGCGCGGCCGGCGAGACCGGCAAGGCGCTGTGGCACGGCCGCTTCGAGGGTGGCCCTGCCGCAGAACTGATGGCCTACACCGAGAGCCTCTCGTTCGACAAACGTTTGTGGCCAGACGACATTGCTGGTTCAGTCGCGCACGTGCGCGGCCTCGTTCACGTTGGCATCATCACAAAGATCGAAGGCGACGCAATCATTGCTGCCCTCGACCAGGTGGGCACGGAGATGTCCGGCGGCACGTTTCGCTTCGTCCTCAGCGACGAAGATATTCACACCGCCATCGAGCGCCGCGTCACCGAGTTGGCCGGGTCGGCAGGAGCGAAGCTGCACACCGGTCGCAGTCGCAACGATCAGTCCGCCACAGACGTTCGTCGCTGGCTCAAGCGCGAGCTGATGCGTGTTGCCCAGCGAATCGTCGACCTCCAGCAGGTGCTCTTGCAGCGAGCGGTCGACGCCGGCGACATCTACCTCCCTGGCTACACGCATCTGCAGCGGGCCCAGCCCGTGTTGCTCGCGCACCACCTTCTCGCACATGGTTGGGCGCTGACACGCGATGTCGAGCGACTACTCGATGCGCTGGAGCGCATCGATGTGTCCCCGCTCGGTGCAGGTGCCCTTGCGGGTTCATCGTTGCCCCTGGACCCTGATTTCACGGCTCACGAGTTGGGGTTCGCCGCTCGATTCGAGAACTCGCTCGATGCGGTTGGGTCGCGCGACCACGTCGCCGAGGCGTTGTTCGCACTGACGCTCGTCGGTATCAATCTGTCTCGCATCGGCGAGGAGTTCGTGCTGTGGACGACCGAGGAGTTCGGCTTTGCCAAACTCGATGACGGGTACGCGACTGGCTCCTCGATGCTGCCGCAGAAGAAGAACCCTGACATCGCGGAGTTGGCTCGTGGCAAGGCAGGTCGCCTCATCGGCAACCTCACAGGCTTCCTCGCGACGATGAAGGGCCTGCCGCTCGCCTACAACCGCGACTACCAGGAAGACAAGGAGCCGCTGTTCGACGCTGTCGATCAAATCTCTCTTGCGCTCGGAGCCATGGCCGGCATGATTGCTACCACAACGTGGGTGCCCGAGCGCATGCAGGCCGCAGCCGACTCCGAGACAGGTTCGGCAACCGACCTTGCCGAGTGGCTGGTGCAGCGCGGCACACCGTTCCGCGATGCGCACGCGATCGTGGGCGTGCTGGTGCGTCGGCATCTAGCGGGCGAGGGCAGCTTGCGTGAGCTCGTGATCGCTGTTCCAGAATTGGGTCCAGATGCGGCCGCGCTGGTGGCCCCGGGCGTAGCTGTTCAGCGGCGCACGACGCCGGGCGGCGCCGGTCCTGCCGCAGTGGCAGTGCAGCTCGGCCGTTTCCGTCAGCGACTGGACGAACTTCGTGAAGCGGTTACGGCCGGACTTCGCTGAGCGAGATGTCACGGTCGTGGCGCGAACTCCGGCATGTTGGCCGCACGGTTAGCCTTGTGCGATGGCTTGGGAGGGGATCGAATGACGACGAGCGAGCGGCCGCGGCCGGTGGAGAAGGGTGACCGTGCCCCATCGTTGACCGCTGCCGGCATCGAGCATTTCGAAGTGACACGTGCCGCCGATGCCGCCAAGCTGGCGAAGCTGAACGCCGTACGCGATGTCCTGTACAACGCGGAAACTGATGAGTTGTCGTCGGTTGCCTCATGGCTGCACGACGTGTTGGCGGGCACCTCTGACGCAGAGGCCACGGAGCGTCGCCACTTCCTACTGAATCAGGACGACGTCGTGTTCGGCTCGCCACCGTTGAGCACTGATGACGATCTCGTCGACGACTGGCAGACTGCCGTCTACCCGTACCGCAACCTGTTGTCGCGCAAGACCTACGAGCAGCAGAAGTACCAGCTGCAGGTGGAGCTGTTGAAGATGCAGGCATGGGTGAAGGAGTCCGGTCAACGGGTCGTCATCATCTTCGAAGGGCGCGATGCTGCCGGAAAGGGCGGCACCATCAAGCGGTTCATGGAGCATGTCAACCCGCGTGGTGCGCGTGTAGTGGCCCTGGAGAAGCCCACCGAACTCGAGCGAGGGCAGTGGTACTTCCAACGGTACGTGCAGCACCTGCCGACTGCCGGCGAGATCGTGCTCTTCGACCGCTCCTGGTACAACCGCGCCGGGGTGGAGTCCGTCATGGAGTTCTGCACGCCCGACGAGTACGCCGAGTTCATGCGCCAGACCCCCGAGTTCGAGCGCAACCTCGTTCGCAGTGGCGTCCACCTGGTGAAGCTGTGGTTCTCGGTCAGTCGGGCCGAACAGCAGCGCCGGTTCGCGGAGCGCAAACAGCACCCGTTGAAGCAGTGGAAGCTGTCGCCCATCGATGTCGCCTCGTTGGACAAGTGGGATGACTACACGCGGGCGAAGGAATCGATGTTCCTGCACACCGACACCGCCGACGCGCCCTGGACGGTGGTGAAGAGCGACTGCAAGAAGCGTGCCCGACTGAACGCGATGCGCTACGTCCTGCACACGATGCCCTACACGGGCAAGGACATCACCCGCATCGGCCCCGTCGACCCTTTGATCGTCGGGCATGCGGGTGCCATTTTCGAGCGAAACGAGCGCGCCAACGGTAAGGGCCGGGCTCAGCAACCCCTTCTCAAGCACCGAGCCTGAGTCACCATCCGGGGGCTTCCCAGTGCAGCCAGAAGCCGTGCGGGTGCGTCGTTGCCAGTCGGCGGGCTGTGCGCCGGCCGCCGCGCCAGGTCACCAGTGACAGCGCAGTCAAGTGCTTGCCATTGTCGTTGGTCGGCACCGGCAGCTCAGGCGTCTCTGCCGGGCTTTCGGCGATGATCCATGACAGGTCGCGGGTGTCGCCGATTGCGTCGAGCATGGCGACGTACTGGGTGCGTTGATCGCCGGTCAGGTAGTTCAGCACCCAGCTAGTGGTGACGACGGGGTGACCGCTCCGTCCCGCTTCGTCGATGGTGCGGGCGAGATCTTCGAGCGCGTCGCCTCTGCGTACGTCCGGCGGGTCGCTGCGCGCGATCGCGATCGCCGCAACCAGCCGTTCGAAGCGATCGAGTTGGTCGGGCCATACGCACGCCTCGAGCCAGCGCGCAGCTTCATCGTCGCACACGTCGATGGGGTCGCGGTCGATACCGATGGCCGCTGCAATCGGGGGCACGCCGTGGGGAACGGGCACGTTGCCGCGTGTCGCGCACGAGAGGTTGACCTCAGACGGCATGCCGACGGTGCCGCCCGGAAGGTACTGGTAGCTGAAGCGGTCGAGCAGTAGATTGAGCCCGCCACTGGTGCCGACGTCGACGAGTGCGAGTGGCCCGAACTCCTCAGCGACGAGGCCGAGTACGGGCAAGAAGGTGGCACAACGACCAACCTCGTTGGTTTGCGTGCTCCGTCGGGAGATCACGTCGCGAAGCGCAAGCTCGTGACCGAACACGAAGTGACGAAACGTGGGGTACGGGTCCGTGGCGAGCGGAGTGGCCGCCAGGTTCGGGTAGTACTGCGCAAGCTCGGGTCCTTCGCCAGCCAGCAGCAGCGAGTGAACGGCAGCGAAGAACAGCACGGGGATCTGCTGCTGTTCGGGCGCAGAAGTGAGCAGTTCGATGACGTCGGAGTCGTCAGCAATAGCAGTGGACAGCTGTGAATAGAGCGGCGCTCGTGGAGCAGTCGTGTGGGCGAAGCGCTGAAATCGCAACCGCAGTTCTGGCAGGTCAGGCACGTGCTACACGTTACTGAGGCGGCGTGACGTCAGCGGAGCTGGCAACATGGTCGCCATATGGATCTGCTCGACGACCTGCACGCACGTGGCCTCGTCCACGACACCACCGACATCGCCGCATTGGGCCGTCGGTTGGCGCAGGGGCCGCTCGGGCTGTACATCGGCTTCGACCCCACAGCTGACTCGCTACACGTAGGGCATTTGGTCGGCCAACTCTTTCTGCGCCGATTCCAGATGGCTGGCCATCGGCCCTTTCCGCTGGCGGGTGGCGCGACCGGAATGATCGGCGACCCAGGCGGTCGCAGCGATGAACGCAACCTGCTCGACGTCGAGACGCTCGGCAGCAATGTCGAGCGCATCAAGGAGCAACTGAGCAAGCTGCTCGACTTCGAGCCCGGACCCTTCCAGGCAACACTGGTCAACAACGCCGACTGGACTGGCTCGATGTCGATGCTCGAGTTCCTTCGCGATGTCGGGAAGCACTTCACGGTCAATCAGATGACCGCCAAGGACTCGGTCCGCTCACGCCTGGAGAGCGAGCATGGCATCAGCTACACCGAATTCAGTTACATGTTGCTGCAGGCCAACGATTTCCGTCACCTCTACGAAACTCATGACGTCGAACTGCAGGCAGGTGGCAGCGATCAGTGGGGCAACATCGTCGCCGGTGTCGAACTGATCCGCCGACGCCTCGCCATTGCGGCGCACGCCATCACCCATCCGCTGATGTTGCGCGCCGACGGGCAGAAGTTCGGTAAGTCTGCAAGCGGCGACTCGGTGTGGTTGGCTGCCGAGCGGACGTCGCCGTACCAGTTCCGCCAATTTTGGATGCAAACCGACGACAGCGTGATCGCCACGTACCTGCGGATGCTCTCCCTGCGTCCTCTGAGCAAGATCGACGACCTCGTGGGGGAGCAACTTGCGGCCCCAGAGCGACGCCTCGCCCAGCGCGCGTTGGCAGACGAGCTCACCGAGATGGTGCATGGCGCGGCGGCGGCAGCAGCAGCAGCAGAGGCCGCGACCGTGCTCTTCGGAAGCGATCCCACCACCGCGTCCACGAACGCCCTCGGGGTCGTCGCAGCCGAAGTGCCGTCCGTTGCGTTGCCCGCCGACATCGAAGGCGTCCGAGTGCATGAATTTCTCATCGAAGCAGGCGTCGCCAAGTCTGCTGGCGAGGTGAACCGTCTGCTCGGTCAGGGCGCAGTTCGAGCAGGAAATCGTGTACTGGACCAAGATGGCCTGTTGCGCGCATCCGACCTGCTCAATGGGCATTTCCTGCTCCTGCGAAAGGGAAAGCGCGACTTCGTCGCCGGAAAACTTTCCCCGAGAGGTTGATGCAGGTCGATTGGCACGCTAGCTTCGTATCTCGCTCCGGACGGGCAGTAAAGCCTCCGAAGCACCGGCACCAACAGCGGCTTCGGCCGCAGAGTGCCGCAGAGCGAGGCCAGCAATGGCCCTCGGCTCCTTGAAAACAGAAGAGAAGACTGAACGCCAATGCGGGCAGTGATGGGGAAGGCCTTCGGGCCATACCTAGACACTGTCTTGTCAATTCACAAGTCCACGGGCTCCCAAGCTCGTGGCAAATTTAATAGTCAGATCTGAGTGCTACAAACCATGGGTATTCCCCCGTGAGGCACTCAGCTCTTTCACCAATCGGTCTGGGCTCAATCCTTCGGGTGCGAGTCTTGACAGGTTTTTGTTGGAGAGTTTGATCCTGGCTCAGGACGAACGCTGGCGGCGTGCTTAACACATGCAAGTCGAACGAGGTCCACCGCGTAGCAATACAAGGGAAGACCTAGTG
>Ga0105044_10011072_pt1 | contig 12298 bp, 11 predicted proteins | sample MAT01_FD_78092 | JGI IMG/M metagenome (GOLD analysis project Ga0105044, IMG submission 78092) | Freshwater microbial communities from Lake Fryxell liftoff mats and glacier meltwater in Antarctica - MAT-01 | ecosystem: Environmental > Aquatic > Freshwater > Ice > Liftoff microbial mat | place...
AAACCCGCAAGCCCTGGGTTTCGATGGAAATACCTTTTGGGGGGCTTAGGTTTGGTCGCTTTGGCTTGTGTTGCCTATTATTTTTGGAATAACAAGGTCAATAGCACTGGCCCTTCTTTATCTGATGATTCGGGCTCTGAACCCACACTGACCGCCAAAAACCCTCGGTTACAATTGCTTTCCCCTTCAGAAACAGGCGTTGACTTCCAAAATAAAATACTGGAAGACAACGAACACAATGTTATCCTGAACATCAACCAATACAACGGCGGAGGCGTGGCGGTAGCCGATGTGAACAACGACAATCTGCCAGACCTTTACTTCGTCTGTTCCAATGGCAAAAACCGCCTCTACCTTAACGAAGGCAATTTCAAATTTAAGGACATTACCGATACTGCTGGCGTAGGCTCTGAGGACGGTTTTGAAACGGCGGTGACTGCTGCCGATGTGAATGCAGATGGTTGGCTCGATCTTTTTGTGTGCCGAGCCGGGCCGGATGAAGCAGGCCGAGTGGCTAAACTGTTCATTAACAACGGCTCCCTCCCCACTGGGCAGGGCTGGACTGGGACCTTTACCGAAAGCGCTCAGCAATATGGACTGGCCGACAAAAGCCCCAGCTCAGGCGCGAATTTTTTTGATGCTGACAACGATGGCGACCTTGATTGCTACGTCATAAATCATCCAACGGATCTGAGTCACGCCAATCGCCTTGTGCTCAAATACGGCTTAGATGGCAAAAGTTTACAACCTGACCTCGACCCAAAAGCAGTCCATGACTCGGACAATTTTTATAGAAACGAAAACGGAAAATTTGTCAATGTAAACAAACAAGCGGGCATCCAGAATTTTGGGTTCGGCCTTAGTGTGTCCGTTTCAGATGTGAACGCCGATGGCTGGCCGGATGTATATGTCGGAAACGACTTTGTGCATCCTGACAACCTTTACATCAACAATCAAAAGGGCGGGTTCACGGATCAAATGAGCAAGTATTTCCGCCATAACAGCATGAGCGCCATGGGAACAGAGTGGTGCGATTTTGACAACGACGCAATGGTGGACTTGTTGACGGTGGATATGTTTCCTGCCAACAATTACAGACAAAAAATCCTCAAAAACACCAACCCGCTCAGCCGCTACCAGACCATGGTGCAGTACGGATATCCCAAGTCCGTAGCGCGGAATGTTTTGCAGCGCAACAACGGAAACGGCACTTTCAGCGATATTGCTTGCCTGGCGGGGATATACAAGACGGACTGGTCCTGGAGCTGCCTTTTTGCCGATCTTGACAACGACGGTCTCAAAGACCTCCATGTTGCCAACGGATACCGCAGGGAGGTGACCAACCGCGATTACTCTGAATTCCTACTTCCAGAAATCAATAAAATTCTGCTGGGCAAGAATAAAGATGTGATGCCTTACTTAGAGAAGGTTGCGGAATACAAAGTGCGCAACTTCGTTTACCAAAACAAAGGCGACTGGCAATTTGAGGATAAAAGCGGCGACTGGATGACGATGCCTGGCTCTTGGTCCAGCGGTGGCGCATGGGCAGATTTTGATGCTGATGGCGACTTGGATCTCGTAATCAATAATCTGGAAGAGCCTGCTTTTATCTATAAAAACCTTACCCGTGAACAAAATAGCGGCAATTTTCTTCAAGCAAAATTACAGGGGAGTCCCGCTAACCCATTTGCCGTGGGAGCATCCGTTCTAATTGAATACCAAGGTGTTAAGCAATATCAGGAACTCAACCCCAATCACGGTATTTTCTCTTCGGTGGAGCATCTCATCCATTTTGGACTGGGTCAAACGGCGCAAGTGGACAAACTCACGGTCCGTTGGCCTGATGGCAAAACGCAAACATTGAACAATGTGCCTGCTAATCAGCGCATTCAGCTCAAATGGACGGATGCAACGGGTTATGTAGCGCATCTTACGCCGCCCTCTTCGACTGCTCCAAGCTTGTTTTCGGAAAAAAATGCAGTTAGCGTAGGACTTGACTTCGTTCATAAGGAAAACGTTTTCAGCGATTTTGAAACCTGGGTGCTTTACCCCTGGACGGTTACAGATCTCGGGCCAATCATTACACAAGCAGATGTGAATGGGGACGGGCTGGAAGACTTTTTTATCGGCAATTCCTTTGAAAGCGCTGGAGCTTTGTACTTCCAAACAGCCGGAGGTACATTCCGAGCCAGCAAGGATAGTATTTTTGAAAATGACAAAAGATATGAAGACCACGGCGGGGTATTTTTCGATGCCGATGGAGACAAGGATCTTGACTTTTTTGTGCTGAGTGGTGGAGCAGATGCCAGTATGGATATCGCCTGGCAATGTCGTTTGTTCTTCAATGACGGCAGGGGCAATTTTAAAAACGCAGAAAATGCCTTGCCTATTTTGAAAGACGTGGGCCTCCGTGTGGTAAGCCATGACTATGACGGGGATGGCGACCTTGATCTATTCATGGGTGGGCGAATTGTACCAAAAAACTGGCCGCTCGCGCCAAGAAGTGTGGTTCTTCAAAATAATGGTGGCAAATTCACCGATGTAACGAGTCAGGTAGCGGGTGCTTTCGAGCGCTGTGGGATGGTGACCGATTTAAGTTGGAGCGATCTGAATGGGGATGGACAAAAAGAACTTGTGGTGGTGGGAGAATGGATGCCCGTGTCTGTTTTTCAATTGAAAAATGGCAAGTTGGAAGAAGCCACAAGCCAGTTCGGCTTTGACAAATCCAACGGGCTTTGGAATCGGCTCGCCCTCGCAGACCTCGACAAAGACGGTGATATGGATCTCGTGACGGGGAATCTGGGGCTCAATACGCGCTTTGCTGCCAGTGCCGATGCCCCGTTCAGATGCTACGCAAAAGACTTTGACAACAACGGCACACTCGATCCGATTGTAGCCTATAGCGAAGGCGGAAAAATCTATCCGCTCCTACAAAAAGAGGTGCTGGTAAAACAGATGCCTGTATTAAAAAAGAAATTCCTCTACTCGAAAGACTACGCCAAAGCAACCATCAGCGACTTGTGGCCACAAAAAGATTTGGACGCTGCGCTCAACCTCCAGTGCTTCCAAATGGAAACCTGTTGGTGGGAAAACCAAGGCGGAAAATTCGTGCGCCGAGAGCTACCTATCCAAGCACAAATTGCTCCTGTTCAAGGCATTATATGCGATGACTTTAATGGAGATGGCAATATAGATCTCCTCATGGCAGGCAACAAATACGGCTTTGAAGTAGAAACCAACCCTTGTGATTCTGGCAACGGCACCCTACTGCTCGGCGACGGGAAGGGCAATTTTAATTGGCTCAATAATATGCAAAGTGGCTTTTGGGCCATGCGTGAGGCACGGGATTTGGCTATGTTGCGTGGTGCCGGAAGCAACCGAACTGTCATCGTGGCCAATAATAACAGCAGATTGCAGGTGTTTACACGTTGAGGCCAAGCCGCTTTAAAGCAATGGTAACTACCCCAGGGTTGAATATATTCTAAACGCACATTCAACCCCATTCGGGGTTGTTGCACACACGCCTTTCCTCCCCGAATTTCATTCGGGGCTAGTCATGTTTGACCCTTTCAGGTTCTTAATTCTACATTGTCAGATTAGCCGCATTGCGGCGAAGCGTCTGTAGCAATGATGTTAAGATTTGTTTTGGAGCTGCATCGCACCTGAAATGTGTATGGTTTCGGTGCCATACACCTCCATCGAACCCCATTTGAATCTATTTCTACAGACGCCGCGCCGCGCTGCGGCTAAAGTGAAAAAGTAGAATTAAGTCAACGACATTGCCCTGCCCCCTGTGAATCTATCCAAAATTTACTGCACATCCAATTCCTGGAGATTGTAGGTATCCATTACCTTTTGCGTGGCCTTAGCATTGGCTACCCCTTCAGTGCCGAGTTTTTCGGCCCATTTGCGCCCATCTTTGCCTGCGGATTTTTTTAGCGAGCCAAACCACTCCTGGCTGCTCAGGTAAATGCTAAAATCTCGGAAACTCGCCCAGGCCGATTCGTATTTGCGAACACATTTCCCACCAACTTGAGTGGTTTCGCCTTCCCAGCCATCGGCACAGGATAGGGCGAAGAAATTGTTGGCAGCAGTAACGGTTTCTAGCTGCCCCGCCTGGCTGTTTGCGTAGGCGCTCGACAAGATAACCGAAGCTGGTATGCCAAATTTTTTCTGTTCACTGTGGGCTACCTGCGCAAAGCGTTTGAGGAATGCTTCTGTTTTTGGGGCATCCACGCTGTCTAGTTCGGGTGGGCGTTCTTTGGGTGTTTCTGGCACGAACCCTAACAGGGCCGCACCCCCTTTTTTAGTGCCTTTTGCCTCTGTGACTTTTTCTGTCTGGTTGTTTTTGTTACTTGGGGTAAATGGGTTGAGACTTGGGAATTTGCGTGCTGCATAGAGTACCAGCAAAAAGCCCATGGCCAAATAAAACCAATTTGTTTTAATAAAATTCCAATTCATAGCCGAGGAGATTTTAGTTTAAATTCTTGAAAATCAAGTTAATATCAAAATCCATCCGGGTATTTATGCGTTTTCTAGAGGCAAATTTAAAACATCTTGTTGGAATATTTAAAACAAATTGAGTTATTTTTTTTAATTTTTTCAGGATCTATAAAATCCTATAATTCCACGAATTTGCACGAATCGGGTATCCTACCCTTCAGGCCATTTCGTACACTTGCAAATTGCAACGACTCCCCTACCCTGCTTTAATGTAAGCCCAGTGCTTGCGCTGTTTTTTCACGATTTCTATGATGCCTGTGGGAACTGTGATGGCCTCGGGAATCAATTCTTCTCGTTTGATTTTGCGGTCCCGCATGGTATTTTCGCAAGCGGCAAAGACTACACCTTTCGCCTTGAGCGCCTTGATTTTATCCGCCTGTTGTGTTTTGGCTGCAACAAGGAATGATATACCCTGATTATGGCACACGACCTCAATTTTAGAATTCGGGGCGGCTGTGAGCGCGTTGTTCAATTGTTTGACCAAAGCATTTTGCACGGCAGTGTCGCCGCTGGTCAATTGAAAAACGATTTTGTAAGGGGTATTGTCCACCGCCGGAGCACTTTGGGCACTCATTTCGGAAACTGCAAAAAGGCAGAACGCCCATAGTAGCAGATGAAATTTCATGACTTAAAAATTGTAGCCCAGGATTAAACCTGCGGCTGGGTTAAAATATGGAGGTTCAGTCAATGCGGCAGCCTTTCCCGAAAATACCCGTACACCCAGGTACCTGCAATGGCGCTCAGCAGCACAATAGCCGTGGCAAGCACCCCCGTGCCTAAAACCGCGAACAATGGGCCGGGACAAGCCCCCGTCATAGCCCAGCCAAAGCCAAACAACAGGCCACCATAAATTTGTCCTTTGTTAAAGTCTTTTCCGTGGAAATTGATTGTTTCACCATAGATGGTTTTGACCTTTAACTTTTTGATCAAAAACACGGAAAGTGCGCCCACGGCCACGGCGGTGCCTATTACGCCGTACATGTGAAAGGACTGAAGCCTGAACATTTCCTGAATCCGGTACCAGGAAACGATTTCTGCTTTTATAAATACCACCCCAAACAACATCCCTACGACCGCATATTTCAGGTTGTACCACCCTGGGTGAACCAGTTCGGACTCGTTGATGCACATGGAATCGAGCGAACGCACCTCAAAATCGGTGTCCGCTGCTGTAAAATTTTGCGTATTGGTATTTGTCATGATTTTCAAAGTTGAAGGATGAAAGGAAGGATCAGCCAGGTCATCAAAAAGCCGCCAACCATAAATGAGATGGTAGCGACCAGCGAAGGCCATTGCAGGTTCGACAGTCCCATGATGGCATGGCCGGAGGTGCAACCTCCTGCGTAGCGTGTGCCAAAACCAACTAAAAAGCCGCCCACAACCATCAGCAAGAACCCTCGGAGCGTAAACAGGCTCTCGAATGAAAACAGATCCGTTGGCACAATGCCATCAATGTGGGTGACACCATAGCCTGCCAGATCTTTTGCCAGTACTGGGTCTATGGCGATGGGTGCTGGGTTTTTCAAAAAAGCCGTTGCCAGCACGGCACCTAAAAGGATTCCGCCCACGAAAAAGAAGTTCCACATTTCTTTTTTCCAGTCGTAGTGAAAAAACGGGATCCGTGCAGGTAAGCAAGCCGCACAGAGGTGTCGAAGGCTGGAGGAAATGCCAAAGTGCTTGTTGCCAATAATTAAGAGTATTGGCACAATCAGGCCAATGAAAACGCCTGCAACGGACCAGTGCCAGGGATGGGATAATTGTTCGAGCATAGTGAAAATGAGTTTAGGTTCGGAGTGCAAATAAAGAGCATTTGCCCCAATTAGAAACGCGGCACCTCCAATGCGGCTGCAAGAAAGCAAGGACTTTGAACCACTTGCTGGATTTGTGGTTAACCAGCGTAATTTTCCAATATCCTTTCAACACACTCCATGTCAAAAATTTATCTCTTCGCTGGGGCATCCAGCGCGATTGCACAGGCCAGCCGTTTGTTGTTACAAAACGCAGGACACCAAGTAATTGGTTTGAGCACAAAAGACCTCCAGGGCATCGGCTACGACCAACATTTTCAGGTTTCGGAATATAGCAAAAACGCCTTGCCGGAAATCCCCCAAGCACTCGATGGGTTGGTGTATTTCCCTGGCACTATAAACCTTAAACCCTTTCACCGCACTTCAGAAGACGAGTTTTTGCAGGAGTACAAAATCAACGCAATGGGAGCCGTGAGCGTGGTTCAGCGTTATTTGCAAAACCTGAAAAATGCGCCACCAACACCTTCCATTGTTTTGATTAGCACGGTAGCAGTAGCGCAGGGTATGAATTTCCACACCTCCATCAGCATGGCCAAAGGAGCGGTGGAAGGATTGACATTGGCACTTGCTGCAGAGCTTGCCCCAACAATTCGGGTAAATGCTGTGGCGCCTTCCCTTACTGCGTCTCCACTGACTGAAAAGCTCACCAATTCGCCGGAAAAACTGGAGGCCAGCGACAAACGGCATCCCCTGCGACGGATTGGCCAGCCTGAGGATATTGCCAACGCGATTCAGTTTTTGCTCAGTGAACAATCCTCCTGGATGACAGGCCAGATTTTGCACGTAGACGGCGGGATGTCTACGGTTCGGATGATGTAAGGGGCTTCATTGGATTGTTCTAAACACATAATCCATTCATTTCAAAAGCCGCATCGCGGCGACATTATGGTAGCGTCAGCGTTCAATGTTTTCCAGAACCGCATCGCGGTGACATTATTGCGGCGATATAATGGCACCGCTACGCGGTTTTATTGAAACTCCATTACCGAAAAGGCTATCCCAAACTCACGTTATAAAAACAAACATGACCCATATCTCCTCCACCCTAATTTCCGACATGGAGCAGCGTTACCAGGCAGCATTCATCAATTCGCTGGGGGGCTTCAAAAGTGTAGTACTGGTAGGCACGGTTGATTTGCAAGGCGCCACCAACCTCGCTATTTTCAATTCGTTATTTCATATTGGCGCCAATCCCCCACTCTGCGGACTCGTTTTTCGGCCCGACACCGTGGAAAGACACACCCTTTCCAACATCATAAGCACAGGTGTTTACACCATTAACCACCTAAATGAAAGGATTTATAAAAAAGCCCATCAAACTTCGGCACGTTACCCTAAAGATCAATCGGAATTTGAGGCAACAGGACTGACGCCTGAATTTTCAGAAGGTTTTCAAGCCCCGTTTGTAGCGGAAAGCCAGGTTCGTTTTGCCGTTGAGATGCGCGAAAAAATCCCGCTTGGCATCAACGGAACCATCCTGATGATCGGTCAAATAACGGACGTTTGGCTCCCGGAGGAAATTGTTCAACCCGATGGATTTGTGGATCTTGAGCAAGCTGGCACCCTAACTTGCAGTGGTTTAGACAGTTATCATCGTACCCAGCGCCTTGCTCGATTGGCCTATGCCAAACCAGACACCTGGCCGGAATGCCGATGAGATTCCGGGTAATAAGCCAGCACGATGTCTTTTTTTTCTACGCCGCGCTCCATGAGCAGGTTGGCAAAGCCATCTTCGGTATTGTCTTCATTGAATCCAAATGTGCTCGCCCACGATGTCAGTATGAAAAATGATCGAATAAATGCGCTCGTTTTCTCCCAGCCAACTGCCAGCAATTGGTATTTACCATGCTTTTCATCGGTTAGCACAGAGTATTCCACCTTCGGCAGGTTAGAACCGGAAAGGTAATCCGCATATTCGGTCATGGCCGATACAATGCAATTTTGAAGAACATTTACTTTTTCAATGCGGGTATGGGTCGTGAGGATGATCCAAGCCTCTTTTTGGAGTGCTTCTTTGACCAATCCGATTAAAATCTTCGCCTAAGATGGACTCACGTGCGGTTAATCTTTAAAACCGACAATGCCTTTGTTTACTGCATTTTGGAAGAAGAATGTCAGTTCAGGAGCATGGATACTAGCGCAGTAGGGGTTTCTGTCGCAATCCTCTGGGATAGACAGCAAGTCCGCACAGGCGTTGTCGCTGTAAAAATACTGCTTACCATCCAATTCAAAAAGGGTGACATAAAATTTGCAACCAATATCCTGGCCATCATATTTGATCAACTGCTGAGTTTCAAGGTATTGATCCACGCAAACTGATCGTAGTTCTATGGTCGTTTTTTTGCAAGCAAAAATAAGCGGCAAAGCCAAAAAAAGGAAAGAATAAATGTTTTTCATAGTCCAGTAGACAGTCATCTGGGGTAAATGGGTTGGGTAAAGTAAAAGGAATGATCTGCAAAATTCTTACCGCAAACTTCTTTTGATTCAGCACCAGAATTTGCCGGTTCCGCCCTACTTTTCCCCTAAAATTTCTCATAGCTTATTACACCATCACCAACGGAATCCGGTACGATCGTGCCATGCTTGAAGCGGCCAAAGCGGCGACCAAAGGACGTGGCGAATGGCGAATATCATTGGATGAAATCGAAGAGATCTTTCAGTTTGCAAAAGATGGTCAGCAAATCACAGAAATTGAGTGGCGTACGCTGCGCTACATAGGAGAGCATTTTCCATTTACGTCACCAGCAAAAAAATACCTGGAAGAACGCCTCACGGCGCCCCATGAACCCGAAACGCTTGAAAAAACCATCCGAAGGATCGTGCGCGATGAATTCGGGTTCAAAACCTTAGGCTGGCAAATTGACGCTTATGAAGCCCGACGCCAGCAACTAAAGCCCAATAACACCAGCGATTTTGCCCAGGCAATGCGCCTTTCGTTGAAAGCCTTCATTTACGGCGGAACCAACCAATTGAGCCTCGAAGTACTGGTGCGCAATCGTATTTTAGGTGCCGAAACCCCGGAAGAGCACCAAAAAAATATTCAGGTTATTGCCCTTGAAGCCGAATTTTAGGCCCAGAGAACTCAATTAGGCCCTGATTATCCAAGTTTTTCGAGTTTATTGCGCCAGTCTTTGAATACCATTCTTCACGATTATTTGACTTCTGGTTCGGTGTTCAACAGAATCGCTACCTTTCAGAGCGAGGAGATCCGCCCAGAAGATTTTGATGACCCACGCGAATACCGCGCTGCCATTAAACACCTCATTTCCCAATATCTGCAAAACGGGAAACTCGAATTTTTGCCCCAGGAAACCCTTCCAGCCACCCGGAAGACGGGGAAACGGTGGCGCTTTTCTGGCAGTTTTCCTTATTTTTGAATGCCTTGCCAGACTTTAGGTTTTGGGTCCTGATTCCACGTTTTCCGGATGACGGACAACTGACCTATTGCTACGGGCTGTAAGCTTGAACCCTGTCAAAATGGAGGAAACAATTTGGAAACCAATCCACCAAGCCCGTATAAAAGGCCCCTATTTTTTTTAATGAACAATGATCGTCTGAACCTCTGCAATATCAGTGAGGATCAATTGAATGTGCTTATTGTGTGCCTTCAGTTTATACTGCTGGAAAATCTCTAAAATATCATGGTCAATGTACACACTGTCGGTGCCAATGATTTCGACCACCGCATATTCCGGCATTTTGTCCAACAGGTCTGTGATGCGTTTTTTATTGAGAAAACTTACGTTGAGGGCAAGGTGAATGGTAAAATGCCGGATATGGCCCTCCATTTTTTCCTTGACGGCGAAACCGGCCCGATAAGTGTGTTTGATCAAAAAATAGATGCTGTATGCCACGCCGATCAGTACGCCCACCAACAGATCGGTGAACAAAACCGCCCCAATGGTCACGATAAACGGCAAAAACTGCTCCCGCCCTTGCCGCCAAACCGCGAGAAACATACTCGGTTTCGCAAGATTGTAACCCGTGCGGATAAGGATGGCCGCCAACACACAATAAGGAATCATATTGACCAAACCCGTGGCGAGCAGCACTGCCAAAAGCAGCCAAACGCCGTGCATAAAGCCTGACAACCAGGTTCTGCCGCCCGCCTCTGCATTGGCAGAGCTCCGCACGATGACCGCTGTGATGGGCAATCCACCGAGCAATCCGCTTAATAAATTGCCGGTGCCTTGCGCCACGAGTTCCCGGTTTTGGGGTGTGATGCGGTTTTCTGCGTCAAGTTTGTCAATGGCTTCAATGCTCAACAGGGTTTCTAAAGTGGCTATAAAGCAAATGACCAGGCCGTTTTTCCAGACTTCGGCATGTGCTGAGACGAGGCCAAAATCTGGCAGCCGCATGGTGCTGAAAATATTGTCCGGGATTTGGACAAACTGCGTGGGTTGAAGTCCTAATGAAGGAATGAATTGTCCAAAAGCCATTGCCAGCAAAATGCCAAAGAGCACCGTGACAAAGGAAGTCGGCAAGAAGCTCACATGCTTTTGCACCTTAAGTTTCCACACCCGCAGCATCAGGAGCGACAATGCAGCGACCAGTATTGCCCCCAATGTGATGCTTTCGTACAAACTTTGCACGTTACTGAATACGTGCCGGAACGTGAAGATATTGAATAGTTCGTTCGACCAAAAATCCGGCTTGTCGTAACCAATCAAAGCTGGTATCTGCTTGGAGATCAGGATGATGCCAATGGCTGCCAGCATTCCCTTTATAACGGTTGAAGGAATAAAATGGGTGAATCCGCCCAAGCGAAACACCCCCAAAAGCACCTGCATTACACCTGCTACAACCAAGGAGAGAAAAAACACATCCAATCCCGAAGATGCAATGATTGCCGCACAGATGGCTGTCAGCCCCGCAGCTGGGCCGCTAACACTCAATTGCGAGCCGCTCAACGGCGCCACGATCAAACCGCCGAGGATTCCTGCCAGCAAGCCCGAGGACACGGGCGCACCCGAGGCGAGCGAAATGCCCAAACACAGCGGCAAGGCGACAAAAAACACCGTGCCACTGGCTCTCAAATCGTGTTTTCGGAACGTAAGCCAGTGGTACCTGAGACTTTTCTTGGTAATGAACGGTTTCATAAAGCAAAGATAGGAAAGGCTTATTCAAGAGAACTTTTCCCAGAGTTTCAGTTTCAAATCAAAACCTGCTGATTGGATTTTGTAACTGTTGGGAATTTCATCCAGAAAACTGAAATAAGTGGCCAGCCGAGTGCCTATGGGCATCTTATCCAGTTGCTCGCGCATGTATTGCGTATAGAGGGTGTATAAATTTTTGTCCAATCTTACCTTGTTGTCAATTGCGCTAATCGGGACGATGTTTTCATAAAAAGCATTAAAGTAATAAATCGCGTCAAAAGCCTCAAAATCAATCTCCATGATATTGGAAAAGGTAAATTCAACCCGTTCAACGCCCTGTTGCTTCGCCAATTTGACCGCCAGGCGGTGCAGGTTTTTCCGCTGTTCGACCCCCGTAAAATACCCCTCCGTGCAGGCGGCGCCGACCATGCAAAACTTGCCTGCACCTGAGCCGATATCGAGCACTCGGGTGCCCGGTTTTCCTACCAGGTATTGTGCGGCCACTTGCGCCACGTTCACCGGTGTAAAGTGATACCTGGATATTCTCTTATATCGAAGCGGGTAGATAGAATCAAAGATTTCATCTGCTATATCAGCATCAGAAGGCAAGTTTTTTGTAACCATTGGACAAGTTCTTTTTGGGAAAGGAGCTTTAGTTCTACTTTGTCAAATCAGCCCAATAGGGGCTTAACGTCGGTAGCAATCGCAATCAACCGCTTGTCCAGAGGTGCAGCGCACCTGAACTTTGCGCCGAATGTTCCGATGCTTTGCACCTTGATTCACGCTTTTTGACATATTCTACCGACGTTTGGCCCCTATTGGGCTGATGTGACAAAGTAGAATTAGGAACGCGGCACCCATAACTTAGTCATTTGATGCCGCCCTTTGTTC
>Ga0105044_10011074_pt1 | contig 12297 bp, 10 predicted proteins | sample MAT01_FD_78092 | JGI IMG/M metagenome (GOLD analysis project Ga0105044, IMG submission 78092) | Freshwater microbial communities from Lake Fryxell liftoff mats and glacier meltwater in Antarctica - MAT-01 | ecosystem: Environmental > Aquatic > Freshwater > Ice > Liftoff microbial mat | place...
ATATAAAATATAAAATATAAAATATAAAATAAAGAGTACCATTGGATTAATGGTACACCCTATAAATATATAAAAGTGCAAATCAAATAGAGGGCAAGTAATAAATAGAATGTTTAATATAGTTTTTTCCTTTTAAACTTTTTTTTCTTTTGTTATAACAAATAGTTGTTATAAAACGTTATGGTGATAAACATTCTTTGTTACTAATCTATAAGGCAAAGACTAGTTTATAAAGTAGCAACAGTTTTTTAGGGGGTTTGCTACTAAAGCTAAGAACGTAAAAAATATATAAGCAAATATACTGAACAAAATATATACGCTAATATACTTATTTTTGACTGTTAAATTTTGCAACCTGAAGTAGTTAAATACGTGGCTGTATCAGTGCAGATCGGCAGATTGGCAGATAGGCAAAACAACAAAAATAAACAGTAATAATTTAAACAATAAGCAATAGCAATTGCTATTATAAAAATAGTTATTGCTATTATTATTGTTAGAATAACAACTAACTAAAATAACATAAATAGAATTTTAAGTGCATTTTTTCTTTTTTGTGTTTTTTATATTCATTCATTATAAAACAAATATGTAGGCCGCTTTTATATAAATTTACCCCCTTAATGGGCCTATAGGATAATTAATGGCCAGGGGCTTGATGGACCCTTCCTTTTTAGCTTACCCTCCTTTTTCACTTTCACTTTGCCTATCTTCGATAGGGGACAGTAAAGCATTTCGCTTTTACCACTTTAGCGCTTTTCCTTTGTATCACTTTAGGGGTTCCCTTTAAGGGTTCCCTTTAAGGGTTCCTTTTAAGGGTTCCCTTTAAGGGTTCCTTTTAAGGGTTCCCTTTAGGGGTTATCTTTAGGGGAGGGGGAGGAAGACCTTTCTGCTATAGGATTACTACTGTTTTTTATGTTCCTTAGCCACTTCTCCTATCTTTGATAGGACAACTTGGTTCCTTTCTTATTGCCCCCATTGTAGATCCCTCCTTATCGTAGATAGCTTTGCCTATCTTCGCTTGAAGGCCCCTTTTCTAAGTAGGGGGCTTTGAACCCCTTATCATAGAAGCCTTCTTCAAAGCTTAGCTATTCCCTCCTTTCAGTTCCCATCGTAGATTCTTAGCTATCAACGATTTCCTTCTAACTTATCTTTGAGAGCTATTTACAATAGAACAATCTACTATAGAGTTATCTACGATATATCTACGATATGTAGATTTATCGTAGATAGTTCCTATCATAGATAGCTTTATTGTAGATAGCAACTATCTGTCTTTGCTCTATTGAAGATAAATAAGAAGGAAATTGTAGATAGCTTTATCGAAGATTGGTAAGAAAAAAATCTATCTACTATAGATAGCTATGCTATATGGAAAAACGGAGGAGGCAAAAATTGAACCTAAAGTAGGAAAACTGGTCTGCTTTGCGGGAAAAAGAAAAGGGCCCCTGACCATCCTTTTACGAGCCTTAACCCTTTGCTGCGCAGGGGAGAAGTAGGCAACTCTTTCTTTGCTTTGGTAGGAAGACCTATGACTAAACTAAAAAGAGAAGAATGGAAGAAGCGAAGGGTATAATAGCATAAAAAGAGTCCTCATGTAAAAAAGAGTCTTTCTTTCAAAAATTAAAAGTTCTTTCTCTTTTTTAAAAAAGTTGGGGGAGCAACTTTCCTCACCCTTTTTTATATGGGCTTCTTAGATGATTATATAGGGACAGGGTATGCAAAGATGGGTTTCTTCCTTCAGAGGGCCACATTGGGTCTTTGAAAAGGAAAGCAAAAAAGGTAAAAAAAAAATCTAACAAGGAAATTGAACTACCTTAATTGTAAAAAATAATGAATGAAAAAAAAAAGCAAAAACAAAAAAAAAGAAGAAAGAGAGTTTGTAACAAAGTTCTTTGTCTTGGACAGAAGTTTTGTTACAAAGAACTTAACAACCAAAAATTTGGATTAAAAAATTATGACTTTACAAAATTCTCTTGCTAATTATTCTTTTCTGACTTTATTAGGGTCCATGATTTTTTACTGGATTGAAACATCATTTAGTGGTGTAAATTTAGTAAAAAAAGTGAATCTTTCTGAAGCTCAGCGTAATTCGGAGTCTCTTGTTCACAATGAACAAACACAAACCAGTTCTCTAATTGTTTCACCTCCTCCCCTTTATACTTCACCTCCCTTTTTATTTTTATTTTTATATGGGGGCTCAAGAACAGTGCCTCCTCAGCTCCTTCGCCAAGGCGAGATAGTGGGAAGCGGAAAGGAATTCCCTGTGCAACAAAGAGAAACTCTGCAAACTACAGGGGGCCCAAATCAATGGACACCTTACAGCTTAGCGGAGTCAGGGGTGGAGTTTTTAAAAGAAAATAAAAGTGTAGCTAAATATGGTATAATTATTTCAAATATCTTATTAGGTTTACTACTACTTTTACGATGGAAAGAATCAGGACATTTTCCTTTAAGTAATTTATATGAATCTTTAATGTTTTTATCATGGTGTTTTACAAGTCTTCATCTTTATATTGATAATTATACTTCTTTACCTACATCATTACAAAAAGAAAATTTTGTTCGCAAATTATTGGGAGCTATTACAACACCTAGTGCTTTATTAACAAATGCCTTTGCTACTTTCACATTACCTAAAGAAATGCAAGAAGCTGCTCCTTTAGTACCTGCATTACAATCTAATTGGTTAATGATGCATGTTACAGTTATGATTTTAAGTTATGCAGCTTTAATTTTAGGTTCTTTAATGTCTATTGCTTTTTTAATTGTTACAGCAAAAAAATACGTTTTTTTTAATTTGCCTTCAATTTTTCAAATGAAAAATGAAAAAGGTACCCAACCCTTACCTCTTCAACCAAGGGAAGCTATTGAAAGCCAACAAGACTCAACAATTGCATTAACATTAGATAATTTAAGTTATAGAATTTTAGGTATAGGCTTTCCTTTATTAACAATTGGAATTTTATCAGGTGCTGTTTGGGCAAATGAAGCATGGGGTTCTTATTGGAGTTGGGATCCAAAGGAAACTTGGGCGTTATTAACGTGGTTAATTTTTGCTATTTATTTACATACAAGATTATCAAAAGGTTGGGAAGGTAAAAAACCTGCTATAATTGCATCTGTGGGTTTTTTAATTGTATGGATGTGTTATTTAGGTGTAAATTTAATAGGTGAGGGTTTACATAGTTATGGTTGGATTGTACAATCTTAATATTGTATCCATTTTATAAAGAATTAAAACAAGAAATATATTATATTTATCATATAATTATCATATAATTATCATATATTTATATTAATATTCCACAATTTAAAGTAAAAAAAAGAATCATAAGTACAAAAAGAATCAAATCTCTCTCCTTTCTTATAGTAGAAAGCTCTTATCTTTCTTCGATATTATGCTTTACAATCAGAGCAATAAAGCAATGAATCCTTTCCCCTTCCCTCACCCCGTAGGATACCCACTCCTTTTATCTTCAATAGGAAGAGTGGGTTTTGCTTTTCTCCTATCGTAGATAGTATTGTATCGCTTTGGAGAAGTGGCTTTCCTATAGCAGAGCAGATAGGTGTGCTATTCTCTCCTTTCTACTATAGGATTACGACTTTTTTCTCCTCCGTATGAATCCTGCGCATAACGCACCTTTCTATCGTAGATAGTTCCTCCGTTCTGTACAGAGGAACGGAGGAACTATTTATTGTAGATTGCAATAAAGCGGGAAAGGGGAAAGGGGGTTTGTCCAGATTTAAATAGGAATTCCCTACTGTACCCTGTTCTATTCCCCAGTACAAAAAACAAGCGGTTTCTTCCCTGATCGCAGATAGGCAGATAGTTATAAAAAAAGTAGGAATGTATGAGAAAGAACGAAGGCTGTCCTCCTATTCCCAAAAAGAAGGTAGGTTGCACTTTTCCTCTGTATCGCATAGCTATCTACGATAGGAACAGAGTGGGGAAGCAAAGAAGGGGAACACAGCCACCCCCCTCCTCTCGTATACTTATATATAAAATATACAAGAGGAAAGCTTCATATAAATTTGTAAAATTTTACAAAAAATCTAAAATAGGATTGATTTATTAGAAAACCTTTTTAAGGTTCCTTTTTTTGGATATGCATTTTTAGAATTTAGTAATTATAGCAATTGCTTCTAAATTCTTGTTTTCGTGCTTTATTCCTAAAGAGAAAGGCTTTCACCTTATTGCCTGACCCTAAGAATTATGAAACATTGTCATATTTGCTTTGTTCTATTCCCCAGTACAAAAAACAGGCTGTTTCTTCCCTGTTTTTATCAAAAAAGAGAAGTAAACAAAACCTTTGGTGCTGTGCAGCAGTTTTTTGAATACAAGACTCATATATAAAAAGAAGCTAGTTCTTCCAAAGATCTTTCTTATTTTTATGGGCACAGTACCACAAAGTTTTCTTTTAACAAAGCCTTTTATTTTTGCCAGATGGCATCACACCTCCTCCTGTCCTTTGAAGGATAACTTTATTGCTTTATAGCTTTGCAAAAAAGACAAGGAGTGCGCTTTTCCTAAGTATCTCCGCTCTATTACCCTCACTCCTCCTATCTTCGAATCCCCTACGGGAAATTGAAGAATCAAAGAATCAAAGAATCCCCGTAGGGGAATCGAAGAATCAAAGAATCTCCGTAGGGGAATCAAAGATAGAAGGGGTGGAGTGGGGCCGTAAGAAAGGAATATGTACGGAGGAGCAAAGGAGTTAAAAGCTTCTTTTGGTAGAAAGCCCTCTTATTTAAATTAAAAACAAATTTAAATAGCATTGATCAATAGAGAATTCAAAGAATTCTCTTGTTATAAATCTTTTGTAACATTTCCCTCGTTTCTTTTTTTTTTTGTATCAATTTGTTTTTCCCTCTAAAAGGAGAGGTGCAGTTATTCCTTCGCCCTTGCTTCAATTTTCTCTTCCCTATAGCATTTTCATCCGTTCCTTTCTTACTGCCCCACTCCACTCCTTTGTTTCTCCTATTATAGATAATATAACTGTGGCTTTCTATCTATCTACAATAGGAACTATCTACGAGAACCCTCCCCCTTTCCCCACTTCCCACTTTTTTCTATCTTCTATAAAGCTATCTACAATAGGAGTGGGAGGGGAGTAATAAAGTGGATATAGAGCAAACCGATTTTCTTCGTATTGCCATGGCGAATAAATTTAGTTATCCTATCGAAGATAGGAGAAGTGGCTTTCCTTAGGTGCTTTGGTGCACTATTTCTTTCGTTCTTTGATAGGATTCCCACTTTTTTCTTCGTTGCAGATTCTTTTTCTCTGTAAGGATCCTCCCCTCTTCGCAGAAAACAACGCTCTGCACAGCTGTACAGGGGAACTTTTTATGGTAAGAAAGAAGCAGGAAGGGATGAAAAAAAAAGTCCATCCTTGCGCTCTATCGTAGATAACAAAGGAGGAAAAGTGCAAAAGTGGGAAAAGCGGGAAGGGCCTTTGATTTCAAAAATAAAAGAAAAATTATGTAACAAAATAAAAACTGAAAAATTATATGACATCAATTCTTCAAATCGCTTTATTTGCTTTAATTTTAGTTTCTTTTGCATTAGTAGTAGGTGTACCTGTTGTTTTTGCATCACCTAATGGTTGGACTGAAAATAAAGGAGTTGTTTTTTCTGGTTTAAGTTTATGGTTATTCTTAGTATTTGCTGTAGGTATTTTCAATTCTTTTGTAGTTTAAAAACTATTGGTTCTCTGTCAGAAGGCTTAATGTCCGCTTCCTTCTATGGCCCCGTAGGATGCTCCACTGTCCCCAACAGCGAAGAATTTACTTCCCCACAGGGAACAGTAAGGCCTCCTACGTGGGCCATAGAAAACCTTCTACTTTGGAGTGACACATCGTGCCTCCTTACCTTGGGGCGCCTTGCCCTTGTCCCATTTTAGGTTAAAGGCTTTGCCTTTGACCTAAGAAGACAAGGAGGAGGATATAGTTCCCGTAGGGGGCGTTTTAAGCAAAGCATATAACCCCTCCGAAGGACCTAAGGGCCAAAGGACCAAAAAACCCAAAAACTAAAAAATATCCTGTGTAGCAAAGGAGCAAAGGACTAGTTTGCACAGACCAATAAAGTGATCTGCCTTTCCCACTTTTTTATAAGTTCTTCCAAAGGAAAGCCACTTTGTTGCTCCGTTCCTTTATTAATACCCCACTCTCCCTCCTTGAATCTAAGAATCTAAGAATCTAAGAATCTAAGATAGGAGAGGAAGGAAAGTGACCATTGAACCCCCTGCCATCAAAATTGAGGGGAACAGTGGGACTATGTTCTTTGCCAAAAATAAGAAAGCTATCTGACTTTTTACCTGAACGTAAGCTATTGCTTCCTTGGAAGAAAAGGAAGGAAAGAGGAGAGCCACCCTAATTTTTGGGGGCTTTGTAGTAAAGAAGTAAGTAAACAAGTTGTGTTTTTTGTTAATTTAAAATTTGTTACAATACTTACAAAATAATTGAGTTTTTATAACTCTATAGGACTGATTTTCTTTGTTTCCTAAATAGGTTCTGCTTTTTTTGAGAGAAAAAATAGATATATTTAAAGTTACTTTTAATTAAGTAACTTTTATGTACCTTTGATTTTTTGCCTTCATTCAAACATACAAACATGTCCAATCCCCATCAAAGTAGAAGGAACCAACCAAACTATCTATAATAGGGGCTGCCCTCTTAGCGATAGCGCCGCCATTGATAAGGTGGTAGGCCTTTTTACCTTAATTTGGAAAAATAAAGGCAAAAATAACAAAGAAAACTATAGTCCTTTGTAGACATATGAGCAACTTTGCAGCCTGTTCCCATATATATATTATTGTCCCCATATAGAAAACAGGAACTAGCTTGGTCTTTCATCCTCCCCGCTTCTCTAAAGAGGACACACTCTAAAGGGGGAAGAGTCTTCATGTTTTCCTGGGGGTTTTAGGTCTGATTGTAAGCACATTTCTGTACAGAAATATACCAAACAGGGTTTAGTAGCTTGCTTTCTTGTTGCTCCAAAACCAAAAGAAGTGTACTTTAAGAAGTGTACTTTTTTTTCTCTTGCTATTTTTGCAAATTTGTAGCAAATAAGGAAACGCAAGGGTTCCTTCATAGGCCATTGATTTATACAACAAAATATCCTTAAAAATTGTGTTTTGTATTAGCTTGTTGACTTGTAGATTTATTAGCTTTAGCTTACAAAAACTAAAAGCTAAGAGAAGGACAAAAAATAGCAAGTAACATAATTCCTTTGTTAGAATTTAATTTCTCTTTAATTCACTAAAAAGTGAATAAATAGTGTTCTTTAAAAATATTTTATATAAAAATGGAAGTAAATATTCTTGGATTAATCGCAACTGCTTTATTTATTATTATTCCAACTTCATTCTTATTAATTCTGTATGTTAAAACAGCATCAGCAGAATCTAATTAATTTAACTTATTCGTAAATTAATAAATTTTTAATAATTTTAAATTATTAATTTACGAATTTCTTTTTTTTTTTTACTTTCTTTTGCCATTCTTTTGTAAGTTGTTTTTTTATAGGTTTTTTATTTTAATAAGGGAAGTTGCCAAGGCAACCTTCCCCTATTTTTAACTGTTTTTTTACAGTCTATAAAGTTTATTCTTAAAGGGTCAAGTACACCTTTTTATCTTTTTATAAATTTGCTTTTATGAAGTGCACCATTTTTACGCTTTTATTTTTGACAAAGGCCCCTGTACGAAGTAGCACACTTCTTTCTCCCCCTTCGCTTTACTTTAAATACTTTAAATGCTTTAAATGCTTTAAATGCTTTAAATGCTTTAAATGCTTTAAATGCTTTAAATGCTTTAAATGAAGGGGACGGGAAAAAGCCCCAAAAGCGGAGATACAGAGGAAAAGCGCACCCCTTTATGTGGGAAAAAATAAAAAGGGTGGTGCTTAACAAAAGCAAAGGCATAAGAAGCAAAGTTACCCATTTCACACATAAGAAAGGGTAACTCAAAATTTTTTTTCATATATACATAATCTTAGGATATTATTCCTTTTTTTACATAACTTATTTTAGATTTCATTCTAAAACTTTTAAATTATTGTATTACAATAATTTATTATTCTATTTTCCTTGCTGTTATAAAAGAGCTTTAAATATTTAAAGTTTTTTCTTTTGTTTCCTTTTTTTGCACTTTACTCTATAAACCCCCCTCATATATGAGTTCTTTTTGTGGGGAGAGTCACTTTGTTTTTAACTTACTTTTTTTAAAGAGTGGTAATTAAAGGTTCTAAAAGGACAAAAGGTTACAAAGGTTGCAAGTTTTATTTAAGAGATATACTACATGGAGTAGAAGCAGATTAAACATGAACATTAAATAAATAATAAAAAAAATAAAAAATGGCTAAAAAAAGCATGATTCAACGTGAATTAAAACGCCAACGTCTTGTAATGAAATATTCAAAAAAACGTGCTGAATTAAAACAATTATTAAAAGAAACTACAGTTTTAAAAGATAAATTAGCTTTACATCGTAAATTACAACAATTACCTAGAAATAGCTCTGTTGTAAGATTACATAATCGTTGTTTGGTAACTGGTAGACCTAAAGGTTACTTTAGAGATTTTGGCTTATCACGTCATGTTTTACGTGAAATGGCTCATCAGGGATTATTACCAGGTGTTACAAAATCAAGTTGGTAAAAGGGATTTTTGTATTTAGTTTTTTTCACAGAGTTAATGGTTTTAATTAACTTTTAAAGAACTCTTGCTGAAATTAGTTAAACTTCCTTTCTTTATTCTTCTTCTTCTTTTAGTTTTACTTACTTTTTCCTTTTAAGTGTAACTAAATTAAAAATCTTAGAAATTTTTATAATGTTAGTTATACTTTGTTTTTTCTTTTTAAAGAAGAAACTCTGTTTGTTTTGTGCCAACTTATCTGAAAAGTGAGTTTTTATCAAAACAATAACTAAATATTTATAGTTCAATAAATGAAGCATATATTTTTACCTTCTTGCTTATTTTTATAGAAAAAATAAGCAAAATTTTTTTGATTTGCCTTTTTGGTTTAAAAATAATAGGTTGCTAAAATAAGCCCTAAAAAAAAAAAAAATGCCACGTCGCCCATTAAATAAAAAGCGTATTCTTTTACCTGATCCTATTTATAATAGTGTAACAGTACACATGTTAATTAACCGTGTTTTAAAAAGTGGAAAAAAATCGGTTGCTTATCGTATTGTTTACAATGCTCTAAAAGAAATTGGTAATAGTACAGGGAAAAATCCTGTTGAAGTTTTTGAAAAAGCTTTAGATAATGTTTCTCCTAGAGTAGAAGTTAAACCAAGACGCCGTGCTGGTGCTATTCAATTAGTACCACGTGTTTTACGTACTGGTGACAGATCAAAAGCAACAGCTTTACGTTGGGTTTTAGAAGGTTGTCATAAACGTTCAGGTCAACCTATGTTAAATCGTTTAAAAAATGAAATTATTGAAGCATATAAAAAAACTGGTTATGCTATTCGAAAAAAAGATGAATTACATAAAACTGCAGTTGCTAATGCTATGTATGCTAAAAAACCTCAAACAGTACTTAATGCTGTAAGCCAAATTACACTTTAATTATTATTTACGTCTAGTTCTGAACTTTTACTATTTTTCTTTTTATATATTTAATTCTTTTTATATATGCGGAAGAACCCATATAAAAATAGGTGAAAAATAAACAGCTGTGATTTTTTTCTCCTAAAAAAGAGTTACTTATAGAAAAAAGTTGAAAAATGCAAAAAAGCAAAAAAGCAAACAGCTATAAAAAAAACATAAAAAATTCGATTCTTTGATCCTTTTATTTTGTCTTCATACTTGTGTACTTTCTTTCCTTATATAACTCTGTAAAGTGCTCTGGGGTAAGTTGTTTTTAGTCTTTAAATGTTTATATTTAGTTCAATTTTTAAAACTTCGTTTTAAAAATAAGCCGCCAAAAAGAGGATGGCCAGAGGACTAAAAACTTTGTGCCTAAGGAGATTGCTAAATGGGTTTGTAGGGGGGGACACAAGATCTAGTAAGGCAAAGTTAAAAGTATGCAAAAATCTAATAAAAATCAAAATAAATACTATGAGTTTACAAATTTCAATTTTAACACCTGAACGTCCTTTTTGGAATGGGCAAGCAGAAGAAATCATCCTTCCAACAGAAACTGGTGAAATGGGTGTTTTAAAAAATCACGCACCTATTATTACAGGATTAGATGTTGGTGCTATGTTAATTCGTTCTAATCAAGAATGGAACTCTTATGCAATTATGGGTGGTTTTGCTTTAGTAAAACAAAATGTAGTTACTATTTTAGCAAATGAAGCACAATCTTCTGAAAATATTGATCCAGAAGAAGCTAAAAATGCTTTTGAAAAAGCTAAAATTAATTTAGAAAAAGCAGAAGGTGTTAAAGAAAAAGTTGAAGCAAATTTTGCATATAAACGTGCAAAAGCTCGTTTTCAAGTAGTTAAAGCTTTTAAAAAAATTTAAGTTAAAAAGCAGTACGTTCTTCAATACGTACTGCTTTATGTTTTCTGTGTTCAAGTAAGAGGTTACTGAAGGAAAGTTTTTTCACGCAGGGCTCTTTCTTTAGAATTAACTCTCGCTTGCTACCTTCTTTACCCTTCTTTGCTACGCAGGCCAGGGGCTCTTCCTTCCTGCTTTGTGGACCTTTATAGAGAAGGAGGTCTGTAAGAGGCCTTGCAGAAAGGTGGCCTATCTACGATGGGGTGCGCTTTGCTCCTTACAAACCACTCTTTTTTCCTTCCCTAAAGAAAAGCTTCCTATTCCCCCACAAAGTGGTAAAATAGACATAGTAGATAGATGGCCTACCTATCTACAATAGGAAGCAAAGCTTTCCCCTCCTATTTTTAATAGGAAAGCTTTGCTTCCTATCGTAGATAGGTAGGCCATCTATCTACTATGGGGGGCAGGTAGATAATTTATTTAAGAAGACAGGTAGGGGCTTTAGTTCGAAGAATCGAAGATAGGAGGGGATTGCTTAGCTTTCTATTTGAATCTTCAACAAACCCCCATCGAAGATAGATGGCCTATCTCTCTGTAGGAGTCAATAGATGGGTGGCCATCTATCTTCGATGGGGGTTTGTTGAAAATTCAAATAGGAAGAGCATACTGTCTACTGTACCCTATCGCAGATAGGCAGATAGCTCTATTGTAGAATCGTAGATAGGTAAGAAGGAAATAGTAGAATCCCCTACAGAGAATAATAAAATCGTAGATAGGAACCCTCAGTAAATCAGAATCTTGACAAACCTCCTTTCCCGCTTTATCACAACACAAAAGGGAAAAAATAGGGGAAGAAGGACCCAAAAGAGATAAGGCGAAAAAGCACACCCCTCTTGGGGGGACAAAGATGTAGGAAGGAGGGAAGGTGGCCATCTTATATCTTATAACGGGCTCTAGACTATAAAAGGGTATTGCCTTCTTCAGGGCAAAGAACATTGGGTCCCTTTTGAGGAAAACATAAAAAATATAAGGATGTGAATAAAAGGAGAAATATAGAGTTCTCCTTTCCTTTGGTAAGACACATTATTAATATTTTGAGCAACTTTCAACTTGTTCCTCTGTACAGAGCCTTCATATTAAAAGTAAAAAAAAATTAACTATAAATTTAAATGTATAAAATTAAAAATGATATTATTTTAAATAAGAAGCCACGTTAATTTTATTTTCATTAGGAAGTTGCTCTCTTTTTTTCTTTATTTTTATTATTATTTAAATTAATCTTATAGGAAGATTCTTCCTTGCAAACTTGTGCACTTGACTTTAAACTTCCTTTTATTTTTGCCTTTATTTTTACAAATAAGGAAGCTAGCAAAAGGTAGCCTCTTTCTCTTTGTTTTGCAAAGCAAAGTTATAAATTCTTTGCTCCCTTCCTTTCTTTGATAAATAGTAAAAGCATACCCCTTCCCTTCACCCCATAGGAAACTCCACCCCTCCTAACTTTGATAGGAAAACTTCTCCTATCGTAGATAGTATCACATCTTCATACATTCCTGCGCTCCACTTTGTGGGAATAGCGTACCTTTCTGCAATAGGAAAGCCACTTCTCTTATCTTACCACCCCCATCTATCTCCTCTTATTTGAATCTTGAACAACCGCCCATCTATCTACGAAAGATAGGCCATCTATCTACGATGGGGATATTTTATTCAAGATTCAAATAGGAAAAGCACCCTGTCAACTGTATTCTATTTGAATCTTGAACAAACCCCAGAGGGTTTGTCAAGATTCAGATCTCCTTCTTGCAGGGTTCCTATCTACGATACGGAAGAGCACCCTATCGTAGATAGG
>Ga0105044_10011075_pt1 | contig 12297 bp, 10 predicted proteins | sample MAT01_FD_78092 | JGI IMG/M metagenome (GOLD analysis project Ga0105044, IMG submission 78092) | Freshwater microbial communities from Lake Fryxell liftoff mats and glacier meltwater in Antarctica - MAT-01 | ecosystem: Environmental > Aquatic > Freshwater > Ice > Liftoff microbial mat | place...
GGCCGACGAGGCCGGGTTTCCCGCCGATCGCCGCTTCGCCGTGGGGGCCGTCGATGGCTTCCGCCCCGCCGCCGAACTGACCGACGGCCAGCCCGACACCGCCCCCGAGGGCCGCACCACCGGTGCCGCCATGCACTACACGTCGGGCACCACCGGCCGGCCCAAGGGCGTGAAACGCGGCCTGTTCGAGATCGACCCATCGGACATGGGTGAGCTCATGGGCTACCTGCCCAACCTGTTCGGCATCGCCCCACAGGACGGCCACGTCCACCTGACGGTGTCGCCGCTCTACCACACTGCGGTGCTGATGTGGACGGGCAACGCCCTCCATCTCGGCCACACCGTGATCCTCATGGACAAGTGGACCGCCGCCGAGACCCTTCGCCTCATCCAGCACTACGGCGTCACCTACTCGCACATGGTTCCCACGCAGTTCGTGAGGCTGCTCGACCTCCCCGCCGACGTTCGCGCCGGCTACGACGTGAGCTCGCTGCGCAACATGGTTCACGGCGCCGCCCCCTGTCCGCAGGAGGTCAAGCGCAACATGATCGAGTGGTGGGGCGACACCATCCAGGAGTACTACGCAGCCACCGAGGGCGGCGGCACCGTCATCACCGCCAAGGAGTGGATGGAGCGGCCCGGCTCGGTGGGCACGGCATGGCCCGGGAGCGAGATCCGCATCTACTCCGAGGACGGCGTCCAGCAGCCGGCCGGCACCATCGGCACCGTCTACATGCAGCTCATGGCGGACTTCGAGTACAAGGGCGACTCCGCCAAGACCAAGGCCAACCGCATCGAGAACTTCTTCACCGTGGGCGACCTCGGCGAGATGGACGAAGACGGCTACCTCTTCCTCCGCGATCGCAAGGCCGACATGATCATCTCGGGTGGAGCGAACATCTACCCGGCCGAGATCGAGGGAGAGCTCATCAACCACCCGGCCGTCCAAGACGTGGCCGTGTTCGGCATACCCGACGCCGATTGGGGCGAGCAGATCAAGGCCGTGGTGGAGTTGCACGAGGGCTTCGAGCCCTCCGACGAACTCGCCCAGGAGATCACCGCCTGGGCCGGCACCCGGATGGGCAAGTTCAAGCTGCCCAAGACCATCGACTTCGCCGACACGCTCCCGCGCGAGGCCAACGGCAAGCTGATCAAGCGCAAGCTCCGCGACCCGTACTGGGAAGGCATCGACCGCCAGATCTGACGACCGAGGGGTTCAGGCGGCGACCTCGAACGTGCCGGTCATGCCCAGCATCGTGTGCTTCTTGCCGGTCTTCTCGTCGACGAGGATGCACTGGTAGGTGTAGGTGCCGGGCTCCTCGAACGTGACGTTGGCCCCACCGCTCCCGCCGGCGTCGACCGCGGCTACCTCACCGATGGCCACGGCCTGTGGGTCGAGGACCTCGAACTCGTGGGGCTGCTTGCCGGAGTTGGCCATCTCGAACCGGATCGTGTCGCCCGGGGCGACCTCCTTCAGGTCCAGATCCTCGTAGGAGAAGTCCACCGCATCGAACGTGATGGTGCGGTCTGGGGCTACCGGCGCGTTGCCGCCCTCGCCGGTGACGGTGAAGTCCGCCGCTATCCCATCGCCCTTCTGACCGGGCTTGCAGACCACTTCGTACTGGCCGGCGACGAGGTCCGCGGTGAGGGTCCGGCTCGTGCCGGGGGCCACGTTCTCGACCTCGCCGACGATGTCGCCGTTTTCGCGGAAGACGTACAGCTCGCTGACCTTGGACCCATCGTTGCGGAAATCGAAGTCGATCCCACCGGCGGGGAGGGAGTCCTTGGCGAGCTTGCAGCTGTCGTCGGTGCCGGTGACCGAGGTGGTGGTATCGGCCGAAGACGACTTGTCGGTGCAGGCCGCGACGGGAACCAACAGCAGGAGGCTGGCGGCCAGAGTGAGGACACGACGAGACATCACGCGGTTCCTAGGGTTTGGGGCTGGGTGGACTCGGTGGGTGTCTCGACCACCGGGGAGGCGGCGTGGTCTGGGCGGTGGACGCTGCGAAAGAACAAGAAGAGCACGGGCACCACGTACAGGAACCAGGCGACGAGCTGAAGCCAGGAGGTGGTCGGGTTGAAGTTGACGGTTCCCTTGAGGAGCGTGGCGTACCAGCTGTCCGGTGGGATCTGCTCGGAGACATCGAACGCGATGTTGTTCAGCCCCGGCAACACCCCGCCCTCCTGCAGGTCGTGGACGCCGTACGAGAGGACGCCCGCCGCGACCACGACCAGGATCGCTCCGGTCCAGGTGAAGAACTTGGCGAGGTTGAGGTGGACGGCCCCGCGGTAGATGGCGGCGCCCAGCACGACGGCGGCAGTGAGGCCGAAAATGGCGCCGATGAGGGGCTGGATCGTCTCGCCGGTGGCCCGGGCCGCCGCCCACAGGAACAGGGCGGTCTCGAGCCCCTCGCGGCCGACTGCGAGGCAGGCCAGGATCACCAGGCTGGCCGCGCCGCCCTTGATGGCCACGGCCATCCGGGTCTCGAGTTCGCCCTTGAGCGACCGGGCGGTCTTGGCCATCCAGAAGATCATCCAGGTCACGAAGACGACGGCGACCAGGGAGAGGGTTCCGCCCAGGATCTCCTGCGCCTCGAAGCTCATCCCGCGAGGCCCGAAGGTGAGGAGGGCGCCGAAGGCGATGGACACGGCTATGGCCACGCCGACGCCCAGCCAGATCTTCGGGAGCAGCGCCCGCTGATCCGTCTTGACGAGGTATGCCACCAGGATCCCGACGACGAGGGCGGCTTCGAGTCCCTCACGCAGTCCGATCAGGAAGTTGGCGAACATCAGCGGGCTGCGCCGGGAACACGTCGGTTGGAAACGTCGGCCACCGGTGAACCGTATGCCTATGACAACTTGTAAAGCAACCCGAACATCACGAGGACCCGAAGCTGCTATGAGGCGTGGTGATCCAAGACCAGGTGCGTGGCGACTTCGAGTTCGTCGGCCACCTTCTCCATCCCCGACCAGCCGTTGACCCAGCCGATCAAGGCCGAAAACCAGACGTGGCCCAGCGTGCGGGTGGCGTTCAGCTTGAACTCGGGATCGAAGTCGTCGCCGAGCGCCATCGACATGATGCGGTTCATGCTGGCCGAGACGTCTTCCTGGCAGGCCGCGGCACCCCGGTCGGGCGAGAGCAGCGCGGTGACCACGGCCTCGGAGAGCTTCGGTTCCTTCTCCATGGCTCGCGTCGCCCTCCGCAGCACGTCGGAAACGCGCTCGGTGGTGGTGTCGCCCTTGGGTGGCCGTTGGCCGACCCGACGCTCGAGGTCGAGGGTCCACTCCACCATGGCCGCGGCCAAGAGGTGATCCTTCGAGGAGAAGTACCGGTAGATGGTGCCCAGCGCAACGCCCGCGGAGGTGGCCACATCGCGCATCTGCACCGCGTCGTAGCCACCCGTCGAACCCAGGTCGAGGGCCGCTCGCAGCACGCGCTCTCGGCGTGCCGCCTGGCTCGTGGTCAGCTTGTCGTTCGGGGCAATGATCGCAGTATCCGTCAAGGGGCCAACCCTAGGAGTCCTTGCGTCCCAGATCGCGGAAGGGCGTGTCGCGATCGGGGCGCGGCTCGCCCGGGAGGCCAAGAACGCGCTCGGCCATGATGTTTCTCTGGACCTCGTTCGAGCCGCCGGCGATCCCGATGGCGGGAGCAAACAGGAACCGGACCTGCCATTCGGTGCCTGCCGGCCCGTCGTCTTCGAGCAGTTGACCCTCGGGTCCGAGGAGTTCGAGCGACGTGTTGCCAAGACGGCGGAGGTACTCGGCGGCGAACAGCTTCATGACCGAGGTCTCGGGGCCGGGCGCGATGCCCTTGGACAGCGCCGTTTGCAGCCGATAGCCGTGGAACCGCTGGATCTGCTGGCGGATCCAGCAATCGACGAGCGACTGACGAAGGATCGGATCATCGGCTCGTCCCCGCTTGCGGGCCAGCTCGATCAGCGCCATGGTGTCGCTGCTCTTGTTGGCCCCGGCGATGAGGCCTCGCTCGTTCGACAACGTGGTGATGGCACAGCCCCAACCGCCGTTGACGTCGCCCAAGACGTTCTCGGCAGGGATGCGCACCTCGTCCATGAACACCTCGGAGAAGTGCTCCGAACCGGTCATCTGCTTGAGGGGCCGGATGTCGAAACCCGGGCTCTTCATGTCGACCAGGAAGTACGTGATGCCCTTGTGCTTGGGTACGTCGGGGTCCGTCCGGGCCAGCAGGATGCCCCAGTCGCTGTCGGCCGCACCCGACGTCCACACCTTCTGGCCGGTCGCCACGAACTCGTCACCATCACGGATGGCGCGGGTGGAGATGTTGGCCAGGTCCGAACCCGCATCAGGTTCGCTGAACAACTGGCACCACACCTCGTCGCCCCGGAGCATGGGACGCAGGTAGCGGGCCTTCTGGGCGTCGGTGCCGTGGCGCAAGATCGTGGGGCCAGCCATGCCGATGCCCACCGCGTAGTTGTTGACCGTCACCCCGAACTGACCGGCCTCTTGGCCCCAGATGACGGACTGCATCGCGGTCCCCCCTCGCCCGCCGTAGGCCTTGGGCCACGTGATGCCGGCCCATCCTTCGTCGACCAGCAGTTCCTGCCAGGCCTTGACGCGACGATGGAACTCGGCCTCGTCCATGGTGTGCTCGAGGAACCCGGTCGAGAAATCGTCGGGTCCCCCCTTGGCCGGGGCATTGGCCCGCAGCCAGGTCCGCGTCTCGGAGCGGAAGGCTGCCTCTTCTGGCGTGTCGTCGAAGTCCACAGGTCAAGACTAGAACACGTTCTCATTCCAGCGCCTCGGCCGCGCGACTTGGCCACCTGGCAGAATGCACCGGAACCGTCCGAGGGAGCAGCACATGGAACGTTTGACCGGGCTCGATGCGGCCTTCCTCTATCTCGAGAACCCCACGAACCACATGCACGTGGCCATGACCATGGTGCTCGACCCCAACTCGGTGCCGGGTGGGTACTCCTTCGAGAACCTCAAGGAGTTCATCCGTGGCCGCCTCCACCTGGTGCCGCCATTCACTCGGCGCTTGTGCGCGGTCCCGCTCAACCTGGCCCACCCGCTGTGGGTCGAGGACCCCTCCTTCGACATCGACTTCCACATTCGTCGCATCGGCTGCCCCTCACCTGGTGGCCGACGCGAACTGGGCGAGATGGCCGGCCAGATCGCCAGCACGCCGCTCGACCGGTCTCGTCCGCTCTGGGAGCTGTGGGTCATCGAGGGACTGAAGCAGGACCGGATCGGCGTGGTCACCAAGGTGCACCACGCGGCCATCGATGGCAGCTCGGGAGCCGAGCTCATGGTCCACCTGTTCGACCTCGAGCCCGAGGCGGCCGACCCACCACCAGCCGAGGAGCGCGCACCCGAGCACATCCCGAACGACTTCGAGTTGCTCGGCCATGCCGCGGCATCCCGATTCCGCAAGCTCGTGGCCCTACCCAGGCTGCTCGGCCAGACGGCCGGTGCGGTGACACGGGTGGTGGAAGGACGACGCGACCCGAACAAACGGGTGGGCGCGGCGCCGCTCACCGCACCTCGGACCCCATGGAACGGCCCGCTCAGCCCCATGCGCGACGTGGGCTTCGCCCGGGTGTCGCTCGACGATGTCAAGGCCCTCAAGACAGCATTCGGCTGCACCGTGAACGACGTCGTCCTAGGGCTCTGTGCGGGCACGTTGCGCCAGTACATGATCGACACCGAGGGTTCCGTGCCCGACACGCCGCTGGTGGCGGCCTGCCCCGTCTCGGTGCGGGGCGGTGACGATCACGCCGGCGGCAACAAGGTGTCGGCCATGTTCGCATCGCTCGACACCCAATTGGCCGACCCGGTGCAGCGCATCCGGGCGATCCAGGAGTGCACGGTGGGTGCCAAAGAGGAGCACAAGGCGGTGGGTGCCGACATGTTGCAGAACTGGGCGGAGTACGCCGCCCCCAACACCTTCAACCTGGCATCGCGCCTGTACTCCAGCTGGGGTCTGGCCGACAGCCACCGCCCGATCCACAACGTGATCATCTCCAACGTCCCCGGGCCCAGCTTCCCGCTCTACTACGCGGGGGCCGAGATGGTCGCCGCCTACCCGATGGGTCCGGTGATGGAGGGTGTCGGGCTGAACATCACGGTCATGAGCTACCGAGGATCGGTCGACTTCGGCTTCATGGTCGACCGAGAACTGGTGCGCGACGTGTGGACCATGGCCGACCTGGTCAAGGACGCGCTGATCGAGCTCCAGGAGGCGGCTGCCGGATTGCCAGCGGCCGATACCGACTCCCCGCCTGCTTCTTCACCGCTTGCCGGCGACGTGCCCCTGGCTCGGCCAGCACCGATGAGGACCGACATCTGACGGCCTCGGCAAAGAGAACGTGTTCTCGTTTGGATGGTAGAAACCTCCCATGGGGTTCAACATCGCTGACCTGTTCGAGCGCGCCGTGGACGCGGTGCCAACCCGGAAGGCGCTTGTCTGCGGCGACCGAACGCTGACGTTCACCGAGCTCGACGACGAGGCCAACCAGCTCGCCAACCACCTGCTGGCAGAGGGCTTCGGCCACGGCGACCACATCGGCATCTACGGCCAGAACTCGGCCGAGTGGATGATTGCCATGGTGGCGATCTTCAAGATCCGGGCCGTGCCCATCAACATCAACTTCCGCTACGTCGAAGACGAACTGGTGTACCTGTTCGACAACGCGGATCTCGTGGCGCTGATCCACGACCGCGAGTACATCGACCGGATCGAGGCGGTGACCGCCAAGGTGCCGGGCCTACGGCACTTCGTGATGATCGATGACGAGACCGACCTCGACCCGTCGCGCATCGGTTCAGTGCCATGGTCCGAGGCCATTGCTGGGGCATCACCCGATCGCCCTCAGCTCCCGCGTTCCGACGACGACCACTACGTCATCTACACCGGCGGGACCACGGGCATGCCCAAGGGCGTGATGTGGCGCCACATCGACGTGTTCTACGCGCTCGGAGGCGGCGTCGATGCCTACACCAACGAGCGGGTCACCCACGGGAACCAGTTGGCCGAGAAGGCGGCGGCGACCGAGAACCCGATGGTTGCCCTCCAAGCCCCACCGCTGATGCACGGCGCCGCTCAATGGGGAGCGCTGCGGTTCTTCTTCGAGGGCAACACGGTGGCCTTCATTCGCAAGTTCTCCCCTGAAGCCGTGTTCGACGAGATCGAGCGTTCGCGAGTGTCGACGCTGCTCATCACGGGTGATGCCATGGCCCGACCACTCGTCGAGACGTTGCAGGCGAACCCCCAACGCTGGGACCTTTCGTCGTTCTTCGTGCTGTCGTCGAGCGCCGTGACCTTCTCGCCGTCGCTCAAACAGCAGTTCCTCGAACTTCTGCCAGAGATCATGATCGTCGATGCCATCGGATCGTCCGAGGGCGGGATGAACGGCATGGTCATCCAGACCAAGAACGAGACCATCTCGCACTCCGGCGGCGGACCCACGGTGAAGGCCGGCCTCGATGCCACGGTGCTCGATGACGACCTCGTCCCCGTGGAGCCGGGGAGCGGCGTCATCGGGAAGCTGGCCCGCAGCGGCAACATCCCGATCGAGTACTACAAGGATCCCGAGAAGACGGCCAAGACGTTCCTCATGGACGCCAACGGCAAACGCTGGGTGGTTGCCGGAGACTTCGCCCGCCTCGAGGCCGACGGCACCATCACCCTGCTCGGTCGCGGTTCGGTGTGCATCAACTCCGGTGGCGAGAAGATCTACCCCGAAGAGGTCGAGGCGGTGCTGAAGTCGCACCCCGCCGTGTACGACACGCTTGTCGTGGGGGTCCCCGATGACCGCTGGGGCCAAGCCGTGTGCGCCGTCGTGCAGGCCCGCGAGGGCATGGATGCCCCCACCCTCGAGTCCGTCGCCGACCACACCCGCAACCACCTCGCCCGCTACAAGGTGCCCAAGCACCTGGTGCTGGTCGACGGCATCGTCCGCTCGCCCAGCGGCAAACCCGACTACCCCTGGGCCACCGCGCTGGCCGCGGCGGAGGTGGGTGCGCGAGTCTGACCCCCCGATGGCCGGGTCTTTCGTCCCTTCCCTCATCGGTGCCGAAAGCACATCATGGGGGTGAAGATCGGCTACTCCTGGAGGGTCCAATGGACACGAAGCCCGGGCATCAGATCCAGTGCGCCAGCTGCCTGTGGTGGGTTCCCACCAGCACGTTGAGCGGGACCTGCCCCCACCGAACTGCGGCGATGGCGTCGAACGCCGAGTGGAGGCAGATCAGCCTGGGCCGCTGTGCGCACTACCTGGCCATCCCCGATCAAGAGCAGACGCGGCGCCCGTAGCCACCAGCCGGGCGCGCCGCCTGCCCGACCGGCCGACCGGCGTCAGGTGCCGGTGAAGTTGGGCTTGCGCTTCTCCTTGAACGCGCGGGGCCCTTCCTTGGCGTCGTTGGTGTTGAAGATGATCGGCTCCCCAATGGTGAGCTCGTGGGCCAGGCCGTCGGCCTCGGTCATCGCCGCGGTCTCCCGCATGGACTTGAGGACGGCCTTCACCGCGAGAGGGCCGTTCGCGGCGACCATGTCGGCCAGCTCACGGGCCTTCTCCATCGCCTGACCGTCGGGCACCACGTGGCCGATGAGGCCGATGTCCTTGGCCTCGCGAGCAGAGATCAGCCGCCCGGTGAGGAGCAGGTCAGCGGCCACGGTGAAGGCGATCTGGCGTTGGAGGCGAACGGTGGAGCCGCCGAGCGGGAACAGCCCTCGGCGAACCTCGGCAATGCCGAACTGGCTCGACTCACCGGCCACGCGGATCTCGGTGGCTTGGAGGATCTCGGTGCCGCCAGCCACGCAATAGCCCTCGACCGCGGCCACGATCGGCTTGTTGGGACGACCGTGGCGCAACAGCGCCTTCCAATGGAGGTCGGGGTCCTCGGCCATCCGAGCCACTTCCTCCTCGGTGAACCCGGCGGCCAGGGCCTTGAGGTCCATGCCCGAGCAGAAGTCGCCGCCGGCGCCGGTCAGGATCCCGACCCGCAGCTCCTCGTCCTCATCGAGCATCCGCCACGCATCCGCGACGCCGACGAGCATCGACGGACTGAAGGCGTTCTTCGCCGCGGGCCGGTTCAGCGTGACCGTGAGGATGTGGCCGTCGCGTTCGACCAGGTAATGCGGCTCTTCGACGATCGTGTCAGACATGTGCGTCAGACTAGAACACGTTCTACTTTGCCCACCCGATTCGGTCGTGTGCCTGCCGTCAGCTGGCGGCGATGAGTGCGCCAAGCTTCCGCAGGTGGACGGTGCCGCCGCCGAGCGACAACTCCACCTGCTTCGCCCAGCGGAAGGTGCGGTGCACCGGGTAGTCGAGGTCGACCCCGATACCGCCGTGGAGGTGCTGCGCGGCGTGGACCACACGTTGGGCCCCTTCGGCAGCCCAGAACTTGGCCGCAGCCAGTTCTTCTGCAGCCGGCAATCCCGCGCTCAGGCGCCAGGCCGCTTGGTAGGCCGTCAGCCGGATTGCTTCGGTGTCCATGTAGGCGTCGGCACAGCGGTGAGCAACCGCCTGGAACGTGGCGATCGGGGTATCGAACTGCTTGCGCTCGCTGGTGTAGGTGGCGGTCAGCCGAAGTGCGGCTTCGCACACGCCGGCCTGGATGGCGCACAACGCCGCCACACCCCGGTCGACGATCCACTCGGTTACTTCGGCACCTCCGTTCACCTCGCCCACCACATCGGCGGCCACCACCTCCACGCCGTCGAAGAACAAGGTGGTGAGGGGCTCGCCGTTGATGGCGGTATTGCGCTCCTGGGTGACCCCCGATGCCTTCGGGTCCACCAGGAACACCGTCGAGGTGCCGTCGCCCGTGCGGGCAGGGACCAAGACCCGCCCCGCCAGGTGACCGGCGGGCACGAGGCGCTTGGTGCCCGAGATGGTCCACCCATCGGCGGTCATCGTGGCCGTGGTGGCCGGAACCGCGGGAGGTAGGCCCACCGAGCCTTCCGAAAGAGCCGCCGAGAGGACGAGGGTGCCGGCGATGACCTGCGGCAGGAACTCTGCCTGCTGGGCCTCGGTGCCGAACTGCGCCAGGGGCAGGGCGCCAAGGGCAACGGTGGCGTACACCGGCAGCGGGGCCACCGCCCGGCCCACCTGCTCGAGGATCAGGGCCAGTTCGAAGACGCCGTAACCCCCGCCGCCATGGGCTTCGGGCAGGCACAGTCCCAGGAGGTCGGCCTTGGCCAACTCATCCCAGACGTCGCGAGCGAACCAATCAGGGTCGCTGGTCTCGATCTCGCGCAGCCGCTCGGGCGGAAGCTGCTCGGTGAGGATCTGGGCCGCCAGGTCTCGGATGGCGGTCTGTTCGTCGGTGAGTGCGAAGTCCATCGTGCGCTCCTACATGCGCGGCATGCGGGGCATGCCGAGGCCGAACATGGCGATGAGATCTCGCTGGATCTCGTTGACGCCGCCACCGAAGGTCAAGATCAAGCTGCCCTGCGCACCGCGGTCGAGGCGACCAGCGAGCACCGCCGCTGGGGAGTCGGGCTCGAGCGCCGCATCAGGACCGATGATCTCCATGAGGAGGCGGTAAGCGTGGGTGAAGAACTCGGTGCCGAACACCTTGATGGAGCTGGCGTCGGCCGGGTTGACGGCCGACCCCGCCGCTTCGAGCGCCGCCACCTTCCAGTTCAGCAGCGTCAGGTACTCGAGACCGGCCCGAACTCGTGCCAGGTTGGTCTGGACCCACTCCTGGTCGATGACCTGGCCACCACCGGGCAGGTCCGTGGCCTTCGCCCACGCCACCACGTCCTCGTAGGAGCGGCCGATCATCCCTGGCGGTGCCAGCCCAACTCGCTCGTAGTTGAGCTGGTTGACGATGAGGTCCCACCCTCGGTTCAGGTCGCCGATGATGGCGCTGTCGGGGACCCGCACATCGTCGTAGAAGGTGTTGAAGGTGCTGGCGTTCACCATCGTGTTGATCTTCGAGTACGAGTAACCGGGATCCGTGGTGGGGACGGCGAAGATGGTGATGCCACGGTGCTTGGAGGCATCGGGGTCCGTACGGGCGGCAAGCCACACGTAGTCGGCATAGCTGGCGAGCGACGTGTAGATCTTCTGGCCGTTGATCACCCACTCGTCACCGTCTTTGACGGCCTTGGTGGTGAGCGACGCCAAGTCGGTGCCCGCCGACGGCTCGGTGTAGCCGATGGAGAAGTGCAGCTCACCGGCCAGGATCTTCGGCAGGAAGAAGTCCTTCTGCTCCTGGTTGCCGAACTGCATGATCGTCTGACCAACCGTGTTGATCGACAGGAACGGCGTGGGAGCACCGGCTCGCCAGCTCTCGTCCATGAAGATGAACTGCTCGACGGCGCCAAAGCCCCGGCCGCCGTACTCGACGGGCCAACCGGCACCAAGCCAGCGGTCGCGACCCATCTGGCGCACCGCCTCGAGGCAGATCGGATCGCCGCTGTCGCCCCGGGCCATGGTGGCCCGGAGTTCCGGCGTCATCAGGTCGGCGAAGTAGGCGCGCAGCTCCTTGCGGAGCGATTCCTGCTCGGGCGTGTACGCGATGTGCACGGTCGTCATTCCCCTGACGGTCCATCAGAACGAGAACACGTTCTAGCAGAGGCGCCCGGCAGGTCCGCCAAGCGGTCCACGAGAAAGGTTCGGGGCGAGATGGCCGGATCCACCACCCCGATGGCCACCGTCGCGGCCGCTCGGCCCGATCAGCCCTTGCGCCGCACCGTGAGGCACGCCTCGTGGACCGCACGGCCGAAGCTGGGCTTGGCGCACCACGTGTGGCCCTCGTCGTGGAGGTGGGTTTCGGCATGCGGGATGGCGAGCTGCAGGCGGAGCTGCTCGTGGGCCGGCACGGCGTGGTCCTTGGTCGTGATCATCAGCGTGGTGGGCACATCGATCGGGTTGAGCCACTTGCGGCTGTCGAAGTTGGTCGAGGCGGCCAGGGCTTCGGCGACCATGCGGATGTCGTGGCGGCGCATCTCGGCTCCGGCCCAGCGGGTGAGGCTGTCGGGCCGGGCCCGGACGGCCCGAGGCACGAACCTCTGCCACGGAGCGAGCGGGATGCGGGTGGCGAGCTGGCCGACCCGGGTGGAGCCAGCGATGGCAGAGACTGCGGTGACGAAGGCCAAGCGCTCTCGCACGCCCGGCACGAACCGGTTGGAGGTGGCGCACATCACCAAGCCCGACACCTTCTCGGGGTGACGGTGCCAGAGCAGCTGGGCGATGGGACCACCCATGGAGTACCCGACGGCAATGGCGTGATCGATGCCGAGCTCGTCGAGCAGCGCGGCGGCGTCGTCTGCGCAATCGGCGAGGCGGAATCGCCGCCACGAAC
>Ga0105044_10011076_pt1 | contig 12296 bp, 10 predicted proteins | sample MAT01_FD_78092 | JGI IMG/M metagenome (GOLD analysis project Ga0105044, IMG submission 78092) | Freshwater microbial communities from Lake Fryxell liftoff mats and glacier meltwater in Antarctica - MAT-01 | ecosystem: Environmental > Aquatic > Freshwater > Ice > Liftoff microbial mat | place...
TCCGCTCAGCATGAGCGCAGCGCCGTGACGACTTCGGCCAGCCGGTCCACCGTGACATTCGAAGGCAAGCGCAGGCCGTCGCCGAAGATGACTTCGAGTTGCTCACCCGCGGCGGTTCTCGAAGCGGGACGGTCGTCCACGATGTCGACCGCGACGAGTCCGCTCGACGAAGTCGTCGCACGAGGTCGAGTCAAACCCAGCCGTCGACGCCAGCCATAGAGCGTCCACACCGAGAGGCCGCGGGCCCCCGCGAAGGAGCGCAGGCTCACTCCGCGATGCTCGTGTTCCTCCAGCAAGCCGAGGTAGTGGGCAGCCCGATCAGGGAGTGCGGACGCGCTCGAGGTCTGCTGCTGGATCATGCCCGCAGAATCGAACGGCGCAGCGCGACGCGCCAGGGCGAGGGCGTGAGGGCGCCCGGACGCTTACCTTGTAACCGTTGAGCGTACCGTCACGAACAGGAGCGCAAGGGCAGTGCTCGGGCGCCCCCCAGCAGCGAGCTTGGTGGGCTCGGCGAGGTCTCGCCGCATGAAGGAACCTATGACGACTCGGGAACATGAGATGAACACCCAAAAGGGCAGCGGCATTTACAACGTGATCGTGATCGGCGCCGGCACGGCAGGACTCGTGACTGCGGCGGGAACCGCTGGTCTCGGCGGGCGAGTGGCGCTGATCGAGCGCAAACACATGGGCGGCGATTGCCTGAACTTCGGCTGCGTGCCGAGCAAGGCGCTCATTTCCTCGGCGCGCCGACTGCACGCGATGCGCCACGCCCACAAATGGGGGATCGCGCCGCCGTCCGTGGAGCCTGATTTCGAGCGCATCTTCGGACGAATGCGCGAGCGCCGGGCACGGATCGCGCCGAACGATTCGCAGGAGCGTTTCGAGTCGCTGGGCGTGGATGTCTTCCGCGGCGAGGCGCGTTTTCTCTCGCCGCATGAAGTGGAAGTGGGAGGTACGAAGCTGCGCGCGCGGCATTTCGTAATCGCCACCGGCACGCACGCCGCTCGACCGACGATCGCCGGTCTCGATCAGGTCCGCGCTTTTACGAATGAGACGATCTTCGAAGAGCTGAAAGAGAAGCCCGCGCGTCTGCTGGTGCTCGGCGGGGGGCCTATCGGCTGCGAGCTCTCGCAGACGTTTGCGCGCTTCGGCGTCCAGGTGACGCTCGTGCAGCGCGGCGCGCGTCTGCTTCCGAAGGAAGACGCCGACGCGGCCGAAGTGCTGACCGAGTCCTTGAAAAATGATGGCACCTCCGTGCTCACCGGCGCGGAGCTTGTGCGCGTGCAGGCGCGTGGAGTGCGGGGCGGCACGGCGACGATTCGCATCGGCGAGGAAACGCGCGAGCAGGAGTTTGACGCGCTGCTGATTGCGGCGGGCCGCACGCCGAATCTCGATTCGCTCGCGCTCGACGCCGCGGGTGTGCGCACGAACAAACGCGGCGTGGAGGTGAACGACTATCTGCAAACTTCGCAGCCGCACATCTACGCCGCGGGCGACATCACCGGGCGATTTCTTTTCACGCACATGGCCGACTTCCAGGCACGCATCGTCGTGCGGAATATCCTCATGCCGTTCCAGCTTCTGCGACGGCGCACGGATTACTCCGTCGTCCCGTGGTGCACCTATACCGACCCGGAAATCGCGCGCGTCGGCTTGAGCGAAGAGGAGGCACGAAAGGAGGGCGTGGAATACGATCTCTACCGGCAGCCAATGAGCGAAGTGGATCGCGCGGTCGTCGAAAATGCGACCGCGGGTTTCGCAAAAGTGCTCACGCGCAAAGGCACGGACAAGCTTCTCGGCGCGACGATTGTCGCGGAACACGCGGGCGATCTCTTGCAGCCGCTCGTCCTCGCCATGCACGCGGGCCTCGGCCTGGGGAAGGTCGCCGCGGCGATTCATCCGTATCCAACCTTCGTGGAAGTGGAGCGCAAGGCCGGCGACGCCTACAGCAAGACGCGCCTCACACCGCGTGCGAAGCGGGTCTTTTCCTGGCTCTACCAGCGCCAGCTCCGATGACTTTATGAAACAATGGCTCAGCAAATACTGGAAGTGGATTGCGATCGTCGTCGCGATGATCGCCTTCTCGGCGGCGGCGAAAGCGTTCCTCCCGCTCGATGAATGGATGAAGGCGCTCAGCTCCTGGGTGGAGCAACTGGGGCCGTTCGGCATCGTCGTTTTCGCGCTGATTTACGCGGCAGCGACCGTCCTTTTCATCCCCGGCTCCATCCTCACCATCGCCGCGGGACTGATCTTCGGCGTCGGCCTCGGCATGGTCGCGGCATGGACCGGCGCGGTTGTCGGATCGTCACTTGCCTTCCTCATCGGACGCTATCTCGCGCGCTCGAAGATCGAGGAAAAAACGAAGGGCAACGAAAAGTTCGAGGCCATCGACGAGGCGATCGGGAAGCAAGGCTGGAAGATCATCGGGCTGCTGCGGCTGAGCCCGCTTATCCCCTTCAATGCGAGCAACTATTTTTACGGCATCACGAAGGTCGGCTTCTGGCCCTACGTCCTCGCGAGCGCGGGCGGGATGCTGCCCGGCACCCTGCTCTACGTCTATCTCGGCGCGGCCGGCAAAGCCGGGCTCGGCGGCGGCGGCAAGGAGCGCAGCTCGCTGGAATATGTGTTCTTCGGAGTCGGTCTCGTCGCCACGATCGGCGTCACCATCTGGGTGAGCCGCATCGCGAACAACGCGCTGAAGGAATCCGGCGCGGCAAAGAAGAAGGACGACGAATGAAACTCGCCGGAAAATCCGCTCTCGTCACGGGCAGTAGTTCGGGCATCGGCGCGGCCATCGCGATGCGGCTCGCGGAGGAAGGCGCGGATATCGTGGTCCACTACCGCGGCGATCGAGACGGCGCGAAGGAGACGCTGAAGCGCGTGGAGGCCGCGGGCCGGCGCGGCTGCATCGTGCGCGCCGACGTCGCCCGGCTGCCGGACATCCGGCGGCTCGTGGCGAAGGCATTCGACTTTGCCCCGCTCGACATCCTCGTGAACAACGCGGGGCTGGAAGTTCCCGGCCCATTCATCGACGTGACCGAGCAGGACTACGACAAGGTGCTCGACGTGAATCTCAAGGGCGTCTTTTTCACCACGCAAGGCTTTGCGAAGAAGCTCATCGCCGCGCGCCGGCCGGGCCGCGTCATCAATATCTCGTCGGTCCACGAGGACCTGCCGTTTCCCGGCTTTGCGAGCTACTGCGCGAGCAAGGGCGGGCTGAAAATGCTGAGCCGGGATCTGGCGATCGAGCTCGCGCCCTCCAGGATCACGGTGAATTCCATCGCTCCCGGAGCGATCGAGACGCCGATCAACGCAAAGCTCCTGAAGAACAAGAACAAGCTGAAGGCACTGCTGGCAAAAATCCCTCTGCGCCGAATGGGCCAGCCGGGCGACATCGCGGGCGCGGTCGCCTTCCTGGCCTCGGAAGACGCCGCCTACATCACCGGCGAGACGCTGGTCATCGACGGCGGGTTGACGTGGAATTACCGCGAGCAATGAAGCGGTCGGAAAAGAAGGCTCTCCTCTACGTTTTGTGGGTCACGGGAGAGGTGGATTGAGCGCGATGCCTGACGTCGATCGCGCGATCGCTGACGGGGAGGAGTTGGGCTTCGTCAAAATCCACGTCAAGTGAGGGCACGGACCGGATTCTGGGTGCGACGATCGTCGCCCGTCACGCCGGCGAGATGATTAACGAGGTCACTCTGGCGATGGTTGCAGGAATCGGTCTTCGCACTCTGGCCCGCGTCATCCACGCCTATCCGACCCAGGGCGAAGCGATCAAGAAGGCGGCGGACGCCTACAACCGCACCCGCCTGACGCCATTCAGGAAAAGTCTCACACGCAAATGGCTCTTCTGGCGGGGGGAAACGACGGATCAAGCCTGACGTCCCCTCTGGCTACGTGAACGCCTCGGATTGCGGCGCGACGCCCCAGAGCGTCCGCGGTGCTTGTCAACGATTCTGAGACACCGGACATGGGAGATCAGTGAGCTTGAGGCGCGACGATCGCGGTCTCGGCGGCTGGCGGGTTGATCCACGCTGGCTGCGGCCTGCGTTGCTGAGCGGGAGCGCCGCGGACGAAGCGTTCGGGATTGCGACGCTGTGCGGCGTCGAGCGTGGCAGCGCGCCGCTCGACGATCTCGGCGACGCGCCCGAGGTGCACGTCGATGGGAGTCATCATCGCGACCCCGGAGTGTCGATGCTCGCGGTTGTACCAGTCGAAGAATCGCTGGCAGTGTTGGCGCGCATGCTGGATCGACCCGAAGCGATCGGGGAAGTCGGGTCGGTACTTGAGGGTCTTGAACTGGGCCTCGGAGTAGGGGTTGTCGTCGGAGACGTGAGGCCGGGAGTGGGTCTTGGTCACGCCGAGGCCGGCGAGCAGGAACGCGACCTGCTTCGAGGTCATCGAGGAGCCGCGATCGGCGTGGATCGTGAGCTGACCGGGCTCGACGCCCTGCTTCTCGATGGTCTCCTCGATGAGCTTCGCGGCAAGCACCGCGCTCTCGTGCTCGGCGACCATCCAACCGACGACGCATCGGCTGTAGACGCGGAGGATCACGCAGAGGTGGAAGTAGTTCCATGTGGCCGGCCCCTTCAGCTTGGTGATGTCCCACGACCCGAGCTGGTTCGGCGCGGATGCGAGCAGCTCGGGCTTCGTGTAGGCGGGATGGCGGAGCTGATCGCGACGCTCGCGGACCTGACCGGCGTTCTTGAGAATGCGGTACATGGTGCGCTGCGAGCAGAAGTAGCGTCCCTCTTCGAGCAGGGTTGCGTGCACTTGGGGAACGGCGATGTCGGCAAAGCGCTCGCTGTTGAGTTCATCGATGACGAGGGCGCGTTCTGCGGGCTGGAGCGCTCTCGGCGAGACCACGGAAGGGCGAGTTTGGTCGTCGGAGTCCGGCGTCGCGCGCGAGACTCGGGTCCGCGCGCGGTACCAGGTCGCGCGCGGGAGCCCGAGCGCGGTGCATGCGGCGCGAACACCGAGTGTGTCGCGAGCTTGGCTGACGGCGATCACGAGTCGTCCTCGTCGATCTCGAGGCTCTTCAGGGGGATCCCCAGGAGCTCGTGCATTTTTTTGGAACGCGATGATGGCCTGGGCCTGGGCGAGCTGCGTCTCGAGCTTGCGCGCGCGCCGCTCAAGATCGACTTCGCGAGCGCTGGGCTTGGGCGCCGGCGCGGGTCCGCGCCGCTTGGCGGCAGGGCCTCCGACGCCGAGCGCGCGCAGGTCACGGCGCCAAACGGCAAGGTGCGAGGAGTGCAGACCCTCGCGGCGAAGCAGCGCCCCGATCTCGCCGGACTTCGTGCAAGCGTCGGCCTGGCTGACGATGCGGGCCTTGTACTCCGCGGTGAAGCGGCGGCGCGTGGCGCGGGCGACGACCTCGGGATCGGGGTCGGCGCCCCGAGAGGGGCGATCTCCGCTTCGCTCCGATCGCCCCTCTCGGGGCGCGCGGGCGGCGTCGATGGAATCGTTCGGCATGAGCATGCATCCTTCAGCCCCCGACACTGAACTGGCGGGGAGAAGGTGTCTCGCTCACGTTGGCAAGGAGGGCCGATGGGCACCTGCCCGCCAGCGTCGCAGATCGGGTGCGCACCACTCATCGGTTACACACGTTGGGACCCCCACGAAGGTCTTTCGGTGGCCCCATGCAACTCGGCGGCTCCCGACAGCAAACACGAGGGATTGGTCACCGGCCGGCTCCGAGTCGAGCGAGGGGCAGGCACGCTAAATGCATTTATACAGCGGATGTCCAGCATGTCGCACGCCCGTAGTTTGCCCCTGCTCGTGCCAGCGCCGTCTTTTGAGCAGCCGTCTTTCGAGCGGACGCTGCGCGAGCATGGCGCACCGCCGCTGCAGCGCAGCCGTGTAACGACGCTGCAAGTGAACGTCGGCAAGCTCTGCAACATGGCCTGTCATCACTGCCACGTGGAGGCAGGCCCAAAGCGGACCGAGGTGATGGGACGTGACGTTGCCGAGCGCCTTGTCCTCTTGCTCGCCAACTCGCCCGACGTGGAGCTGGTGGACTTCACCGGCGGAGCGCCCGAGCTCAATCCTCATTTTCGCTGGCTCGTCTCGGAAGCGAGGCGCCTGGGACGACGCGTCATCGATCGCTGCAATCTGACGGTCTTGTTCGAGCCGGAACAGCACGACCTTGCGATCTTCCTCGCCGAACAAGGGGTCGAGATCGTCGCGAGCCTACCCTGTTACAGCGCCGAGAACGTCGAGAAGCAACGCGGCCGAGGCGCCTTCGACAAGAGCATTCTAGCTCTGCAGCAGCTCAACGAGCTGGGGTACGGACGGGCTGACTCTCCGCTGCGCCTCAACCTCGCGTACAACCCTCTGGGAGCGTTCTTGCCGCCAGCGCAGGCGAGCCTGGAGAGGAAGTACAAGGAGGAGCTCTCTCGGCTGTTCGGCATCGAGTTTCATCAGCTATTGACCATCACGAACATGCCCATCAAGCGCTTTGCACACGCGCTCAAGAGTGACGACCAGCTCGAGGCCTACATGAGCCTGCTCGTCAATCACTTCAACGTCGACACGGTGGCGGGACTCATGTGCCGCTCGCTCGTGAGCGTGAGCTGGGATGGACGGCTCTACGACTGCGACTTCAACCAAATGCTGGAGATGCCCGTCACGACGGCGCAGCGCTCGGTCTTCAAGCTCGACTCGTTCGAGGCGCTGAGCGGGGCGCCCATCGCGACGGCGAGCCATTGCTTCGGATGCACGGCGGGTGCTGGCTCTAGCTGCTCGGGAGCGCTGCAATGATCGAGAGCGTGCTCGCGGTCGTGCTCGTCGTGAGGGAGCGGTAGGGCGATTGCCATGCGGGTGTCAGCCATCGTGCCAGTCCTGGATGAAGAGCGACGCATCACACGGAGCGTCTGCGCTCTGCGCGAGCTTCCAGGCCTGCACGAGATCATCGTAGTGGACGGGGGCAGCCGGGATCACACACGGGAGCTCGTGGGCGAGATGGACGGAGTGAAGCTCTTGCAGACCCGACGCGGACGAGGCCCACAGCTAAACGCGGGCGCCCAAGTCGCGAGCGGCGAGACCTTACTTTTCGTGCACGCCGACGTGACGCTTCCGAAAGATGCCCTAACTTGGATCCGCTCCACCCTGAGTGCCCCCGACGTGGTCGCAGGAGCCTTCCGCACGTGGACCGTTGCGGACGTGGAAGCTCCGCCCTATTGGGCTCCGCTCTTGCGGGTGGCAGACCTGCGCTCACGCTACACCTCACTTCCGTACGGCGATCAAGCGATGTTCGTGCGGGCCGACGTGTTCGCGTCATTGGGAGGGTTCGCCGACATCGCACTGATGGAGGACCTCGATCTGAGTATGCGACTGAAACGGGCCGGAGCCGTCGTCACGGTGCCCGCCCAGGTGAAGGTCTCGGGCCGACGTTTTCTCGCGCGCCCGGTCTCTTCCATGTTCGTGATGAACCTCTTCCCGCTCCTGTATCAGCTGGGCGTCTCTCCGAACACGCTCGGCACGCTCTACGGGCGCGTGCGATGAATCGCCGTCTTCTGCTCGTCGGCGCAGGTCACGCGCACCTCGAGGTCGTAAGACGTCTTGGGCAGAATCGGGAGATCTCCTCGACTCTCGTGACGCCGGAGATCCATGCCGCGTACTCGGGCATGCTCTCGGGAGTAGTCGCCGGGAGCTATCGTTGGGAAGAGACGCGCGTCGACATGCGCTCCCTTTGCGAGCGGAGCGGTGTCGACTTTGTGATTGGGCGCGCGACAGGCGTTTTCCCGCGACAAGGCGAGCTTCGCCTCGAGGACAATCGGCGACTCAGCTACGACGTTATTTCGTTCGCGACAGGCTCGACGCCCTGCACAAAGAGCATCGCGGGGGCGGCGGAGCACGGGACCCCGGCAAAGCCGCTCGGATGCTTCTTCGCGCGCTGGCAGAAGCTCGTAGCGAGCTTCGAGGCCGGAGCGAGCGACGTGCCTCTCGAGGTACTCGAGGTCGTAGTCGTGGGTGGCGGATCGGCGGGCGTCGAGCTCGCGCTCACGATGCATCACCGCCTCGCTGCGGTCTCACAAACACACGCTGCCCGCGCGCGCGTCACGCTGGTCGCCGAGCGCGTGCTCGAGGACCAGAGTGCACGCATGCAGCGGCTCGCCACGAGCGCGCTTCTCGCGCGTGGCATCGCACTCGTACGGGAGCGTGTTCTGCAGGTGACGGACGAGCACGTGCAAACGGCGAGCGGCCGCAGGCTAGACGCAGACCTCGTCGTGCTTACGACCAACGCGTGTGCCCCCGAATGGCTGCGCGAGAGCGGCCTTGCACTCGACGCACGAGGATTCCTTACCGTGGACAGACATCTACGGTCGATTTCTCACGACAACGTGTACGCCGCTGGCGATATCGCCTCCATGCGCGAGCAGCAAGTCCCCAAGTCCGGTGTGTACGCGGTGCGTGAAGGACCCGTGCTCTATCAGAACCTATGCGACGCCATGGCCAGACGAACGCCGTCTGCTGTCTTTCGGCCGCAGAAGAGAGCGCTCGCCATCCTCGCGTGCGGCGACGAGAGCGCGATGCTCTCCTACGGCGCCGTGGCCCTGTCGGGCCGGTGGGCATGGCGACTGAAAGAGCACATCGACCGTCGCTTCGTGCGTAAGTACTCAGCCCCACAGCATGCGTAAGTCAGACACGTCGCGCGGAGCGCGGAGCGCACTGAGACCGAGCTCCGTGACCCGACGGTGAGCGTATGCGCTCTCGCCCTGGCCTGACAGCGGCCCGCCCGCCTGAAAGGGTCCCTGGCTGCGCGAGCGCGGCGCAGCAGCCGGCGCGCGCGGCTGCAGCTCGGGCGCCGTGGTCCTCGCTCAGCGTTTCGGCGGGGCCCTCAATCCGAACCTCCACTTCCACGCGCTGGTGCTTCAACCTCGCGAACGGCGTTCAGGTCGCCTGGGGAAACTGATATGGACGGATCAGCCCACCCCTGAGTGACGGGTTCGCTGTCTCGAGTCGTGCGAGGCTGGCCGACATCGGTCAGCCTCGCTCGCGTTCCGCGAGTTGGTCGGGCGGAAGTGTGAGAAACGGCCGGCATCGGAACCGCGCAACGCTCGGCGCGGAGCCGTCAAGGAGACGCGGCCCGCGGCGAGCACGCGCTCCAAGCGGCCTATGCGCCCGGGACGGCTCGCAGCCACCACCCCCATGTCCGACCGATGCCCCCGACAGCCCGACTCCGTGTGCGCTTTCGCTGACGCGCGCTGCGCTCACGCGTCCGGCGCTCTGGCTGCCCCCCCATCCGGGCGCTCGGCGCCAGGCATTCGGTCCGGCGAGCGCACGCATTCCACGCACCGTCGCCCGCCTATGGCAATTGTGCGCGGTCGCCTATCCTGACCTTGTTCCGGTGTGGGTCCCGCTCGCAGAGGGACCGCGCCGCGAGCCTTCCCGTTCCCAGTCCGTTTCCCCGGATCATTCCCATGCTCGCACGCCACGCGTCCACCCGCTTCGCGGGTTCGTACCTCCTTGCTTCGGCCTTCGTGCTGCTCGCTGCTCCGGCGCGCGCGCAGATCGACCTCGACCCCGGTGACGTCGCCGTCGTCGGCTGGCGCGATTCGGGCGAGGCGGTCCCAGCCTTCACGGTCGTCTTCCTGGCCGACGTGCCGGCGGGTTCGCAGATCTACTTCACGGACAACGGCTGGACCGGCGCCGGCTTCCGCAACACGCAGGGCGACGGCGACGGCGATGAACAGCTGCTGAAGTTCAGCGCGCTCGCGCCGATCCCGGCCGGCACGATCCTCTCCAGCACGGACGTCGGCGCCGGCTTCGCGTGGACGAGCGCGGGCGCGATCCCGGGCGCGAGCGGTTCCTTCGCGTACCTCGCGTTGGGCGCGACCGGCGACCAGGTCGTCGCGTTCCAGCACGACACGGGCTCGGACCCGCTGAACACCGCGCTGCAGCGGCCGCTCTACTTGCTCGACGACACGGGCGCGTACGAGCCGGCGAACAGCGCCTCGACGGGCTCGACCCCGTCCGGACTGTCCGCGTCCTCGAAGACGGCCGTGACGTTCTTCCAGCTCGGCGCTGGCCAGAGCTCGATGTCGTTCCAGACGGGCGCGCTGGCCTCGGGCACCAAGTCCGACTGGCTGAACGCGATCGCGAACGCGGCGAACTGGACGTTCGGCGCGAACCTCGCACTGCCCTCCGGTTCCGTGACGGTGGACGTGTGTCCGTCGATCTCGAGCCAGCGCGTGAACCAGTCCGTGTGCCCGGGCGCCACGGCCAGCTTCACCGTATCGGCCAGCGGCAGCGGCACGCTCACCTACCAGTGGCGGCACAACGGCTCCCCGCTCGTGAACGGCGGCCGCGTCTCGGGCGCGCTGAGCCCGACGCTCGTGATCGGTCCCGTCACCGTTGCCGACGCCGGCGCGTACGACGTCGTGGTCTCGAACACGTGCGGCTCGATCACGAGCACGGTCGGGATCCTGACGATCGACCCGACCGACACGGACGGCGACGGCACGCCGAACTGCAGCGACGGCTGTCCGATGGATCCGGCCAAAATCGCGCCGGGCCAGTGCGGCTGCGGGTTCGCCGATACCGACACGGACGGCGACGGCACGGCGGACTGCAACGACGGCTGCCCAACCGACCCGCTGAAGCTCACGCCCGGCCAGTGCGGTTGCGGATTCGTCGATACGGACTCCGACGGCGACGGTACCGCGGACTGCGTGGACAACTGCCCGGCGATCGCGAACCCGACGCAGAGCGACCTCGACCAGGACCAGCGCGGCGACGCCTGCGACAACTGCGCGAAGAACGCGAACTTCGGCCAGGAAGACGCCGACGGCGACGCGGCCGGCGACGCCTGCGACGGCTGCCCCGCCGATCCGACGAAGGTCGCGCCCGGTCAGTGCGGCTGCGGCGCGCCCGACACGGACGGCGACGGTGACGGCACGGCCGATTGCATCGACGGGTGTCCGACGGACCCGCTGAAGATCGCGCCGGGACAATGCCAGTGCGGTAATGCTGACACGGACACGGACGGCGACGGCACGGCGAACTGTATCGACCTCTGCCCGTTCGACCCGCTCAAGATCGCACCGGGCATCTGCGGCTGCGGCGTTTCCGACGCGGACAACGACGGCGACGGCATCGCGAACTGCAACGACAACTGCCCCAACGTCTCGAACCCGGTCCAGGGCGATGGCGACGCCGACGGCGTCGGCAACGCCTGCGACAACTGCAACGGGATCCCGAACGCGAACCAACTCGACTGCGACATGAACGGCGTCGGCGACGTGTGCCAGCTCGCGCAGGGCGCACCGGACTGCAACTTCAACGGCCTCCTCGATCCGTGCGACGTCGCCGCGGGCACGAGCCCGGACGTAGACGGCGACCACATCCCCGACGAATGCGAGCTGCCGGGCGGGACGCCCTACTGCTTCGGCGACGGGATCGCGGTGCCGTGCCCGTGCGGGAACCCCTCGGCGCCCGGATCCCAGCAGGGTTGCCGCAACTCGAGCGGCCTCGGTGGGCGCCTGCTCGGCACGGGAACGACGCAAGTGTCGCAAGACCAGCTCGTGCTCACGATGACCGGCGGCCCGACGCCCTTCTCGTTCTGCCTCTTCTTCCAGGGCGACGTGCAGATCAACGGCGGCTTCGGCACGCACTTCAACGACGGCTTGATCTGCGCCGGCGGCAACATCCGCCGGATGGGGATCAAGCAGGTGCTCGGCGGGATGTCGGTGTACCCGGAACTGGGCGACGCCGCGGTCTCGGTCGCGGGCGGCGTGCCGGTCGGCGGCGCCGTGCGGTACTACCAGTGCTGGTATCGCAACCCGGCGGGCCCGTGCGGGACGTTCTCGAACATCTCGAGCGCGGTGCAGGTGGTGTGGACGCCCTGAGATGAGATCGCGGGCCGCGGCGACGCACTCGCGGGCCGAACGAGGGCGCGCCGCGGTGAGCGATGCGCCGTCTACACCAGCCAAGGTCTGCTGGCCGCGCCCCGCGTCCAGCCGGCGCCCGACATCCGCGATGAGGACGTCGCGCACGTCACCGCGATCGGCGCGCGCGGCCCGGGCACGATCTGGTCGGGATCCCCTTCGCAACGACGCTGATGCGTCGTCGCGATTCGTCGCTTCGCGACAAACCGGGGCATTCCAACTGCGCGGCGGGCGCGAGCACGCAGTGATACGTCAAGAGATGAGCTCGCGGTCTGGGCACGAGCAGGAGCTTGCCGATGAGTCGCAGCAGCGATCCATCGGCCAGCCCCGAATCTGGAGCATCTCCTTCAGCTTGGTGCGATCCAAGCTGTCGAAGAAGGACGTGATGTCGGCCTCCAGAATCCA
>Ga0105044_10011077_pt1 | contig 12296 bp, 9 predicted proteins | sample MAT01_FD_78092 | JGI IMG/M metagenome (GOLD analysis project Ga0105044, IMG submission 78092) | Freshwater microbial communities from Lake Fryxell liftoff mats and glacier meltwater in Antarctica - MAT-01 | ecosystem: Environmental > Aquatic > Freshwater > Ice > Liftoff microbial mat | place...
TCGAAAGCAAGAACAACGACTGTGCCGCAATTTACGAAGTGGTGGCCCCATCGAAAAACGTCTGCAAAGCCCCGACGATTTGGCAGAGTTACGACATCGAGTTCACCTCGCCGGTGTTCGTCGATGGCAAGAAGACCGAGCCGGTGCGTATGACCGTCACCCACAACGGCGTGAAGGTTCACGACAATGTGAAAGTGCCCGTCGATAACACCCGTGCTGGCCGTGGTGGTGACCCGAGCAAGCCCGGTCCGATCTTGCTCCAAGACCACGGTCACCCCGTCCAATTCCGGAACATCTGGCTGGTGCAGGCGAAGTAGGCATTACTCATCGATTGAAGCCGCCCCATGTCACTGCTAGCAGTGACATGGGGCGGCTTCTCAGCTTGGTGTGAGTCAAATTACTTCCCGTTAAGCGCTCACGAATCGGCTGACTGAGTCGGCGAAGATCACGTGGGGTCAAATGGGCATTTCACGCAGAATATGCTTTAACTGTTGTAGTTTGGCATCGTCGCCGTTACGGTATTAACAAATCTCCCTTCGATCTGGAACGTTGCCATGCGGATTGTCATCTCCGTTTTGTTTGCTCTGACCGTGACAGTTAGCGACTTCGCGGCCGAACCGAAACCGGCGGTGAAATCGCCGCTCGCCGAGGCGCGCCAACGCTTGTTGAAAGGCAACTACGCCGAAGCGCGTGCGGAATACGAGAAGCTTCGCGGCGATGAAAAGCAGATGCCCGATGCGGTGGCGGGCATTGTGGAGGCATGGCGAGCCGAGGGCGAATATGCCAAGGCACGCGAAGCGATCGACGCAGCGCTCAAGGTCGCTGCCGACAATCCGCAACTCTTGGCTGTGCGTGCAGACCTGCTTTACGACACCGGTAACTGGGACGAAGCGATGAAGGACGCCGAAGCCGCGATTCAAAAAGACGATGCTCAATTTCTCGCGCGATGGGTGCGGGCACGCATCATTCGCGATCAGGGCGACCACGAACGTGCGGACAAGGAAGTACGCTGGTTTGTGCGCACGTACACCGCACTCAGCAACGCGGGCAAGGACATCACCGATCCGGATCGGCTGCTGCTCGTCGGCCTCGCGGGTGCCGAGAATGCACGCTGGAACAACCTCGCGAATCAGTTCAAATTCATTCTGAACGAAGTGTACAACGACGCGATCAAACTCGAACCCGATATGTGGGCGGTCGAGTATCAATCGGGTCGGATGTTGCTCGAAAAGTACAACCGTCCCGAAGCAGTGGAGGCGTTCGACAAGGCGATCCAGATCAACCCGAACGCGGCGGAGCCGTACGTCGGTAAAGGTCTGGCCGCGATGCAGCGTTACGAGTTCAAGGAAGCCGAGGAGTTTGCGGAACTGGCGTTGAAGCGGAACCCGAAACTGGCGGAAGCACTGCACCTGAAATCCGATGTCGCCTTTCGCGGCGGCGATTTCCCAGTCGCCGAAAAGACGCTAATAAACGCGAAGGCGATCAACCCACGCGACACGGTGGCACTCGGCAAACTTGCGGGGTGTTACCTCGTGCAAAAGAAGACCGCGGAATACGACGCGATCGTGAAACAGGTCGAAAGTTACGACGCGAAACCAGGTCTGTTTTATCACGAACTCGCGGAGTACCTCGAAGATCGCAAGTTGTACACGAAGGCTGAGGAGTTCTTCCGCAAGGCAACCGAACTACGGCCGAAACTGGCGGGGCCGAGTACGTCATTGGGGATGCTGCAACTGAGAATGGGGCAGGAAGCTGAGGGGCGAAAGATCCTCGATCTGGCTTTCAAGGCAGACCCCTTCAATGTCCGCGTTTCGAACATGCGAAAGGTGATGGACCATATCGACAAATACGCGGTCATCAAGACCGCGCATTACGATGTCAAATACGACGCGAAGACCGACAAAATCCTCGCGGCATTCGTTGCGGAGTATCTGGAAGAAATTCACATCGAGCTGAAGTCGCAGTTCGATTACGAACCGACGGGCCGCATTCCCGTCGAGTTGTTTAGCCGAAAGGACATGTTCGCGGGCCGCACGATTGGGCTGCCCGATCTCCACACCATCGGGGCATGTACGGGACGGGTGATCGTGATGGCGTCGCCGCACGCGGTCGGCGTGCCGAAGCCGTTCAATTGGGGCCGCGTGATGCGGCACGAACTCGTTCACATCTTCAACCTCACGCAAACGGACTTCCAGTGCCCGCACTGGCTGACCGAAGGCCTCGCCGTGCGGAACGAGAACATGGAACGCCCGTTCCCCTGGATGGAAACGCTGAAGGAGCGATTCGACGACGGCACGCTGTTCAACCTCGATACCGTGCTGATGGGGTTCGTACGGCCACGCAGCCCATCCGAGTGGGGCCTGGCGTACTGCCAAAGTCAGATTTACGTCGAATACGCCGTCAAGACGCACGGCGAAAAAGCGGTCGCGAAACTCCTCGATTCCTACCGCCAGGGCCACGATACCGCCAAGGCGATTCAAGTGGCGTGCGGTGTTTCAAAAGCCGAATTTGAAAAAGGCTATCGTTCGTACGTCGAACAACTCCTCAAGCCGTACCGTACCGGTGCAGAGAAGAAGAAACCCGACGAGAAGCCGCTCACATACGATGAGTTGATCGAGGCCCAACGGAAAGCCCCCGAGGACATCGAACTGATGGCGAAGCTGTCCGAGGTGTCGTTCGTCCGCGGGAAACTCGCCGATGCGCGGAAGTTTGCCGATGCGGTTCTCGCAAAGAAGAAGGGCCACCCGATGGCATCAGTCGTGAAAGCGCGATTGCTGGCCCGTGCGGGCGACGACGAAGCGGGCCGCGAAATTCTCGAAGTCGCACTGAAGGCACAACCCGACGACTTGCGGTTACTCGCCACCGTGGGGCGATATTACATCGAAGCGAAAGAGTTCGATAAAGCGGCCGAGGTGTTGGAGAAGCGCCGCAAGTTGGCCCCGCTCGACGAAGATTTGCTCCAGCAATTATCGCGGTTGTACATTGCCACGAAGAACGACGAAAAATTGATCGACGTTCTGAAGGTGATCGTGGCACACGACCCCGACGAGTTCGATGCACGAATCAAGTTGGCGAAGGCGAGCCTGAGCATGAAGAAGTTTGCCGACGCCGAGTTGTATGCCCGCGACGCGATCCAGATCGACGTGTTGAACGAAGACGCCCGCGCCGTGTATCTCGAAGCGTTGAAGGCCGCCGGAAAAGCCGACGAAGCCGCAAAATTGGCGAAGCGGTTCGCCGACTGAGATTCGGAAATGGCCGCGATGTTCAACCGGTGCTAGAATCTCTTGCATCACGTTCATGCGTTCTGTCCGCCCGACGCGCCAGCGAGGGAATATTCTCAATGACGCTCGGGCAGTTGCAAACGCGGATTCGCGAACTTTACGGCGAAAAAGATGCGCGGCGTGGCGTCGAAGGTACGTTCATGTGGTTCATGGAAGAAGTCGGCGAATTGTCGGCGGCGTTGCGCGGCGGCACCCATGAAGAACGCGTACTCGAATTTGCCGACGTGCTGGCCTGGCTGGCTACGCTCGCCAACAATGCGGGCGTCGATCTCGATGAGGCGATCGCCCGGAAGTACGGCACCGGCTGCCCCGGTTGCCAACAGACGCCGTGCGATTGCCCGACGGCAGACAAGCCATAATTTTCACCGGATGACAGGGGATCTCATGCGGAATCTGCGGTTCGTTATGGCTCTCGTCGCGCTGGTTTTCCTTTCGTATCCCGTCGTCGCGCAATCGTACACGATCAAAGTGACCGCCGCGAAGGTTGGCCTGCCGGCTGGGCGTTTCACGTCGGAATCCGACGATGCCACCGGCCAAGGTTCGTACATCGCTAAGAGTAACATGTGGACGCCGGTTTACGTGCAACTCGAAGTGATTCGCGAGGAAAAGCGTGCGCTCGCGATCGTCGTCGAAACGTCGGACCCCGACGACCTCGGTGCCGCATATGCGGTGCCGTTACAAAACCTGTCGGATCGGTTGCCCGGCACGACAATCGAACCGAGCGAATTGAGCTACCTGCCTTACATCCGCACGAACGGCCGCAGTGAACTGACGGTATCCGTTCGCGAAATCGGCAAGGGAAACCCTGCCGAGTGGCGTCAGGTTTCCGAGCCGTTGCGGTCGAATTACATTCGTAGCCGCGATACTTCGCACTACGTCGTGCTATCCCTCGGTACGAATCTCGCAGGGTTCACGTTGCCGAAGGAAGACGCCGACGACGGGAATTCAGGGACGACCCGCAAGGGCTTGCGTGGTGGCCGCATTGAGACGGCGGCGATTACCGATGTCGCGATGATGCCCGATCAATGGTTCGGTTACGACTCTGCCGACCTCGTGGTGCTAACGACGGGTGCGGCCGACGTGAACAACTTCCTCACGCCGTTGTTCACATCGCCGACGCATCGGCATCGTCTCGAAGCGTTGTTCGAGTGGGTACGCCGGGGCGGGCGTCTCGTCGTAAGCGTTGGCTCAAATGTGGCGATCGTCAAGGAATACCCGCTGTTGCAAGAATTGTTGCCCGTCGAACTTCGCCGCGATAATCCATCGGAACCGGTGAAGGAACTGACGCTCGAATGGGCGCTACCCGGCACGAACAAACGGTTGTTGCCATTGGTGACGAAGCAAGGGACCACGTTCCCCGTGTGCAACTTCACGCCGAAGCCCGACCGTGGCTTCCGCCAGATGATCCCGCCGTCCGACGACGAAACGGGAACGAAGCGCGCGATGGTGCAAGGCGCGTACGGCATGGGCCGCGTCACGCTCGTCGGCTTCGACCTCGACCGTTCGCCGTTCACCGATTACGCGGGCCGCGCCGACTTCTGGGACCTCCTGTTGCGCGAAGCCGGTTCGCCGCGGGCCTCGCTCGGTAGCGGCATCAAGACAAACGCGAATTACAACAACCGCTACGATTCGGAAGATGAATTCGCCAATCGCTTGCGGTCGCACATCGACACGTTCGCCGGGGTGCCGGTTATCTCGTTCGGCTGGGTCGCGCTGTTCATCGTGCTGTATACGCTGCTGATCGGGCCGATCGAATACTTCATTTTGAAGAAGGTGTTCAAACGCCTCGAACTAACGTGGATCACGTTCCCGATCATCGTCCTGACGGTGAGCACGATCGCTTACTTCACCGCGTATGCCTTGAAAGGCAGCGATTTGAAGGTAAACAAGATCGACCTCATCGACATCGACACGAGCACGAATCGCGTCTATGGCCGGACGTGGTTCACGATCTTCAGCCCGCGCCGCGAAGATTACCGCATCGGCATCGAGCCGGCCGATGGCTGGGTGAACAAGACCAGCGAGCAACCGGGAGCCGGTGCCCTGATCGACTGGGTTGGCGGGGCGCGTTCGGGGAAATCGAGCTTCTTCCGCCGTTCGTACTACTACCAGATCGACACGCCGGGAAGCGCCAACCGCGTGCCCTTCGGCGATGGGATTGTCGGTGTGCCAATTCAGGTCTGGTCGACCAAGGCATTCGCGGCCGACTGGTCCGCACCGATCGAGAAAGCCAACCCGTTGATCGTCTCGGATCTCATCCACCCGCCATCGGATAAAACCACCGTCTCCGGGTCATTCGTTGCGAACCTGCCGTTCAAGGAAATTCGCGATGTGTACCTGATCTACGCGGGCAAGGCGTACAAGTACGACAACCCGATCACGCCGGGTACGAAGGTCAACGTCGTTCTTATTGGAAAGGACGACCCCGACTGGTTGACTGCCATCGATATCGTAACCGGTGCGAGTACGCTCGCTACGAAGAAGACGAGCACGCCTGGCACCATTACGGGCAATCCGCAACTCTTCCGCGTGATGTTTCACGATGAAATTCAGAAGACAAATGACAGCGTGGCACCCGAAAACGCGACGCTGCGGCGGATCGATCAATCGTGGCGGCTATCGGATCAGCATCGCGACGAGCTCATCCTCGTCGGCAAACTGGCACCGGTCCGCGAAGCCTCCGCCGAGGCGATGTTCACCGAAACGAACTCGGCCTCGCCGACGAAACTCTGGTTGAAGGATCTGCCCGGCAAAGCCAACGCACGACTTCCTCAACAAGGCACGCTGCAACAGGAAACCTACGTTCGGGCCTACATCCCGATCCGGCCGAACACCCGCAAATAACTATTCCTCGCCGAGAACGACATGATCGAGACACGCGACCTGACGAAAAAGTACGGCGACCTCTTCGCCCTCGACCGCCTGACGCTGAAGCTCGACAAGGGCGATGTCTTCGGTTTCATCGGGCCGAACGGCGCGGGGAAAACGACGACGATGCGGATTCTCGCCACGCTGTTGAACCCCAGTTGGGGCGAGGCGAGCGTCTGCGGATATTCAATCTACACTGGCTCGAAAGACATTCGGCGTGCTATCGGCTACATGCCGGACTTCTTCGGCGTTTACGACGACATGAAGGTCATCGAGTACCTCGAGTTTTTCGCGGCCGCATACCGCATCAAAGGCCCCGAACGCCGCAAGAAGTGCGATCAGGTGCTCGACCTCGTCGACCTCGGTTACAAGCGCGACGCACTCGTGACGAGTCTTTCGCGCGGGATGACGCAACGCCTCGGGTTGGCGCGCGTACTGCTCCACGAACCGCAGGTGCTGCTATTGGACGAACCCGCCAGCGGCCTCGACCCGCGTGCGCGCATCGAAATGCGCGAGCTGATCAAAGAGCTTCGCGGCATGAACAAAACGATCATGGTGTCGTCGCACATTCTGCCCGAACTTGCGGACATCTGTAACAAGATCGGCATCATCGAACGCGGTAAATTGCTCTTCAACGACGATGTCGACTCCGCAATCCGGCAGGTTCGCCAGAAGCACATCTACAACGTCTCAGTCGGTAAAGAGCAGAACGAACTCGCCGCAAAGAAGATTCAAACGTACGCCGAAATCGAAGCCGTCGAACTGACTGCCGAAGGCAATACGATCAAGGTCACGCTGAAAGACGCGCACGATGACGGCTGTTTCCTCCCCGAGCGACTCATCGCCGAGGGGTTCAAACTGCGTGCCTTCCAGGAGGAAGAAATCAACCTCGAAGACGTCTTCATGCGGATCACGAAAGGCATCACGAACTAACATGGCAGGGCGCATCAACTGCAACAGTTGCGGGGGTAAGGTCGTCGTACCTGCGGGGCACTCGCGTGCCAAGATCCGCTGCAACCATTGCGGTTACTACGCCGAAGTGCCGCCCGATCAGCGCTCGACCCTCGACGAAGATGGCGTACCCGTCACTCCCGCACAAGCCGTTGCTACCGCAACGACGGATACTTCAGTCAAGAAAAAAAAGAAGGTCAAGCGGGCCGCTGACCCGCGCGACAATCGGCCGCAGTTCGAGGACGAGGAGCCAACCGGGCCGTACTTGCTCGAAGGCACGCAAGACGAGGACGACGACAAGCCGTATGCAGTCCCCGGCGACGGTACGAAACTGTGCCCGGATTGCCGCGTGAAACTGCCGCTCGATGCGAAGCAGTGCATCCATTGCGGCATCGATCTGATCACGAAAAAGAAACCGAAGAAGTCGTACGAGCCTATCGAGAAGGAGTGGGAGCCACGCTTCCCTTTACTCCTGCGATTGAAGGTCATCGCCGCGCTGCAACTGGTGAACGTGCTGACTGCACTTTACCTCAACAGCGGTACGAATTCGCCGTTCTTCGCGTTCGTGTCGTTACTCATTCAAGGGGGGATGCAGGCATTCCTCGTCGGCACGTTCCAGATGGTGGGCGTCAGGCGAACCGCCGAGGGGCAGGTGACGATTACGAAAACCTGGCGGATCGCGTTCCTCCGGCTCAACAGCGTGCCTGTGGCGTGGAAGAAAAGCCACGGTATGGGTATCATCCCAACCTACAATCCGGGTTTGCTCGAGTGGTTCACGCTCGTCTACTTGCTACTGCTATTCCTGATCCCCGGTATCCTGTTCTACTGGTTCATCATCCGTCCCGAACGCTTCGAAGTGGTGCTCTGCGACATGTACGGCAGTACCGACGACATTCTGTTCCGCACCACGAACCGCGAAGAAGCCGACGACGTCTGCAACGTCATTAGCAACTGTTCGGGCTTGACATACAAATCGGTAGTTTGACTTTCCAGGACTATTTTTTCAACAGCTTGATGAACTCACGCATCCAGGCGGGGTTGTCGTGCCACGTGCGGGCAGTAACGAGGTTGCCGCTCACAACCACTTCGCGATCGACGTAGTGGCCGCCGGAAAATTCGCAATCGAGTTTACACTTCGCTACGGTCGTCACTTCCCGACCTTGAATCACATCGGCAGCGGCCAGGATCTCGATGCCATGGCACACCGAAGCGACCGGCGCATTCGCGGCAAACATCGCCTTGGTCACGCGGATGAGGTCCGCATCGTATCGCAAATACTCGGGGGCACGCCCACCACTAATCACCATGCCCACGTAGTCGTCGGGTTCAATGTCCGAAAACGCGACATCCGCACGCATCTTGTACCCCGCGGACTCAATAGTAATGTCCCAATCGGGGTGCCGATCGTGTTGTACGAGGTGGTAAACTCGCGCCGCCGGGGCCGCGACATCAACAGTGTACCCTTCTTCGAGCAAGCGAAAATACGGGTAGAACGTGTCGAGTACTTCGGCGGCATCGCCGATCACGAGCATAATTTTCTTCACGGTCTGGCTCCGGATAGTCGTGGATTGATTTCAACGCGGCAACGGTTCGGGGAAGGTGACGCCAGCATAGATATCTACGAGTGGTACTTGCACGGGCACCGAAGTCAGTTCCAACTTCGCGTTCATTCCGACAAATGCGACGTATGCCCACAAACCGTCCGGCGAACGGGTGAACCGTTCGCACATCGGCTGGTGTTGGGAAACCATCACGTACTCCATCACTGACGGCAGTTGCTGATAATGTTGGAACTTGGTGGTACGGTCGTAACGCTCGGTCGAATCGGACAGCACCTCGATGATGACACGCGGATTCACGAGCGTATCGGGATCTTCGGTCGAATATTCGGGCGGTCCGCAGACGATGATGAGATCGGGGTAACAGTACAACCCCGTCCGGTCAATCCGCACCCGCTGATCGCGCGACAACGTCCGGCAGGGGCCATCGAGAAGCTGCATTCCGATCCGTAAAGTCAGGTTCTCGTTAGCGATGTTGTGCAGGCGGTTCGCACCTGCCATCGCGAACATCTCGCCATTGAAGAATTCGCTTTTGAATTCGGCTTTACGCTCGATCGCCAGATACTCGGCGACGGTCAGTTTCGCTTTTGGCTGTGCGATCATGTTCTGTTCCACTGGGATGTTGCCAGTTTAGCACCTCATGCGACTCCGGTCGACTTTTACAACTGCAACTCGCCGCCGAAGAAGTCGCTCTTCATTCCCGTGACGGTCATTAACATCTGCCGTTTCACGTAGGGTATCTTCGGCAACAACGGCAACGCGAGGTCTCGCCCCCACGCCAGAATCGGCCAATCGGACTGGAAGAACGGCGAGAGCGCGAACGTGAGTAACGCATAATATCGCAGGTAGGCCCGCTGTTTGTGCCGGAACGCGTAGAAGGCTGCGTGTGGCGTTGAAGATTCGCGCAAACACCCGGAGAATCGATACGCATCGACGAGTGCGAGGTTCATTCCTTGGCCGAGATGCGGACTCATGCTGTGTGCAGCATCGCCCAGAAACAGCGTCGTGCGGTCGAACCAGCGCGGCATCCAGACGTGCCGGTACGACGTGTAATGCAACTGCTGCATCTCCGTGATGAGTTCGAGCACCGGCTCCGATTCAGGAGCGAACGAGAGGATTTCCTGCTTCAGCGCCATCAGGCCGCGCTTCTGCAACGCCGGGTAATCGCGTTCGGGTAGGCCCCAGTACATCGTGCAAAGCCCGTCGCCCATCGGCATCAGGCCGAACAGTTGCCGGTTCCCGCGCACGACTTGCAACAACCGCCCTGGCACCTTGAGCGGCGCGATAAACCAGAGCGTGCCGTGCGCGTACTTCCAGGAATGGGCGCGCATCCCGCAGGCTTCCCGCATCCGCGATCGCGAACCGTTGGCAACGAGAAGGAAGTCAAACGGCCCATGACGGCTCTGACACGAATCGCGAACCCAGACGCCTTGCGAATCGATCTCGCGCGCCACCGATACGCAACCTGTAGCGACCGGGACGCCGAGTTTCCCCAGTTCTGCGTGAAGTGCGGAGAATAACATCCCTCGATGGACGCCGTAAGCGCAGCATTCGGGGCCGTAGTCGGCATATCGCGTACGAATGAGCGTGGAGCCGGAGAATTGGCGGGCGTACAGTTCTACGAGTGGGGCTGCATGTTGCAGGACTTGTTGGCGGAGGCCGAGGTGCTGGAGAATCGTCTGCCCAGACTTTTGCAAAAGAATCCCCGCCCCCGCCGCACCGAGAACGGGAGCCTGCTCGACAATGGTAACATCGTGGCCATCACGTGCCAGAAACAATGCCGATGCCGCCCCTGCGACACCACAACCGACGATCCCGATACGATATTTGCGGGACATCGGTTGGACTTTCGGTTTATTTCGCCGGGCCGAAGTACTTCGCGATTTCCGCGTAAGTGTCGTACGGGTAACTGTCCTGTTCGCCGTCTTTGCTGTGGCAGATCACGCAGCGGGCGGCAAAGATCGATTTCACTTTTGCGGTCTTCTTGTCGGCACTAAGGAAGTTCGCGGTAATCGGTTGTCCGATGCGGGACGGTGGCAGTGCGACGACATCGCTATCGTATGCCTTCTTACGTTCGGGTTCGGGCAGTTTCAACCACGCCTGCACCGCCAGTCGTTCGCCTTCGCGCTCGGCTTCAAGGTGGGCGTTCGGCACTTTCAGCATCGCAGCCTTGAACGATTTGTCTTTCTCGAAGAACGCCGCCGCCATACTGCCTTCGCCATTCCACGGTTGACCCTTCCGTGGCCCCATAATCAGTTTTTCGAGGTGCGAAACCACTTCGGTCACCGCTGGTTTTGACGCTTCGATTTTATTCGTCGACACGCTCTCTTGAGCAATGATCTTCTTGGCGACCGATTTGGCTTCGGAGACGGCCAGAACCTCCGGGTGCTTGCCCACAGTTTTTTCGGCGACGAGTGCGGGCATAATGACCGTAGCCATCAGTGCCCCCATGCCAACGACGCCGAGGAAAATCACGACGCACAAGATGAGTCTGCTGCGGCCTTCGTACATCGACCACAGGCTGCCGAAGATTTGCACTAACAATCCCAGTCCGGACATCCCGCCGGTGCCGATAATCGCCATCGCGAAGTACGGGCCAACACCATCGATGCGGGCGAGCCACCAGCACGAAACATCCGCCACCTGGGAAAGCAATACGAGAGGGGCGATGAGACAGCGAACCAGCAACGGGTAGCCCGTGAATGCGAACGTCAGCCCCGTGAGGCTGAACAGCATTGCGAAGCTGAGCAAGTGGGCATGCGTCGATTGCGTGAGTTTCTCGACGCTCGTTTGGCGGTCGCTTTTAATCCAGCCATCGACGGCCACCACGGCCGCCGGAACAACCGCGTATTTGCCGATCTGCTCGTACGTTTCGAGCGGGTAACTCTCTTGGGCTTCGCCCTTCATATGGCAACGCGCACACCGAGCATCGAGTATCGACTTTACTTTCGCGCCGGACTTGTCTGCCGTGAGGTACTCGCCCGTTAGTGGCTTGGTCTTCAAATCGTCGGAAAGCGGGAACGAATCGGCTTCGTAAGTGCTTTTACGCTCGGCGAGTGGCGCGTTCAGCCACGCAACGAGTGCAGCGCGTTCGCCATTGCGTTCGGGGTCGAGTTTGGCTTTTTCTTCGATGTTCGCATCGCGATACGCGCCGCCATCCTTGTGGAAGAACGCCGCCGCCATACTTCCGCTACTGTTCCACGGAGCGCCTTCAATCGGCCCCATGATGAGCCTTTCCATCTTGCTAACCGACTTTTCCAGGGGTGCGTTCGGATCGACTTTCTTCTTGCCCGCGAAGATCTCGACCACATCACTCACGGATGGCATCGGCTCGCCGTTGCGGCTCGAATGCTGCAAGTGCAATTGCACCAAAGCGGAAAAGTAGCCGAGGCCGATCGCGATCAAGAACCCGCTGACAACCAATTTGGCTGGGATTGGCAGGTCGCGCAGCGTAAACGGTCGTGGGGAGGGTGTGGTATTCATGGCAAGCACTCCGACGCGGGTGGCAAGCCGAGGCAGAAGCCCTCGGAAACTGAGGCGGGATAATTACAGTTTAGCACGCAAGACCCAGCTAAGGAAAGGGGTTATCGCAAGGCCTCTTCACATGCCGCCAAAACTTTCGCGATGGCGTCGTCCA
>Ga0105044_10011078_pt1 | contig 12296 bp, 11 predicted proteins | sample MAT01_FD_78092 | JGI IMG/M metagenome (GOLD analysis project Ga0105044, IMG submission 78092) | Freshwater microbial communities from Lake Fryxell liftoff mats and glacier meltwater in Antarctica - MAT-01 | ecosystem: Environmental > Aquatic > Freshwater > Ice > Liftoff microbial mat | place...
CCATGTGTCGTTGCAGAACATGCAACTATAGGTACGTGGGTCTATCTGGATGCCTCCAAGTTCGCACCTAGGGCATAGTGAGCGTTTGTATTGCCAATCTCGGTAGCTATCTAGGCAGTCTTGCACATGATCCTGGTCAATATAAATTAGTCCTGAGCTATTCTTTTCTGCTTCTTTATTCATTATTCCGGATTCATTATTCAGCTGAACAGCTAGTTCTAGCGCTTTTTCCCAAGCATCTACCTCTAGCATCACTAGCTCAAAGTCACTTTGGTACGACGTATGGTCAAGTAGCCCATGACAGGTTTCGTGTAGCAGGGTCCAAAGACCAACAGGGCTTTTGTCGGTTTCTTGGTAGAAAACAGTCTTGTCTTTAGGTGACCAATAGTATGATTTACCGGCAGTAAACGTCAATGACTTTGCGTCTGTTGCCTGTAGTTTTTCTAGTAAATCAATTTGTTTCATTATGAGCTAACCCTAGCACAAAAGTTTAGGGTGAAAAACCGGTTATCCTTTCCAGAAGAAGCAAAATATCTCGTTGCCATAACTTTAGTTATCTCTCCTCAATCTTATGCTTTTCTGAAATATAATCTCCTGGTTTTTCACTCACCAAATTTGTATTAGGGGTTAACTCTGACGTTGTTTTGCCAACAAATATCCACCATAGATAACTGCTTCTTCTGGGTGTTTCGCTTTGCGTATCTGAGGCAAGGAAATGACCATTCTATTCTGATACAGTTCAAGTTCGCTGTATAGTTTTTCCTGAAATTTCTCTAGATGTGACCCAACACCACCGCCTATAACGATGCAATCCGGAGTCAAAAGTACGCACAAATCAATCAGCCCGATGGCAATATTACGAGCCACCATATACCAGTCGCCTTCATCGGTAATTTCGCTTGCCATTTTGCCGGTTTGAGCAACGATTGCTTTGCCACTAGCAAATTCTTCCCAGGACTGGATTTTGCCCTGATGCTCAAGCATTATTGCACGACCACCAGCGTCGCTGACGCTTTGGTCAATAACCCCGTCTACGGTAAGCCCAATCCCGATTCCGGTGCTCACTGTAACGTAGAGAACACGTGAATATAGGTCTTTCAGCTCATGCGCCTCTGATAGGCCTGCCATTTTTGCATCGTTTTCTAGATATATTGGACACTGAATCGTGTCAGACAAATCTTGGGCAATCGCCACGTTTTCCCAGGGTAGATTACCAAAGGCGATGGCTATCCCGTGCTCTCTGTCGATAAGCCCGGGAAGGGCAATCGAACACGCATCGGGCTGTTTGCCGCCGGTTATTTCAGTAATGTTGTTTTTAAGTTCAGATATAAAGTCAGGGTACATTATGGGAGTTTTGAATTTTTGCGATTTTTCTACTTTTCCATCGTCAGAAAAAGTAGCAACCAAAACCTTGGTTCCGCCAACATCAATAGCTAATATCATTAACTATTAACTCTCGCAAATTTAATATTTTTCATTAATTACAGTGTACCATTTGCTAGGTGCTAGGTGCTAGGTGCTAGGTGCTAGGTGCTAGGTGCTAGGTGCTAGGTGCTAGGTGCTAGGTGCTAGGTTAGCGATTGCAGATACTAGAACCTAACGCCCAAAGTCTAACGACTCTCCAGCCTCTTTACTTCCAGAGGCGCAACAGGTATAATTAGGGCAAGTTTGGCGGATTGGATTTCTCGGAATCTTAGTCTACGGGCTACCGCAAGCACAAGGAGATATGTAACAACATGTCAAAAACATTAACGATGGATGAGCTACTTGCTTCGTCCGATATACAACAACTGAAGACCGGCGATGTCGTTGAAGGCAACGTTCTGTCAGTCAAAAAGCATGAAGCTTGGATAGACCTAGGCGCTAATGGCGTCGGTGTTGTCATGCGACGTGAAATTGGGTATGGCACCAACCTAGAAAAGGGCCAAGCAATAACTCTAAGTGTTATTGAGCCAGAAATGGACGAAGGTTACGCACTTCTCAGCATGAAACGTGCTGCAAAAGATCGTGGTTGGGACGAATTAGAAAGAATTTTTGAGTCCAAAGAAACAATAGAGATATTTCCATACGACGCAAACCGCGGTGGTCTACTGATAGAAATGGAAGGAATCCGTGGATTCATGCCAGTTTCACAACTGTCAGCAGACAACTACCCTAGAGTAACCGGTGCAGACAAAGACGAAATCATGCAGAAACTTACTTCTCTTGTCAAAAAACCGCTTAAAGTCAGGGTTCTAGATGTTAGCCGTAAAGACAACAAGCTGATTTTCTCTGAAAAAGAAGCAATCAAAGACGATATGCAAGCTCGCTTCTCAGAATTAACAGTCGGTGACGAAGTAGAAGGCGTTATCACCGGTGTTATAGACTTCGGTGCATTCGTAAATGTTGACGGAATCGAAGGCCTAATCCACATCTCAGAAATTTCCTGGGAACGAGTAGAAGACCCTAAGAAATACGTCAAAAACGGCGACAAAGTAAAAGCCAAAATCATCGCAATAGACAAAGACCGTCTTTCTCTAAGCCTAAAGCAGATGCAGGATGATCCTTGGTTATCTGAGGTTAAAGACTTCAAAAAAGGTAGCCTAGTCGAAGGACGCGTCACCAGAATCACACCATTCGGTGCATTCGTACAACTTTCTCCTGCAGTTGAGGCCCTAGTTCATGTATCAGAGATGAGCAACGACGAAGGGACAGACCCAGAAAAGGTATTCAACGTAAATGAGACAAAGCAGTTCAAAGTTCTTGATATAGATAAAGATGCTCGCAAAATAGCTCTTTCTCTAAAAGAAGCTGCCTAGATAATTTCAGCGAAACTAACTAAAAAAGAAAGGAGATGCAAGCTTGTAGCTCGGATAGAGCAACCGGCAGAGGCGATTTACTCGACTCTCCCGCCCAGATAGAGAAAACCAGAATGGTTGTCTCATGGAGCTTGCGACAGTCCTTATGGCCTCAGCAACAATCGAAATAGATGCAATGATTACTGTTGGTGATTTGGCTGAAAAAGTTTCAGTACCAGTAGCCAAGCTAATTGGCGAATTGTTCAAAAACGGCATGATGATTACCGTTAACGAAAAAGTAGACTTCGATACGGCACAGATTATCGTTAGCGAATTAGGACTAGATATCGAGCTGACCAAAAAATCTGCAACCGAGCAGGTAGCAGTCAAGCGTGAAAAATCCAGCGTGGACCCGAATGCAAAAGAGCGCCCACCAGTAATAGCTGTTATGGGACACGTCGACCACGGCAAAACTAGCTTGCTAGACAAAATCCGTGGTGGCAAAGTAGCCGAAGGCGAATCTGGTGGAATCACTCAGCACATTTCTGCATACCAGATCAAACACAAAGACCGGGCTATTACTTTCCTAGATACACCTGGACACGAAGCATTTGCCGCCTTGCGTGAGCACGGGGCACTATTAACGGATCTAGTCGTAATTGTAGTTGCCGCCGATGATGGCATCAAGCCTCAAACACTTGAAGCAATTCGTTTTGCCCGCAAAGCTGGAGTCAAAATGATTGTTGCGGCCAACAAAATGGACAAGTCAGATGCAAACATGGACAAGCTAAAACAACAGCTTGCCGAAAAAGAAATGCTACCAGAAGACTGGGGTGGCGACACGATAGTTATGCCAGTATCTGCCAAAACAGGCGACGGCATACCAGAGCTACTTGATATGATTTTCTTGATGGCAGACGTCGAAGAGCTAAAAGCACTAGACAGCGGCCCTGCAAAAGGCTTAGTAATCGAATCGCACATGGAACAGGGTCGTGGGCCAATAGCAGTCACCCTTGTAGAACACGGCCAACTGAACCAAGGCGACTTCCTAGTAGCTGGTGGCGTCTATGGAAAAGCAAAGACTATTCATGACACCTACGGAGCTGAAATAAAGGTTGCTGGACCATCTATGCCAGTTCTAATTAGCGGTTTCAAAGCACTTCCAGACTTTGGTGATGTATTTGAAGTTGCCAAGAATGAAAAGCAAGCCCGGGCAATGGCAGAAATAGGTGCCGTAGAAAAGAACAAATCCAACAAAGCATCTCGTGTCTCAGATACAGAACTTCTCAGAATTATTAGTCAAAAAAACCAATTACAAGAACTTAATGTGATAGTTAAAGCAGACGTACAAGGTTCGCTAACATCTGTCGTAGACTCTCTCAAAACACTTGGTACAGACGAAGTTGCAGTACGTATTGTTGGTTCCGGAGTTGGTGCAATATCAGATAACGATTTGCATATGGCAGCCACCAGTAAGGCAATACTATATGGATTCCACGTCAACTTTCCACCAAATCTTCGCCAGTTAGCGTCACGCGACAAAGTATCAGTCCGCCAATACGACGTCATATATGAACTACTAGATGATGCTAAAGAAGAATTATCCGAACTATTAGCACCAGAGGTAATAGAGACGAGTCTAGGTCGGCTAAAGGTCAAAAAAGTTTTCAAAACAACGCCAAAAGAAATCATCGTTGGCGGGGAAGTAACCAAAGGCACTCTAACAGTACCCGCAAAAGTAAAGGTTATGCGCGACAAAGAATTAATCGCCGATGTAGAAGCAACTAAACTGCAAAGAGGCCCGCAAGAAGTAAAGGAAGTTCAGACACTTGAAGAATGCGGTGTAACACTTAGAACAGACGCTAAAATTAATTTGCTAGAAGGCGACTCATTAGAATTTTACACAGTCGAACTATTAGAAAGAACACTAAAATAAGGTAATATAAATATATGTTTAAACTAGACAATGCATTTTTAGAAGAACTCGGACTTGGGTCTTTGCCACCAGTAGAAAAAAACAAGATGCTTGCACATATATACGAAACGCTAGAAATGCGTGTTGGTATGAAGTTGGCAGAACAGATGACGAACGACCAATTAGACGAATTTGAAAGATACATAAATGCACAGGACGAAGCCGGTGCCTTGAAATGGCTAGAAACAAACTTCCCAAATTACAAACAAGTAGTCGCAGAAGAATTAGAAAAGTTGAAGTCAGAAATATCTCAAGTAGCACCGCAAATACTTGCCCAAGCTCAAGAAAACGCCGCACTTGCAGCCGATTCGTCCGTCCCTCCCCAAGTAGCCCAACCCCCAGCAGAACCAATCCAAGCTCCAGGATCTGAGACCCAAGATCCTTCAGCATCTAATCCTCAAGTCTCTAATCCTCCAGTCTCTAACCCTCAATATCCAATATCCAATCCACAACCTGCCGCGCCATCGCCACAGCAACCTTGGCAACCAGAGTAGGCAAGTAGTTAGGATCTAGGATCTAGGATCTAGGCGGTTAGGTACTAGTAGCTCCCAGACCCTACTCTTGTATGTTAAAAATTCGGTCTTTATACCCATTTATAAATGCTATACAATCCATTTCATTTTTGCCTACCGGTTTGAGCTTCTGAATGTACAAAAAGCCGTTTTTTGTCACTACGCGTAACAAGTTAACATTAGGAACTATTTGTACCTCGCCAGGTCGCAAGCCTGCCGTAATTGATAGGTCGCTGTAGGCCTGAGTTATGACAACTTCAATTTCACCTAGCTTTGTCCTGCTTTTTGGCCATTCAATAAATGCCCGTATTTCGCGTTCGATCGTGACTGCGTCTTTATTCCAGTCGATTAGGCCGTCCTGTTTGGTTAGCTTGCGTGTGTAGGTTGGAGTAGTCAAACCCGTGTCCTGAGGTACTGGTTCAATACCGCCCGACAGGTACTTCGGCAATACATCAGTCAACATAGAGTGACTTAATTGAATAAGTTTTGTACTCAGTTCTACAGCACTATCCGTATCTGTTAAAGTAATTTCTCTTGTAATCAAAATAGGCCCCTCGTCCATACCACGGACTAGTAACATCAGACTAACTCCTGTAGTTTTTCTACCCTCCAATATGGCGAATGATATTGGGTCTGCACCGCGCAATTCAGGGAGTATAGAGAAATGACTATTTACTATTCCAAGCTCAAAGTAGTCAATAATATCCTGCTCAACTATAATTCCAAAATCAATTAGTACCCCAACTTTGGATTTGAAACTATGAGTTTCGAATAGTTTACTCAACTCTAATTTATTAGACGCACACAGTACCGGGACGCCTCCTGCAACTGCTTCCATATCAGCCTTTGTGGTCGGTTTAGTGATAATTGCCTCAACTTCAAATTCCTGCATAAGCAGGCTCAGACTACGCGCAGCTACCGGTCCGCTACCAAAGAATACTAAAGATGGCTTTTCGCTCTTCATCACTCAACTCCTCAATTTTGCCCGTAGACCCAAGTTTAAAAAATGCTTTCGGGTTGTCTTTTATGTGGTCGACAAACAGCTTTCCATTTATGTGGTCAACCTCATGTTGAAAAACTCGAGCCAAAAATCCTTCAGCCCTTATGCGAATTTCACGACCTTCTTCGTCCATTGCCGCAACACGCACTTTTGAATATCTAGGTACTTTTCCATAAATATCCCTAACGCTCAAACAGCCTTCAAATATCTTAGTAATTTCACCCTCAAGTTTGATAATTTTTGGATTAATAAATACGTCAAATTTTTTATTATCTTTGTCGTCGAAATCATTTCTTATAACGACTACACGCTTTAATTTGTCTATCTGAACAGCCGCTAATCCGACACAAACTTCGTGCTCACGACTTGCTTCCCAGTCTAATGATGCTAGTTTCATGTCTTCAATAAGCATTTTTATTTCGTCAGAAACAACTCTAACTTTAGTAGAGCGTTCACGCAGAGAATCATGCGGTAAATATATTATGTTTGATTTGTTCATAGATGCCATTTACAGAGTAGTATAACCGGAAAACAATGAATAGTGAAGGATGACGCTAGTTATTGACAGTGAGTGGTGTTTTTCATGTTTCCTATATCGTATTTCATCATTGTTTCGTATATCATGTTTCTTTTGGCTACAAACAGCAGGCTACAATGAATAGTCTCCGGGTACTGTAGCTGTAAAATGAAAAACGATAGTTGATGAACTAATGAAACATCAAACAAGAAAAATGAGACATCCTTAAAAAACTTTTAACTTTCTACTTTATGACCTTCAACTCTATCGTGACTACAGCAAACTAACTGGGTCCAAATCAAAATAGAAATCTTTAGGAAGGTTTTGTGTGATTACAACCAGATTATTTCTGTTAGGCGACATAACAATAACCTGCCACGAATATTTACCTGCAATTTTTTCGTAGAAACTAGGTGCTGGTCCAAGTATGCGTAGGCTACCGTCTTTGGGCATACTACTCTCTAGCTCAGATATAGAATTTATTGCTGCATTTTTTGAATTTTTAACTACCCATATTTTGACAGCGTATGAGTAGGGAGGATAATTATTCTGCCTTCTTTTGGCTAGTTCTACATCGTAGAAGCCGTGCCAATCCTGCGTAGTCACATACCTAAACATGTAGCTATCTTTCTGATACGTTTGAACTATTATCCGACCAATTGAGTGACCTCGCCCAACCCGTCCACTGACCTGGGTTAACTGTTGAAATGCCCTTTCCTCACTGGAATAGTCAGGTAGCATCAAAGCACTGTCTGCCTGCAGAATACCGACAGTTTCTAGCAGTGGTAGATCAAGCCCTTTAGTTATTAGCTGGGTGCCAAGTATTATATCGGCACTACCGGATTTAATTTCTGCGTAATTTTCGCTAAAGCTGTCTTTTTTCTTGTTGTCACTATCGAATCTAGCGATTCGCGCCCCCGGAAACAAAGCAAGCAAATCTTGTTCAATTGCTTTGATACCCGGGCTCTTGAGGGAAAGAGAGTGTTTGCACTGAGGACATGATGTCTGTGATTTTTTCTTGAATCCACATAGATTGCACTGCAGAGTAAAGCTATCATGGTGGTGAGTTAGTGGTAACTCACAGTTAGGACATTCTGCGTGCCAGCCACAATTCTCACATAGAAGCATTCTGGCAGTTCCTCGTTTGTTCAAAAATAGAAGACTCTGCTTTTTGTTAGCAATACTTGACTGGATGCTACTAATTAATTGCTTAGATAACAGATAGGATGATTTACTGTGGTTCTCATTTTTTGTCATATCGACAATCGTGAATGCTTTAGTCTTCTGGACGTCTCCCTTTGCAAGCTTATGCATGCAAACTAGCTTTCCACCCTTAGACAACACCTGTTGGGTCTCCTGCAGTGGTGGCGTCGCACTGGCAAATATTATCTGTGCATCATGTTGTTTGGCCAGAGCTCCGGCCGCCATTAGTCCATTATATCTGATACCGCTATCCTGTTTATATGCACCATCATGAGCTTCGTCAACAATCACTAGCCCCAGATTTTTGTGTGGCATGAACAGCGCTGATCTAGGGCCTATTACTATACTAGGATGGTTATTGTCGTGTATTTCAACCCAGGCCTTGCGTTGTTGCGTGGGTGTGCGTCTAGAGTGGTAGACGGTAACAGTATTTTTACCGAAGTAATCAGAAAGTATTTCCTCTAGCTGGGATGTGAGCGATATCTCAGGATATAGGAGTAAACAGTTTTTGCCCTCAGCAATGTTCTTTTTTATTAGTTCACAGTACAACCGGGTTTTGCCAGAACCTGTAATACCATGCAATATTGATGTTTTTGTTTGGTTGTTTCCTGATAGCTCACCTATAGCACTGTTTTGTTCGGCTGTTAATTCTGGAACTTTAAGCATAGGACCACTATTTGAAATTGATTTTTCTGCAGGCTTGGTAGAGTTTGATTTGATTGCTGACGGTATGAAGTGTTGCACCAACACTCCCGGAGTCCCCGGGTAGTAGGATGTAATCCAATCTATGAATTTTTGCGCCTCAATAGGTAGAGTGTAGGTGCTAATTACTGAAATCGGCTTAGTCACGTATGTTGGCTTTTCTGTTGCTTTAACAACATACCCAGCTTTTTCAGATTTACCGAAGGGAGCATAGACAATCTGGCCAGGCACTAGTTTTGCGTCATAAAAATAGGTATATACATTTTTTTTCCATATAGCAGGAAGAGATAATGCAACGTCATAGTAATAGATAGCAGTCTTGCTCATACTACCGTCTATTGTACGACTTTTGGGTAATTTTCACGAAAGTCTTGCAACGCGGGATGCGACTCGCTATACTACATGTTGTTCTAATAACAATATATAACTTATGCTTGATACATTCATTACATCTCGAGTCAGACGAAAAATCGTTGTTGTTTATGCCAAATATCCGGACTTTAAAACACACGTTCGAGGACTTGCTAAATTGATCAAAGAAGACGCCGGAAACATTCAAAGAGAACTCAAGAAACTAGAAAAAGTAGGGTTTTTATTGTCTGAAAAACAGGGAAACACTAAGGTATATTACACAAATAAGCATTTTCTTATATTCAAAGACCTCCAGAGTATCGTGTTGAAATCTCAGCGAGCAGCTCAAAAACGCCGAGCTGAATAACAGAAGCCACAGGCATTAGGTTTTGGGGACTAGGTTCTAGGCCCTAGTTCTTTGTATCTACAATTACCCTAACGCCTAACCTAAGTACAGATATAAACATTCATCTTTACAGAGGCGAGGTGATAAGCTATAATACTCCCCATGATTCAAGTAACTAAAAAAGACGCAAAGGAACCAACAGAGAACCTTATCCGTCGATTCACTCGCAAGGTACAGCAAACTGGTGTTGTAGCACTAGCAAAACAAGCACAACACTTTGAAAAACCTCTTAGCAAGCGCGACCGCAGGCTAAAGGCGATTGTTCGTAGAGAACGCAAAGCTATAAAACTAAAGAAAATTCGTCTCGGCCAAAAGTAATGCTTAAAGACAAGATTGGTGCAGATCTCAAGAGCGCTATGCTTGCGAGGGATACTGAGACAGTTGAAGTTCTAAAGGGACTTAAGAGTGCAGTGATGTACGAAGAAGTAGCTCAGAAAAAGCGCGACGAAGGTCTAAACGACGACGAGATTCTTGCGGTATTCAAAAAGGAATCAAAAAAACGTCAAGATTCCATAACTCTTTATAGGCAAGGCGGTAACGAAAAGCAAGCCCAGAAAGAACAGTCAGAAAAAGACATCATCGACAGCTACCTACCAGACCAACCCACTCAAGAAGAAATTTCTAAAGTCATTGATAATGTAATGATAGAATTAGGGTTGGATAATCCTACCCCTCAAGATATGGGACAGATAATGGGAGCAGTTAAAAAAGCATCTCCAAACGCAGACGGCTCAATCGTTGCAAGCGCAGTCAAGAAATTATTAAGCTAAATAGGAACAAGAGCAGTGATTTTATTTATTGGAGTAGTTGGTGCCGGAAAGAGTGTGCAAGGAAAATACCTATCTGATCTACTAGGTTTTCCATGGATTTCAACAGGTGAAATACTGAGACAGCACATATCGGGTAAACTGCGCGACAAAATGTTGAAAGGTGATTTACTATCTGACGAAGACCTCTACCACGTAGTCGAGCCGATATTACGGGAGCTCCTTGGCAAAACAGAAATTATTCTGGACGGATTCCCAAGAACCCAAGCACAGGCTGATTGGCTTGAGAACTTTGTTGAAAATAACGGTACTGAAATATCCTGTATTATTCACCTTGAAGCTGACGAAAATGAAGTAATAAAAAGACTGCTCAAAAGAGGCAGACCTGACGATACCAGAGAAGTTATTACTAATCGGTTCAATGAATACCGTACAAAAACGTTGCCAATTATTTCATTCTTTGAAAAAAACGGCGCAAAAGTTGTATCTGTTGATGGCAATGGTACAGAAGAACAAGTCCGCGAACGCGTGACAAAAGCAGTCACTGACCTCGGTATTCATAAGTCATGAAACCCAAAACCCCAGAAGAAATAAAAAACATCCGTATTAGTGGGCAAATGTTGGCAAAGGTTCTGAATCTAATAGAAAGAGAACTAGTCGCCGGCATGAGTGGTATCGATGTAGATAATCTTGCTAGAAACGAGCTAAAAAAACTCGGAGGTATACCGGCATTTCTTGGATATCAGGGCTTTCCGAATACAATTTGTATAAGTGTTAATGATGCAGTTGTGCACGGTATCCCAAACACAACTCCTTTCAAATCAGGTGACGTAGTTGGTTTTGACTTCGGTGTAATTTACGGAGGCATGGTCACAGATGCAGCAAGAACATTCGTAGTAGGCGATGCAAACGCCGAAGCAAACAAATTAGTTCAGGCTACTCAACGCTCACTAGATAATGCAATTAATAAAGTAAAAAACGGTTGTTCCGTGGGCGACATTTCTAGCGCCGCTCAGGACGTATTAGACAAAGGGGGCTATGGAATAGTCCGCGATCTAGTTGGGCACGGTGTTGGGCATAAAATTCACGAAGATCCAGAAATACCAAATTACGGTGTAGCTGGTACTGGCCCAAAGCTTAAGTCGGGAATGACTATTGCAATTGAGCCGATGTCCACGTTGGGCGGTTGGGCAGTAGTCATAGACCCAGACGGCTGGACAGTAAGATCAAAAGACGGCACGCTTTCAGCCCATTTCGAAGACACAGTATTGGTAACCGATGACGGTTGCGAAATCCTCACCCGGCTCTAGACAGCTTATTCTTGTTTCATGTTTCATTAGTTTATCAATTATCATTTTTCATTTACAGCTACGGCGCTTCGGGAACTATATATTGTAGTCTGCTGTTTGTAGCCAAACGAAACACGACATACGAAAAAGTGATGAAATACGAAACATGAAACACGAAAAATGCAATTTCCTTCCATTCACCATTCACTATTCACACTTTTCCGGTTATACTAACCACATGCGCGATAGCACTATCTCCCCGTACTTTGTCGGTATAGACGTTGGAAGCTCCCATGTTCGTTGTGTCATCGGTACAGTCGATGAACAGGGTGCCCCTGAAATCATAGGCCATAGCGAAGTTCCGGTTACGGGTATGCGCCGGGGCGTAGTTGCTCATGTAGACGAAGTTGCGGACGCAATTAGACAAGTAGTAGAGATTGCTGAGCGTCTATCCGGACGGCAAATTAACAGTGCCACAGTGAATATCAATGGCGTACATGTTGAAGGCCTAAACTCAAGAGGGGTTGTGGCTATCAGTGCCGTTAACAGAGAAGTACAGGATGAAGACAGATATAGAGTAGAAGAAGCCGCTTCTGTCATGAAGATGCCGGCCAACAGAGAAATCATCCAAGTCTTTCCAAAGGCTTACAGATTAGACGGTCAGGGCAACATAAAAGATCCAATAGGTATGCAAGGGGTCAGACTAGAGGTAGACACCCATATTATTACAGCATCCATACCTAATGTGCGCAATCTAGAACAGGCATTTGAAAAAGCAGGCGTCGGTGTAAAGCACC
>Ga0105044_10011080_pt1 | contig 12295 bp, 12 predicted proteins | sample MAT01_FD_78092 | JGI IMG/M metagenome (GOLD analysis project Ga0105044, IMG submission 78092) | Freshwater microbial communities from Lake Fryxell liftoff mats and glacier meltwater in Antarctica - MAT-01 | ecosystem: Environmental > Aquatic > Freshwater > Ice > Liftoff microbial mat | place...
GATGCCGACGTTGAGGGCGATCGCGATCACGAGCCGGCGCTCGCGCCCGGCGCCGGTCGGCACCGCGTGGCCGTGATCGTGTCCGCTCATCAGGTCGATGCTACGGGTGCGCCCGGCGCCACCGCATCACGAGGCTGAGCCTGGTTCCCACTGCCGGTTCACGTCGGGCGGCCCGGTAGGCGATCGCATGACATCGTGGGGTCGCGGGTCACGACGGTCGGGACGCGACGAGGCGGGTCCTCACCGCTTCGGCCGCTTGCGGTTCTCCGTCGTCCCCTTCGGTGTGGTCCGCGAGGTCGGCGCGGGGGAGCCCGGCGGCGCCGGAGGCTCGCCGCCGGACGTCGCCGAGGCCGACCGGCGGCCACCCGATCGTCGCGGCCGAGAGGGGGCCTTGTCGTCACGGACCACACCGGTGACCTCGGCGACGTCGAACGGCACCTTCACGCCGGCGACGAACCCGCCCCGGAGCACCGAGATGCGATGGGTGGTGCCGTCCCCGGCCCGGACGGTGACGAGCTTCGGTTCCCGGCGGGTGGGGTAGGGCTCACCGATCTGATCGAGGACGGCATCGGGCAGGCGGCGCGCGGGCTTCTGGAAGACCTTGGCCACCAGCACCGGGAAGCCGACGAAGAACGCCAGCACGAAGAAGTAGGCGAACGCGGTGCTGGCCGCCTGGCCGTTGTCGTCCCCGGCGACGATCTCGCCGATGCCCCCGAAGAAGCGTGTGGCCACGCCGGCGACCAGCGCGGGGTAGGCGACGTCGAGGAAGCGGGTCGAGCGCCGACCAGGCGGTGCCAGGGCGGCGGCGATGCCGCCGGCGAGGGTGCCCGCGACGACGAGGATGGTGGTGATGCTGACGGCCGGTCGGTCTGCGAGAACCCACACGACCGCGATGGCCGCGCCCGCGCCGACACCTGCGTAGACCGGTCCGACTCGGGAGAAGGGAAGGCCGCTCGTGTCCCAGGGGTCGACGGCTTCGGAGGCATCCACCATGTCCCTACTGTGCCACGTCGGCCGATCGCCTACGCGAGGCTGCCGACCGGTTGGGGGCGCGCGTACAGGAACCCCTGGGCGTAGCGGCAGCCCCAGCCGCGGAGGACCGCGGCCTGGTGCTCGGTCTCGACGCCTTCGGCGACGACGTCGAGCTGCAGCGTGCGGGCCATGGTGACCACCATCTCGACGATCGAGGCGTCGCGGCTCTCGGTGCCGAGCTGGGAGATGAAGCTGCGATCGACCTTCACCGTGTCGATCGGTAGCCGGCAGAGGTAGGTGAGCGATGAGTAGCCGGTACCGAAGTCGTCGAGGGCGATGCGGACGCCGAGCCGCCGGAGCTCGTCGAGGGTGTGCACGACCGTCGCCACATCGTGGAGGAGGACCGTCTCGGTGATCTCGAACGTGACATCGGCCGGGTCGGCGCCGAAGTCGTCGAGTGCGTTCCGGACGAGGACGGCGAGGTCCGGGCTCTCGAGCTGCCGGGCCGAGAGGTTGATGGCCACCCGGCTCGGTCGGGCGTCGACACCGTTCGCGTCTCGCCACCTCGCCGACTGGTGGATGGCGGCACGCAGGATCTGTTCGCCGAGGGGGACGATGAGCCCGCTCTCCTCGGCGACGGCGATGAACTCGCTCGGGGCGAGCAGTCCGAGCTCGGGGTGGTTCCACCGGACGAGCGCCTCGTACCCGCACACCTCGGCTGTCTCGAGCGAGACCACGGGCTGGTAGAACAGCTCGAACTCGTCGCGGTCGATGCCGTGACGCAGGGCGATCTCGGTCCTGCGCTGGACCTCGACCAGCGCCCGCATCTCGGCATCGAAGACCTCGTAGCGGGTGATGCTGGATGCCTGGGCCCGACCCATCGCCACATCGGCGTTGCTGATGAGCGACTCGGCCTCGCCCTGGCCGTCGAGGGCGAACGCGATGCCGACGCTGGCGTTCACGAAGGCCTCGTCATCCGCGACCAGGAACGGCTCGTTGGTCGCCTCGATGATGCGGATCGCGGTATCCGCGGCGTCGCCGACGTCGTCGAGATCCTCGATGAAGGCGACGAACTGGTCGTGGGTGAAGCGCCCCAGGGTGGGATCGGGTCCGGCGGTGGACCGGAGACGCTCGGCGGCCTGCACGATCAGCTCGTCGCCGGCGCGGTGACCCAGGGCCTCGGTCACCAGCTTCACCCGGTCGATGTCGATGAAGAGCACGGCGATGGGGAGGCGCCGGCGTTCGGCGCGGGCGAGGGCGGACTCGAGCTGCGCGGCGAACAGCGTGCGGTTCGGCAACCCCGTCAGCGGATCGTGGGTGGCGAGGTGCTCGAGCTCGCGTTCGAAGGCCTTGTGCTGGGTGAGGTCGCGGATGAGCGCGGTGAACAACCGGCCGTCGCTGGTACTGATCTCGGTCACGGAGACATCGATGGGGACCGTCGTACCGTCGCGTCGCCGGCCCGTCACCTCACGGGCCCCCCGGTCGACCAGGTGCGCCGGTGCGCCAGCGAGGTAGTCGGTGAGGTAGCCGGCCAGGCGGCCTCGATCCTCCTCGTCGAGCATCTCGAACACGCTGGCGTGCTCGATCACCTCGTCGGAGTCGTACCCGAAGATGCGCTCGGCGGCGGCGTTGAACTCGAGGATGAGTCCGCGCTCGTTGCAGGTGACGATGCCCTCGGCTGCGGTTTCGAGGATCGCCCGAGTCCGCTCCTCGCCCTCGCGCAGCCGGTCGTCGGCCCGATGGAGCTCGGTGATGTCGGCGGCGGTGCCGACGAGGCCGATCACCTCGCCGTCGCGGTCGCGCAGCGCCGCACCGCTTGCTCGCACCCAACGGATCGATCCATCGGGTCGCACGACCCGGTATTCGACGGGATCGAAGGCGTCGAAGTCGGCGGGGCCGTCGGCCACGCGCTGCTGGTCGTCGGGGTGGATGCACGCCAACCAGCCGACCTCGCGGAGCACCGGCAACAATCGGCCCGACATCTCCTCGCCCGCGGGATTGATGTAGAGGATCTGGCCCTCGTTGCCCACGATGAAGATGGCGATCGGGGCGGCTTCGGCCAGGAGCCGGAAGCGCTCGTCGCTGTCGCGGAGCAGGTCCTCGGTGGTCTGGCGGTCGGTGACGTCGACCAGCGTCGTGACCACGGCCTCGTTGTCATCGAGCCGGATCGGCATAGCGGAGACGCTCATCCACCGGCGCTCTCCGTCGATGAGCAGGCCCATGGGGACGTTGCGCTGCGCGAGGCCGCTGCGCAGGGCGATGTGCGACGGGAAGTCCCTCGGAACGAACGGACTGCCGTCGTCGTGCACCGGATCGAGCGTGACGAGCGCCGGCACCGGCTCGGCCGCTCCGAGATCGAACCCGAGCAGGGTTGCCGCGGCGGAGTTCGCGCTGATCACCCGGCCCGTGTCGCCTTGGACGACCATGAGCGTGCCCGAACCCTCGATGGCTGCTTCGAGCAGCCTCCGGTTCGCGTCGAGATCGACCGCCATCCGAGCAGCGACCGTCTCCCCGTTCTGGTCTCGTGTCACCACGGCCCCCCCAGCCGATCCCCGCCAAGGACCGACAGGCAGAGCCTAGCCAAGTCGGTCCTGGCGTGACGGCCGACGTTCACCGGGTTCGACCCGGACGGGGACGCTCAGCTGGTCATGCCGCCGAGACCGACGAGGCCGCGGGCGAGCTCGATCTCGCCCATGTGACGCAGCCCGTGCTGGTAGAGCCAGCACTCGGTGGCGTCGAGGACGGTGATGCCGTCGGGTCCGGCGACCCGAGCCGAGTAGGTCGACGCGACCATCGGGGGGAACGGGCGGGCGATGAGGACGCGCGTGAAGTCGGTCGGGTCGACCTCGGCGAGCCACGCCTCGGTGCGGTCGAAGACGGTGCGCTGGTACTCCTTGAAGGCCTCGAAGTCGCCGATGCGCTGGTGGATCATCTCGTCGACGGTGCGGTGCTTGCCGTGGTCGTTGACGGCCATCTGCACCCGGTCCTGCCACTCCGCGTTCCACACGGGCGTCCCGCCGGCGATGACCGCCCAGCAGTCATCCTCCATGTTCGTGTAGTGGAACAGCGAGAAGGCGATGGGCAGCACCCCGTCCCGCTCGAAGTGGTTGACGTGCTCGGCCTCCATCGACCCGACGGCCTGGTAGTAGAGCCCGTGCATGGTGGCCATGCGGCGCTGCAGCGAATCGAGGAGCAGGGCCAGGCCGTCGTCGATGGGGGTGTCGGTGGGCATCAGACCCAACCTCCTGCGTAGGCGACGAACTGCCCGGTGGTGAACTGGCTGGTGCCGTCGATGAAGGGCATGCAGAACGCGGCGCACTCGTCGACCGTGCCGAGGCGCCGCATCGGGACCTGCCGCTCGATCTTGGCGCGGACCTCGGGATCGTTGGCGCCCGACGCCCGGAGGAACTCGGGGAAGTCCATGAAGTTGGTGCCGATGGCGTTGACCTGGACACCGGTTCGGGCGACCTCGTCGGCCACGTTGCGGACGAGGTGGTTGGCCGCGGCCCGGGCCGACGAGTAGAGCGGCGCGCCCGGCGTGGCCCGGGCCCCGGAGGCGCTGGTGATGACGAGCACCTGGCCGTTGCCCTGGTCGACCATCACCGGGACGACGGCTCGGAGGAAGTGGTACGGAGCCTCGAGGCACCCGCTGACGACGGCGGCGAGGTCGGCGGCCGTCGACTGCAGGAAGCGGCCGGTCACCACCGCGCCCGAGAAGGCGACAGCGGCGTCCAGGTGCCCGAACCGCTCGTGGGCGGCGTCGACCAGGCGCTCGGAGGACTCGGGCCGCGACAGGTCGCCCACACCGGTGACGACCTCGACCGCGGCGCCGAGGGCGGTGAGCTCATCGACGAGGCCGTCGTGCGGATCGCCGATCACGAGGTCGTGGCCCCGCTCCGCCAGCAGGCGCGCCAGCGGCGGCCCCACGTAGAACGACGTGTTGGCGATCATCGCCACCCGTCGCGTCGCGTCGGTCATGGTGCCCCTCTCGATCGTGGCGCGAGTGGCGCCGGTTCCCCGCCGACCACCTTACTTGTGTCATGACCACTGTCAAATGATTCGCGACCCGACGCGGTGGGCGAGACTGGCGAACGTGCACGTCGATCCGAGCGCCGCCACCCGAGCCCGCGAGCAGGCGTTGGCGGCGTGGGAGCCCTTGGCTGCGATGATGCGCCCGGGTCGCTGGTTCCGTTCGGCCCGGTACCTGGACGGACCGTGGCCGGGGGCGGGCCCCGCGTCCGTATGGGGGCTGAGCCAGCCGCTGGCCGCTGCGGTCGCGCTGGTGCGGATCGGCGCGCTCGACGCGGCGACGCTCGGCGCGCTGGCGGTCGTGCTGGAGGAGTACCGCATGGGAAACGGCTATGGGCCCTTCCCGGGCGACGGCACCCACTACTACGACGACAACGCCTGGATCGGTCTCGACTTCGTCGGCGTGCACCTGGCCACCGGCGATCCCGCGCCGCTCGTCGACGCGACACGGGTCCTCGCCTTCCTCCGAGAGGGGGAGCACCCCGACGGCGGCGTGCACTGGGTGGAGCGGCGGCGCTCGCCGCGCAACACCTGCTCGACCGCACCCACCGCGCAGCTCGCGCTGTGGGTGCACCTCCTCACGGGCGACCCGGAGGCACTCGCGTTCGCCGAGCGGTGTCGTTCCTTCCTGGTCGCGCGCCTGCGACGCGACGACCACCTCTACGCCGACAACGTCGATGTCGACGGCACCGTGGACCCGGCGATCTACTCCTACAACCAGGGGACGCCGGTGGGCATGGATGTGCTGTTCCACCGGGTCACCGGTGACCCGTCGTTCCTCGCCGACGCGTCGGCGGCGGCCCGCGCATCGCTGACGCACTTCGCCGCTGACGACCGGCTGTGGACCGGAGCGCCGTGCTTCAACGCCATCTGGCTCCGCAACCTGGCGACCCTCGACGCGGTGACGCCGCTCCCCGGGTTCCAGCCGATGGTCGAGGCCTACGCCGAGCGGCTCTGGGAAGAGGGACGCGATCCTGGCACCGGGTGGTTCACCCGCGGCGGCATCGGCCGGTACGAGAAGGGTGGCGTGCTCGACCAGGGCGGGGTCGTGCAGATCCTCGCCCTCGCCGCCTGGCCGCCCGGACTCGTGGGGGACCTCGTCTGATCTGACCACCCCGGAGCAACAGGAGGTCGGAGGCGGGCACAGCCGGCCGACCGCCCCGAACCATCCACAGGTCACCAGGCGGCCGGCGGGGTGCCGGGCGTTCAGCTCGACAGGATGCGCGCCTTCTCGGCTGCGAACTCGTCCGCCGACAGCACGCCGGCATCGAGCAGGCCCTTGAGCTTCACCAGCTGGTCGACCCGGTCGTCCTCGGCCGGTGCGGCGGCGGCCGGGGCGGCGGCTGCGGGCGGCGGCGGCTGGGCCTGGAGCTGATCGATCTGGGCCTGCTGGTCGGCCATCTGCTGGTTCTGGGCCTGTTCGGCGGCCTGCTTGCGCGAGCCGCTCTTGGCGACGGCGTAGCCGGCTCCGGCGACCATCGCGCCCCGCATCAGCGGGCGACGTCGTCTCATCATGGTTGGCTCCTCAGGTTCGGGAAGGGCGGTCGGACCGGTTCCGACCGGGGGTGGGGATCAGTCGTCGGCGAGCTCGGCCTCGGCCATGCCGATGGCGACGAGGTCGAGCGGGTGTACCCACATGTCGATGATGGGCACGCCGTTGGCCTCGACGATCGCGTCTCGGAGCGGGGCCGACCACCGGTGCTCGATGAGGATGACCGCCGCGGCGCTGTCGGCCGGGATGTCGCCGAGGACGTCGACCAGGTCGAGGTCGTCGAGCACGTGGCCGTCGGCCCCGCCCTCGGCCCCGACGAGCGCGCCGATCTCGGCCCCCTCGACGCCACCGGTACCCAGGCCGATGAGCGCGCCGATGGTGGCGCCGAGCTCGGTGGCCTCCTCCACCTCCAGTTCGCTGACCTCGACGACGGTCTCGACGCCGTCGGCGTCCTTGCTCACGATCATCGCGTCGAGCACGCGGATGAGGCCGACGTCGCTGAGCCGAGCGAGCTCGGCGGCGATGGTGCCACCGAAATCGGGGTGATCGAAACCGATCACCATGAGCTGTACCGGTCCGAGATCCATGCCGCCTCCAGGGTGCCGTTCGTGGTTCGGCCGAGACACTACCGGGGAGGACCGGCACCCGTTGCGGGGGCCGATCACGTGCCCCAGCGTCGGTCGGCCCGGCTGGTGCCGTGTCGATTCAGCCGGGCACGCCCGGCGCCACCGGCCCGCCCGGCGGCCTTGGCGTCGTACGTGGCGGTGTCGGCGTGCTCGAGCACGCGGGTCGGCTCGTCGGACGCCCTCGGCCACCCCGATGCTGATCCCGATCTGGACCGCGACCTGATCGGCGGCGTCGAGCCGCTACTGCTGGTAGCCCTCGACGGTGCCGGGTGGGCGCACGCTCGCCTCGTCGGGATCCACGCCGGCTGCGCGACGGGCCCGGCGCTGGCGCAGCAGGTCCCAGCACTGGTCCAGCGCGATCTCGAGCGACCGGAGCCGGTCCTGCACGTCGGGTTCGGCGCCGCCGGAGGCGATCTGCTGGTCGAGTTGATGCTCCTCGTCGACCAGCGACCCGATGCGGGCGATGAGCTCGGTGTCGTCCATGGGTTGTGCTCCCCGTTGGTCGTGGCGGCCGACCCCGACGCTACCGCCGACCGGCGGGGATCGGGCGAGCGTCGGCCGCATCCCGTAGCCTGCCCCGTGCGGGATGGGGGGCCGACTCCGGTCGACCGAACGAACTCTGGGAGAACCATGGATCGGGAACGAATCACGATCGTCGCGGCGGGGCTCGCTCTGGGCATCGTCGTGCTGGCGGGTTGCAGCAGCGACAGCTCCGCCGAGCTCAAGACGCAGCTCACCGAGCAGGGCGGCATGTCGTCCGAGCAGGCCGACTGCATCGTCAACGGGCTCAACTCGCGTGGGGTCCCGCTCGACCAGTACGACCAGCCGAGCGCCGGGGACCAGGCGAAGATCGCCGAAGCCGTCACCGAGTGCGTGCTGGCCGATACCGGCATCTCGGTGCCGGCCACCCCCTGACCCTGTCGCCCTGTCCCGGCACGAGACACCCCCAGTAGGGTCGGCCGATGACCGAGGAGCTGCCTGACCACCCGAGCGCGCCCGACTGGTTCCGACGGGCACTGGCCGCCCCCACCGAATCGGGCGAGGTGCGCGTCGACGGCGCCACGATCCGATTCCTCGCGTGGGGTGAGCCCGATCGGCGCGGTCTGGTGCTCGTCCACGGGGGCGGGGCGCACGCGCACTGGTGGACCCACGTGGCGGCGCGGCTCGCCGACGACCTCCGGGTGGTGGCTCTGGACCTGTCGGGTCACGGCGACAGCGATCACCGCGACGTCTACTCGCTCGAGCAGTGGACCGACGAGGTCGTCGCCGTCGCCGCCGCAGGTCGCATCGAGGGACCGTCGGTCGTCGTCGGTCACTCGATGGGCGGCTTCGTCACCATCGCCACCGCCGCGGTCCACCCCGACCACCTGGCCGGTGCGATCGTCTGCGACTCGCCCGTCACCCAGCCCGATCCCGAGATCGCGTCGTATCGCCTCAAGGAGGCGTTCGGGAAGCAGCGCACGTACCCGTCGGTCGAGGTCGCCGTGGCCCGGTTCCGCACCGTCCCGCCCCAGCCCAACTACCTCGACTTCGTCATGGACCACGTCGCTCGGCGCTCGCTGCGCGCCGTCGAGGGCGGCTGGCAGTGGAAGTTCGATCCCCGGGTGTTCGAGCAGTTCGCCGGCAGCATGCGGGGCATCGCGCTGCCGTACCTGTTGCGGGTCCGGTGCCGGTTCGCCCTGCTCCGATCGGAGCACGGCCTCGTCACGCCCGACATCGGTCGCTCGATGTACGACGCCCTCGGGCGGGTGGCGCCGGTGATCGAGATCCCCGAGGCCGGACACCACGCCATGCTCGACGAGCCGCTCGTGCTGCTCACCGCGATCCGCACGCTGCTGGCCGACTGGGACCACTCCGAGCCGCTCCGGGCCGCGTCGGCCTGAGACCGACAGGCTCTGCGCGCCGGCCGCAGCGGTTCGGTTGGGGAAGGGTCGCGTCGCTGGTCCGGTTCGTGGTCGAGCGGGTAGAACATCATCGACGCAGTCGTTCGCCCACGGCTGCTCCGACGCTAGGAGGCCAGCGCCGATGACGAACTCGGAACCGACGGTCGACACCGGTGACGTGCGGGTGACCCATGTCGCGGGCGAGGACCGCTACGCCATCACCGTCGACGGGCGGCGCGTCGGCCTGCTCGACTACCGCCGTCACGGTGACGTCCTGGACCTCGACCACACCGAGATCGACCCCGCCTTCGGGGGTCGTGGCCTCGGTGCCCACCTGGTGCGCGACGCCCTCGACGACGTGCGGTCGCGTGGGTTCACGGTGCGGCCCCGCTGCTCGTTCGTGCGTAAGTTCATCGAGCGCAACCCCGGCTACGCCGATCTGGCCGCGCCGTGACCGACAAGGTGCCCGGCTTGACACGCGGAGCTCGGAGCCCCATGATCGATGCCATGTCGTCGCCGACCTCCCTCCTCCTTCTCATGTAGGCGAGCACCCCACCTCGGTGCTCGCCGAACCTCCCGTGCTTCCCAGCCGGGAGGTTCTTGCGTTTTCGGGCTCCGAATCACCGCTCGACGCACCGCCCCCTCGTCCGCCCCGACACCTCCCACCTGTACCCAGGAGTCACCATGCCCCCCGAACCGGCTCAACCACCGACCATGCCCTTCGAGCGCTACCGACCCTTCGAGCCGCTCGTGCTCACGGACCGCACCTGGCCCGACCAGCGCATCACCGCGGCGCCGCGGTGGTGCTCGGTCGACCTCCGGGACGGCAACCAGGCCCTCATCGACCCGATGGACCCCTCCCGCAAGCGAACCATGTTCGAGGCGCTGGTGGCGATGGGCTTCAAGGAGATCGAGGTCGGGTTCCCCTCGGCCTCCCAGCCCGACTTCGACTTCGTGCGCCAGCTGGTGGAGGAGGATCTGATCCCCGATGACGTCACCATCCAGGTGCTCACCCAGTGCCGGCCCGAGCTGATCGAGCGCACGTACGAGAGCATCCGCGGGGCCGACAAGGCCATCGTGCACTTCTACAACTCCACCTCGGTCCTGCAGCGCCGGGTCGTTTTCGGCCTGGAGAAGGAGGGCATCACGGCCATCGCGGTCGAGGCCGCCAAGCTGTGTCGCAAGCTGGAGGACACGGTCCCCGAAACCGACGTCTTCTACGAGTACTCACCCGAGAGCTTCACCGGCACCGAGGTCGACTACGCGATCGAGATCTGCTCGTCGGTGATGGACGCCATCGACCCGAGCCCGGACCACCGGATCGTCCTGAACCTCCCGGCCACGGTGGAGATGTACACACCGAACATCTACGGCGACGTCATCGAGTACGTGCACCGGAACCTGCCCAACCGCGAGAGCGTCGTGCTCAGCCTGCACCCGCACAACGATCGGGGCACGGGTGTGGCCGCCGCCGAGTTCGGCGTCATGGCCGGCGCCGATCGCGTCGAGGGCACCTTGTTCGGCAACGGCGAGCGCACCGGCAACGTCGACATCGTCACCCTGGCGATGAACCTGTTCACCCAGGGCGTCGACCCCGAGCTCGACATCTCCGACATCGATCGTCTGCGCACGATGGCGGAGTACTGCAACCAACTGCCGGTGCACCCGCGGCATCCCTACGCCGGCGACCTCGTCTACACCGCCTTCTCGGGAAGCCACCAGGACGCCATCAAGAAGGGCACCGAGGCGCTCGCCGAGGACTACGAGGTGTGGGAGGTCCCGTACCTGCCGATCGACCCCGCCCACGTCGGCCGCACCTACGAGGCCGTCATCCGGGTCAACAGCCAGTCGGGCAAGGGCGGCGTCGCCTACATCATGAAGGCCGACCACGGGTTCGACCTGCCCCGCGGCCTGCAGATCGAGTTCTCCGGCGCGGTGCAGGCGGTCACCGAGATCACCGGCAAGGAGATCTCCACCACCCAGATGTGGTCCGAGTTCGAGCGCGAGTACCTCACGCCGGGCCCGGTCCGGCTCCACGGCTACACGTCGGGTGCCGCCGACGCCGATGCGGTCAGCCGGGTGACGGCCCAGATCGTGCTCGACGACCAAGAGGTCGCGACGACCGGCACCGGGAACGGCCCCGTCTCGGCGTTCGTCGCCGCGCTGTCGTCGGTCATCGATGTCGACATCGAGGTGCTCGACTACCACGAGCACGCGCTCGGCGCCGGATCCGCCGCCACCGCCGCGTGCTACGTGAAGGTCCGCACCGGCGACGGGCGCACCCGTTGGGGCGTCGGCACCGACCCCGACATCCTCCGTGCCTCGTTCCATGCGGTCATCAGCGCCGTCAACGCCCTGCGCGCGACCACCTGATCATCGCAGGATGACGAGCTCGTGGGCGGCGCGCGACGCCGCCAGGTAGATCTCCGACGGGGTCATGGCGTCGGCGCGGACCACGACGGCGTCGTACTCGACGCCCTTGTGGTCCCAGACCCCGCCGGCGCGGATGTCGGCGACGTTGGACCAGCGGCCGCGGAGCTCGGCGAGCACGGCGTCGGGGTCGGCCCCGGCGTCGAGCTCGACGACGGCGACGCCGGTCGGGCGGATGCCGACGAGCGTGACACCGTCGATGGAGTGGGTCTCGGCATGGCGGTTGAGCCACTCGGCGATCTCGGCCGACATCCGGTAGGCCGTCGTCATCTGCTCGAGGTCGACCTCGAGCAGGCGCGCGGCCCGGCGCAGACCGATGCTGCCCGGGTTCGAGCGCTGGGCGTCGTCGCCGACCAGGGTGAGGCCGTCGGCGCGCCGCATCACGGCCCGCAGCTGAAGCAACGTGAGGTCCTGGGCCTCGTCGACGATGACGTGGCTGTAGCGGGCGGGCACCCCCTCGAACCGGGCCCGGAGCTCGTCGCGCACCGCCCCGTCCCCGTCGCTGGCCAACCACGCATCGATCAGCTCGGGGGTGGCTCCGAGGTCGGTCAGGACAGCACGGCGTCGCAGCTTGGCGAGCGCCTGGTTCGTGGTGCAGGTGGGCCAGATGCCGGCGACGGCGCGTGAGACGTCGCCGGCCTTCAGCTCGTAGCGCGACGCCAGCGACTCGACGAAGACCTTCCGTCGGTCGCGCCAGGGGAGGGGGCGGGTGGCGAGGCGCCCCACGAGCTCGGCGACCTCGTCCTCGCCGATGGTGCGCCACCCGACCTTCACCGCAGCGGGCGCCAACAGGCTGGCCTCGCAGCGATCGATGAGCTCGATCCACTGCTCGTCACCGCCGGCCGGCGACGCGGCGCCGAGCA
>Ga0105044_10011083_pt1 | contig 12293 bp, 9 predicted proteins | sample MAT01_FD_78092 | JGI IMG/M metagenome (GOLD analysis project Ga0105044, IMG submission 78092) | Freshwater microbial communities from Lake Fryxell liftoff mats and glacier meltwater in Antarctica - MAT-01 | ecosystem: Environmental > Aquatic > Freshwater > Ice > Liftoff microbial mat | place...
CCCGGCTTGGTCAGGACGGCCTCGGGCACGCCGATCTTCCCCACGTCGTGGATGAGCCCGGCGATGCGCGTGGTCTCGATCTCCGCCTCGGTCAGGCCCAGCAACCGAGCCAGGTCCGTCGCGACAAAGGAGACGCGCTCCGAATGACCAAACGTGTAGCGATCCTTGGCGTCGATCGCCGCCGTGAGTGAGCGGACCGTTCCGATGAAGAGATCGCGCTGCTCTTCGTAGAGCGCGACGTTGTCGGCAAAGGCGTTCGTAAACGAGCCCGCGGCTTCGATGAGCTGTGTGTCGTAGCTCGAGACCGCCGCGTCCTCACCGGCCTTGCCCCCCGCCAGCAGCACGCCCGCGACCTTGCCCATGCAAAGCAGCGGCAGGACCACAACCTGCGGCGATTCACGCGAGCAGAAGAGCCCCGCATCGGTCCGGACCTGCGCGCCGGAGTTGAGCCGGGCCGTCGCTGCCAGCGAGAGCGCCGCATCGTGCATGGTTTCGGCCGAGGCCGGAGGCGAACCCGTGCAGGCGAATCGGCCGCGCATGGGCCGGGGTCCGGCTTCCTCGCCGAAGACCGCGGCGACCCAACGGAACTTCAACGCGCCGTGCAGCCGATCGCAGACCGCGCCAAGAAACGCGTTTGGCTCAAAGGGCCCGCGCATCGCGCGGCCGAGCGCATAGACCACGTCGATGGTGTCGTAGGAATCGCTAAGCTGCGACGTGAAGCCCGACAGCGCATCGCGCGCCTCGCGCAGGGCCGAGGTATCTGCGATCATCGAGCGAAGGCTTGCCTCAACGACGCGAAACGACGACGCATCAGCAACGCCCCCCAGCCCGCGAGCCAGCTCGACAGCCGCGATGCCGGTTGCGTCGCTCCACGCCGCGAGCAATCCTCGCGCGACTCCTCCCCGTTCTGGAAGCAGAACCATCAGCCGCCCCGCAAGCCCGCCAGCCTCGGCCACGGTTCCCATCAGAACGCGTCCAAACCCCGGCACCTGAATGGAAGGCAGCGAGCCTTCCGTGGTTGGCGTTCGATTCAGCATCGATGCAGTGATCGGGAGTACCGCTTCGGTCCGCAACAATGCATCGGGCCGGAGTGATTCTGGAGTGCAGCGCACCACCCTGCCATGGCTATCGAAGAAGACCGCAAGCAGACCAAGCTCGGCGCATCGCGTCACGACTTCCGTGGCGATCCTGCCGCTGTCCACTCCGGGTTCTGGCGTCAATGGAATCATGCGCGTCGCCTATGCGGCCCTTGCTCCCTCTGTTCCGGGGGCGGCCTCTGAACGGCCACACTCACTGAGCAACGCGTTCACGCGATCCATGAGCGCCTTCACGCCGAACGGCTTGGCGATCACCTCGCGGATTCCCGCCGCGTCCAGCTGCTCCTGTGTCAGTATGTAGCCGCGAGCCGTGAGCATGACGACCGGGATCCGAAGCCCGGCGTCACGGATGCTCTGCGCGAGTTCAAGCCCGCTGATCAGCGGCATCTGAAGGTCGGTGATGATCAATGACGGCACGATTGTGGCCGGCGCGATCTGCCCCGCCAGTGCCGACGCAAGCCCAAGCAGCACGAGCCCTTCCCGCCCGTTGCGACCCTCGTGCACCTCAAAGCCGCCCGAGCGCATCTTGGCGGCCACAACGTGCCGGATGTGGGGCTCGTCATCGCAGATCAGAATGGTTCCGGAACTCGCCATCACCAAGAGCATCGACCGTTCAACCCTCAGTGTTCATCCTCGCTCGCCGGACTGGCATCCCTAAATGGGCACTGTTCATGGTCTTTGATGCGAATATCAGTTCCCAACGCCAGAATCAGCCAATCCGAAGGTTCCGCCGAAGGGTTCTCGGCCCTCACTGGCCCTCACTACGATGGAACGTGACACAAACCCAAGCTCAGCGAGCGCCCCACGCCGCACCGGATCCCGGTGCTCCACATTCTCGCGACGCGGGACCCCAGCCCGGCACCGCCGCGCTCAAGACCCGCCCCGACGATCCCGCGCCCATGATCGCGCCCGAGGGCCTGCCGATCGTCGCGGCGTTCGTGCTGGTTGGACTCGGGATCTCTGCGGGCACGCTCTTCTGGTTCGGCCTCTTCGGCATACCGATCGCCGCCGCGGCACTGGTCTTGTGCGTCTGGTGTGTCTGGTTCTTCCGTGATCCGCAGCGGGCCGTTCCGACCGATCCCGGGCTGGTCATCTGCCCGGCGGACGGCGTGATCTGCCTGATCGGACCCGCATCCCCGCCGCCGGAAATTGGTGCCGGGTCCGAGCCGCTCTCGCGCGTCTGCGTCTTCATGAACGTCTTCGACGTGCACGTGAATCGCGCGCCGCTCGCGGGCGTTGTCGAGAAGGTTGCGTACCGACCCGGCACGTTCTTCAACGCTTCCTTCGACAAGGCCAGCGACCTCAACGAGCGCATGAGCCTTCTGATCAAGACCCCCGCCGCCGGGCGGATCGTGGTGGTGCAGATCGCGGGCCTGGTGGCCCGGCGCATCGTCTGCCGCGTGAAGGAGGGCGCCGCGCTCCGAGCGGGCGAGCGATTCGGCCTCATCCGCTTTGGCTCGCGCGTGGATGTGTACCTGCCTGCGGGTGCCGTCGTCGGCGTCAAGGTCGGTGATCGTGTCAGCGCGGGCTCGAGCGTGCTCGGCACCGTTCCGACCTCGCCGCAAGGAGCCGCGTGATGTTCCTCAGGCTCGGTCCACGCAAGCGCGAGATGCCGGTGGCGGTACTCATTCCGAACCTTCTCACCACCCTGGCCCTCTGCTCGGGCCTCGCGTCGATCCACTTCGCGCTGCTCCCGAACTGGGAGAAGGCCGTCGGCGCCCTCGTGCTCGCCGGCATCTTTGACTTCCTCGATGGAGGTGCGGCCCGCCTGCTGCGAGCATCGAGCCAGTTCGGTGCGGTGCTCGATTCGCTCTCGGACTTTCTCTCCTTCGGCGTCGCGCCCGCTTTGATCCTGCACCAGTGGATGCTCGAGAAGCAGGGCGCACTCGGCCTCGCGGCGGTCATGACGCACGCGCTCTGCGCCGGCCTCCGCCTCGCGCGTTTTACCGCCGCCGCATCGCCCAAGGATCCCTCAAAGGAAAAGGCCAGCTCGCCGAGCATGTTCTTTGTTGGAATGCCCACGCCAGCCGCGGCGCTGGCGGTGCTCATCCCCGTCATGCTCAGCCAGTCCGACACGGCTCGTTACACGCCGCCAGCATGGGCCGTCACGAGCTTCACGTTCCTGATCGGATTCATGATGATCAGCCGCGTGCCCATGTTCTCGCTCAAGCGGGTGCGCGTCAGCCGCCAGGCCCTCGCGCCGATCATGGTCGGCGTGGGCCTGCTTGTCGTCGCGTTCGCGAGCGACGCGTGGCTCACGCTTTCCTGCATGGCCGCGCTGTACTTGCTCTCGGCGCCGCTGGCGTGGTACATCAAGCGACGCCAACGCGCCACCAGCGAAGAGGTTCGGATCGCTTCCTCATCGCCCACCGAAGTCGTGCCGTAACCGGCAATCTGCGTGAGACAACGAAAAAAAGCGGGCCCGGTCGATCTCGACCGAGCCCGGTTCAATTTCAGCACTGCATCGAACTACTGCACACGAGGCGGCGGCCCGGCTCAGGCGCGGCGGCGGCGGACCGCGACCAGGCCAGCGATCCCGGCAAGGGCCAGGCTGCCGGGCGTGGGAACAACGTTGGCGCGGCCCGGCGTGAGGAAGTCGAATCCGACGGGCAGGGTCGTGAGGCCACCACCCTGCACCGTGATCTCGTTCTGGTCAGCGAAGTAGGCCTCGCCGGGGACGATCTGGTTGACGTCAAAGACGTACCAGAGGCCGTTGGTGCCGCGGACGAGCGCGTCACCGGAGTAGGTTCCGCCAATGACATCGGGCGTCACGCCGAAGTCGAAGAAGCCCAGACCGCCTGCGTAGGCAAAGTCGCCGCCGGTGTCGTCGCTGAAGCCGATGCCGTCGAGCAGGCTCGCCCAGGGCGTGGAGTCCAGGACGCCATCGTTGTTGGTGTCGAGGTCGGCGTTGAGCGCGCCGGTGAAGCCCGAGACGAGCAGGTACGTGTTCGTTCCGTTCTCGATGTCTGGGATGAAGTCCTGCGTGCGGAGGGTCGTGCCAGAGCTGGGACCCTGGACGCCCGCGGTCAGGCCGTCGGCATCCAGAACCGCGCTGGTGTCGCGATGAAGGAACAGGCCGTTGGAACCAAGCGAGAAGCCCGACAGCGAGATCGCCTGATCTACCACGCCCGAAGCCGCGCCATCACCCTCAATGATCAGAAGCGTCAGCCCCGTGAGGTCCAGCCCGGCGGTGCCGCTGAGCTCGATGAACTCCTGCCCCTGGTCGGTGCCCGGGGGGTTGAGGCCGATCTCGCTGAGGCGAACCTGAGCAGACGCAAGACCAGCAAACGCGGCAACGGCCGCAACGGCGGTAAAAGAACGAATCATGTCTCGACTCTCCCGGGCCCTTCCAGGCCCAATGTCTTGGTACACACCCGCCGCAACAACGCGGTTGAGTGGGGGTAAGAATAGAGGCCAGCGTCGGAAAGGCTCGTCCAACCACGCAAAGATTGCGCGAAGATCCCTCTGCGTCTTGTGGCCTAACGCCATTCACAGCAATGGGTAACGTCAGATTCTACTGGGGTAAGAGGTCCTGTGCCCTCGCCACTCTAAGCGTGCCCCGTCGACTCGCTTCGAAGTGCCCGGGTCCAAGTCGGGCGGCGACTTCCGCCCCGTCACGGCACCCAACGCTGCGCAATCGGCCAGCGCCGGCCCGAGCCGAAGGCGACCGATGTCACCTTCAGTCCGACCGCCGCCTGAGCCCGCTTGAACTCGGATCGGTCGATGAGTCGGAGGATGCGAGACACCATGGCAGGCTCGAACCCAGTCTCCGCAACGATCGCTGCCGCGCTCATGCGCCGCTCGATGTAGGCCTCGATGATCCGATCCAGCACCTCATACGGCGGCAGGCTGTCCTGATCCGTCTGGTTCGGACGCAGCTCTGCCGACGGGGGCTTGTCGAGCGTGGAAGCGGGGATGGGGGCCGACGCGAAGCCGAGCTTGGCGTGGTTCGTATTGATCCAGCGTGAGAGCACATACACCAGCTGCTTGCTGACATCCGAGAGGACCGCGAGCCCGCCGTTCATGTCGCCATAGAGCGTGCAGTAGCCGACGGCCAGCTCACTCTTGTTGCCGGTGGTGAGAACGAGTGCGCCAGTGCGATTCGAGAGGGTCATCAGCGTCGTGCCGCGCAAACGTGACTGGAGATTCTCCTCGGTCACGTCCGGCAGCACCGCTCCGAGCGTGCTGAAGCCCGCCGCGTTAAGTGCAGGATCCAGCACGCTTCGAAATCCATCCATCGGTCCCGCGATCGAGATCGTGAGGCACGCGAGTCCCAGGCGCGCAGCAAGGTCCCGCGCGTCCGTGACCGAGTGCTCGGAGGAGTACGGCCCCGGCATCGCAACGCCCGTCACGTTGGCCGCGCCCAGCGCCGCTGCGGCGAGCACCGCCGTCAGCGCCGAATCGATGCCCCCCGAGAGTCCGATGAGCACCTTCGAGAAGCCGTTCTTGACAACGTAGTCGCGGATTCCGGTCGTCAGTGCGCGATAGACCAGCGCGACTTCTTCGGGCTCTTGCTCACGCGAACCGCCCAAACCATCCGCTCTACCCGCTCCATCCACCCCATCCGCACCGCTCACGCCCCCCACGCCCACGTCCGCGATCAGCATCGCGCCCGAGAAGCGTGGCGTGCTCGCCGCAAGGCTTCCGTCCGCGGCGTAGACATACGCGTGCCCATCAAACACCAGCTCATCATTACCACCAAGCTGATTTACCGACGCCACGACGATCCTGTGCCGCCGCGCATGGGCCGCGAGGATGTCGCGATGGCGCCGCCCCTTCCCCATCACAAACGGACTCGCTGAAGGGCTGACGAGCACCCGCGCCCCCGCCGCCACGAGCTCGGCCACCGGGTCGGGCGCTCCGCGATACCGCGACGCAAAGCCCGCGTCCTCACCCTTCCACAGATCCTCGCAGATCGAAAGCCCCACACGCGTGCTGGGTTTCTGGGCGCCACGCGACGCCTGTCGCGGCGATACATCAACGACAACCGGCAAATCACCGGGCGTAAAGTACCGATCTTCGTCAAAGACGTCGTACGTCGGCAGCAGGCGCTTGTGATATTCCGCCACCACGGCCCCGCCTCGCAGCACCAAGAGCGCGTTCGCAACGCCCCCGCCCTCACGCCGCGCCGGAGTGCCAAGCACCACAGTCAAGTCCGGTGCCACCGCCGCGAGCCCCCGCGCCGCCTGCACGCACGCTTCCACAAATCCCTGCTGCTGCAAGAGATCCTTCGGCGGATACCCGCTGATGCAGAGCTCGGGAAGAACGACAAGATCCGCGCCAGCGCCGTGGGCCGCGACGATCCGCTCAGAAGCGACCAACGCGTTCTGGACAACGTCGCCCACCGTCGGATTCATCGTGGCAAGTGCGAGCCGAATGGACATGGAAGTCAGGGTAGGGAGTGGGAAGAAGAGACACGCACAGAAGAAGCGACGCAGCAAGAGCGCGAAACAGGGCCGGTGCCAGCCGGGCCATTGAGCCGCCGCAACTTGCGGACCGATCTAAACCGCGTCGAGCCCCGCAGGAATCCCAGCGTCTTCCTACTCCCGCCCCAGCTTCCCCAGCGCTTCCAGCCGCTGCGCATGGATGGGCCGGTCCGGCTCCAGCACGATCAGCGCCCGGATCTGCCGCTCTGCGATGTCATATGCCCGCGCACGCAGCGCGATTGTCGCCGCAAGCTCGCGCGTGCGCGCGTCGTACGGTGCAATCTGCGTGGCTCGTACCGCCTTCGCGAGCGCCTTCTCCATCTGCCCCGTTGCGGCGTACCGACGCGACAACTCAATGGCGTAGCTGTTCGAGTACTGCTCTCGCGCATCGAGGAACTCAAGATGAGCAATCGCCGGGTCGCTCCCCTCCGGCGAGCCCTCGCCGCTCGCCTCCGACGCCAGGTACATCGCCGCGAGCAACCGATGTGGATACGCCGCCATCGACCGCGCCGCGGCGTACCGCTCCGCCAGCGCCGCATCCGTCGCGAGCAACTTCCCGCCCGTCTCCTCCACGCGCTGCCGCAGCGCAAGCTCCAGCACAAACGGATTCTCCGGATGAGCCTCCAGCCATTGCGCCACCAGAGCCTTCGGCGGCGCACTCAGCGATCGCATCGCCTCGCGCTCTTCCTCCGGCGCGGCCTTGATCGCCGCACGCATCAGCTCCGGCACATCCGGCCGCGCGTCCGTCGTCGCCATCCCCCAGCCTTCAAGCTGAGTCCGCGCCCACTCCTTGAACTGCGACACAAACTCCTCGCGCGTCACACCGAGCACCGCCTGCATCGCCGCCGCCTCGCGCTCACCCGTCGCGTACCGATCCATCAGATCCAGCGGCGCCTTCTTGCCAAACCGCTCGATGATGAACTCGTACATCCAGTGCCCCTGCGCATACGCAAGGCCACGGTCCGCCGGCTTTGCTGGCCGCACAAACGCCACGTTGATCGTGTCGAGATCAAAGAGCGTCTCCGTCGCGTACGCACGCGCGAGCAGGTTCACCGTCGATTCATCCCGAGGCGAATCCTCCAGATACACCGCCGAAGCCTCCGTGAACCAGTGCGGCAAGCGGTTCTTGGTCCGTGCCAGCGTCACCGTGTGCGTGTATTCATGCTGCACCACGCGCGCCCAATCAAACGGACCCGCCTTGTGCCCCGGCCCTTCGCGCGGAGCCTCCATCGCGATCACCGGACCCGTCGCCGCGGCGATCGTGTGCAGCCGCGGCAGGCCCGTGATCCGCACACCAAACCACCGATGATTCGGGTACAGCTCAACCACCGTCTTCCCCGGCGGCTGAAAGTCAATCCCGCCCGGCCCATCACCCGCGACCCGCGCGTGCAATCGCTCCAGCACATCCGGCATCTCGCGTGCCAGCACCTCATCCTCGCCCGGCTTGTACCGGATCAGGAAGTGCGGCGTCTCCAGCGTCGCGTATCCCTCGATCTCGCGGATCAGCGTCAGGCTGTTGGCCGCGCGCACGTTGTACCGATCCAGAGCCGTCGCTGATTCCAGCGCGGTCCGCGCCTCACCAAGTCGCCCCGCCTGCAACTCCGACAATCCAAGCTCAACAACCGGCTCGGCCCACTTGGGCGCACGCTCCGCCGCGACACGAAGAAATCCCGCCGCCTCCTCGTACTGGCGTGCACCCGCCATCACGCGCCCCGTGACGAGCTGCGCCTCGGGCGAACCCGGCGCAAGCACATCAAACGCCGCCAGCCGCGTGCGAGCTTCATCAAAGTCATACCGGCTCGCGGCCGCCGCCGCGTTCTGCGCCAGCAGCTCGCGCTGCTGCGGATACCGCGCCAGCGCTGGCGCGAGCGCGGCCTCGGCCTGCGCGCCCTCATTCTCTCGCATCAGAACCGCCGCACGCACGATCGCGGCCTGGATCGATGGCCTCTCCGCGCTGTTGGCCAGCTCATCCAGCCGCTTCGCGACCGCCTCGGCTCGCGGAAAGTCAAACCCATCCACCGACATCCGCCCCGCGAGGTACCACGCCTCCGCCAGCCGCGGATTCAGCGCGAGCGCCGACTGCAGCGCCTCGCCCGCCTCCGAGAACTTATCTTTCTCATAGAACAACTCCGCCTCGGCAAGCAGCACGTTCCACGAGAGTCGATCAAGCTGCTCGCGCCCGCGCGCCAGCGCATCGATCATCTGCTGATATCCAATCGTTCCCTCACCCTCGGCCCCGCGCAAACGAGCCAGCAGCACCAGCCCGCGCACACCCTCCGCAAGATCATCCGCACTCGCCGCAGAATCTTCAAAGACGCGCGAGGCAAGCCTGCCCAGCGTTGTCGCCGCCGCATCAAGCTCGCCAACATCCATCTGTGCGCGGCCGATCAGTCTCAGCGCACGCGCGGACGCCGCTCCCGCCGCACCTTCAAGGATCGTCATCGCCTCGCGAGCCTCACCGCTCCGAAGCAGCCCCTCCGCGCGATCCAGCGGGTCTGCCTCCGCGCTGCGCAGCGCCGCGTCGTCATAGCGCCCATCAAGCAGCGCCGCCCGCGCCACCTCACGCGGCTCCACAAGATCCGAAGACTCCCAGAGCCCATGCCGAATCCGCAGCCCGCGCCGTTCGTCCTCGGACAAGTAGTCCGCATCAAGCAACCGCCGCACCGCGGCCGCTGTCTTGGGCGCTGCCATCGGGCCCGCTGGCTGCGCTGCAGCCTCGCCCGCATCTTCCGGCTGCCGCGCGATGACGCGCGCGGAACTTGTGGCACCAGCCACGCCCGCCACGCGCGTAGCCGCATCCACAACCCGCGCCGCGCCGCCGCTCGTGCCCTCCCCAGCATGGACCGCCGCCACAGTGCTCAGCCACGCCACCGCAACACCAAGAGACCAACGCGAGTCGAGCAGATGTGCACGCAAGTCGGACCTCCATCGCGCCCTTCGCATCCTCAGCACCAACACCGTCACGCCCCGTCACGCCCTGACGTGCCCCGACATGCCTCATCACATCTCATCGCTGTTCGTACATCCACCACCGTCCAACTACTATCGTCCGTCCACCGCCGCGAGTTCGTCCTGGATGCTGATCTCCCAGTCTGCGGGCGGGTTCGAAACGTCGAACGGGTCGCCATCAAACGCCTGATTCATCGTGACGTTCAGCAGCCTCACGAGCGAGAGTGTCCCGCCGCGGTGCGTCGTACGCGCCAGCCGCGGCAAGAGCTGCACCGATCCATCCGCGCGCCGCTGAGGCTTGTACCACAGGCGGATCTCGCGCATCTCGGCCGCGGCACGAAGCTCGGGCCGGATCGTCAGCCTGAGCTGGTACGTGCCCTCGACAAACGCCCGCAGTTCCGCCGTCTCCTTGGCATCATCGCCATCCAGACCCTCGGTGGCACGGAGCAGCTTCGCATCAAAGCGCGAGAGGATGTCGGCCTTCTTCTGCCCGATCGGCAGCGGGAACTGCCCCTCACCAACCTTGAAGGGATCAAACACATCGCCGGGCTTCGCGATCCGGCGCTTGGTGAACCGCTTCTCAGCCGGCACCTTCTCGACAAACCACTCGCCGTTGAAGACGATCATCGTGAGCTTCTTCTCGCTGCGAGTCCCCAGCAGCAGCTCATCAATCAGCAGCGCAAAGCTCCGGTTCTCTGGGCCGCCCTCCGTCAATGGCGGCAGCGACCGGAACATCAAACGCCCAAACCGTGTCTGGCGATCCCCCTGATCCTCAAAGATCTTGTCGTAGCGCACATCAGCGCGAAGCGAGGTCAGCCCTGCATCTGCAAGCTCGAGCGCATCCAGCAACGCTGCGGCGTCCGCAAACGCCAGCCCATCCGGCGCGCGTGCCGTCGCGGGAGGAACCGCGGGGGCATCCGCAGGAGTCGCCAGCGGCGCAGCGGGCTGACCCAACGGTTGCGCGGCGGGCTTCGCCGCAGGTTTCTCACCCACCGGCTGCTCCGGAAGCGAAAGCCCCGCAAGCACCAGAACCATCCGCATCGCCGCCATCAACGCACTCAGAAGTGAAAGCACAGTCATCGTGAATCTCGCAGAAGTGTGATCAAAGCCAAGGATGCTAAGCGGTCGCACGGTTGCGTGTCAGGACGTGTCAGAACGTGTCAGGACGCCTCACTACTTAGACGCCCCTCCCAACCCCAAGTTCGCCCCACCTCCGCTCTCCGCATTTCTCCTCCCTCATGCCAGTTGCCTAGGTCCTATTGCTCAGCCCCTTTCCAGCAACCATCCCGCCCCCCAAGCGTCTAACCTCTCTCAATGGCTCGCTCCACGATCTCAAACCACTCTTGGATGGCTCTTAATCGCCGCGCGTCGGTCCTCCTCGCGTTCGGCCTGGCGACGCTCTCTCTCGCGCCATCGCCAACCGCCGCACAGCCAACCGACCCGCAAACGGCGTCCGCCCCGTCCACCCCATCCAACTCTTCTGCCAAGTCCGACCCCGCCGAGCCGCAGCCCACCGAGGAGCTCGCATCGCGCGGCCGCCAGTATCGTGCCCTGAAGGGCCAGCAGCGTGCCGCGATCATCACGAGCAAGGGCGCGCTCGAGACCATCACCGCCACCGCGATTGACATCCGCGCCTTCGCCATCGAAGGCCCGGCCGAAGCACGCTCGACCCTCGCCGGTGCCCACCTCCGCCTCGCGGCCAGAAACCTCGTCCCCGCCGATGCGACCCTCGCAGATGAGATCACGACCGACGCCTGGCTCAACGAGGCAAAGTCCCCGTGGATCGACCTCGTCATTAAGGAAGTTCGCAACGTTCGCTCCGTTGAAATTCCTGCTGGCAAGGGCAGCGAGGCCACACTGATCGGTGAGCTCACGCTGGGCGGTGTCACACGCGCAATTGAGATCTCCCGCGTGACGCTCATCATGATCCCCGCCAGCGACGCGACCCGCAGCGTCGCCGAGGGCGACCTCCTTCGCCTGCGCGCCACATTCGACATCCAGCTCGCTGATTTCGGCATCAGGAACGACGCCATCGCGGTGCGCAAGCGCATCGCCCCGGCCGTCAGCGTCGAGATTGACCTGGTTCTCGCCACAGGGAAATAACCTACGAAACCCGCGGCGGGCTTCCCGAACAAGATGGAGATGTCCACTCTCACTTGCCACCACGACGGCCTCCTCCCCGCACTCACCAGAGCGGTGAACAACACCGCCACCGGCGCATGGCACGGCGCACGTGATGAACGTGACGATCGCGCCGCAGTCCCGCGGCCCAATCTCGCCGCGACTCGGGCCCGCCGCATGAAGCGCCTCCGCCTGATCGCTCGCCTCATGGATTCCTGCATCGAGCTTCCCGGCACGAACAAGCGCATCGGCCTTGATCCGCTCATCGGCCTCGTGCCCGTCGCGGGCGATGTCATCTCGACCGCCGTCTCCCTCTACATCGTGTGGGAAGGCCACCGCCTCGGCGCGAGCCGCACGCAGGTCGCCTCCATGCTCGGCAACGTCGCGATCGATCTCGTGGGCGGCGCCATCCCCGTCGTCGGCGATCTCTTCGACTTTGCCTTCACCGCCAATCGCCGCAATCTGCGCATCCTCGGCATCGCCGATGAGGGCTTCAAGCTCTGCATCGATCCCGAGCGCGGCGTCCAGTTCCGATGACGCGAGCGCAACCCGCCTCAAGCCCGGTTCTCTCGGCCTAACCCGCGCCGCTGCCGCCGCCCCCATAGACTCGTCCCTCGCCGCACTCGCGAACGATTCCGATGGGCCAGACCGGAGCTCTCTTCCATGCAGCAAACACTCGATCGCACGACCATCATCGCTA
>Ga0105044_10011087_pt1 | contig 12292 bp, 11 predicted proteins | sample MAT01_FD_78092 | JGI IMG/M metagenome (GOLD analysis project Ga0105044, IMG submission 78092) | Freshwater microbial communities from Lake Fryxell liftoff mats and glacier meltwater in Antarctica - MAT-01 | ecosystem: Environmental > Aquatic > Freshwater > Ice > Liftoff microbial mat | place...
ACATTCGACACAATCGAATGCCGATCATCCAGAAAAAGACGCACCTCGATTTGCAAACGATCAAAGAAGCGATCGACGAAATGCGTCGATTCAATCTTCGACCCGGTGCGCAGTTCGAACCGCAGAACACGCAATATGTCATGCCCGACATCATCATCGAGCAGGACGAGAACGGCGTCTACACGATCAGGCTCACCGAAGATTGGACGCCGAATATCCATATCAGCAAACGCTATTTCGAGTTGTCGAAGGATCGCGACGCGGACCAGAAGACGCGCGAATATCTGCAACAAAAGATTCAGTCGGCGAAATGGCTGATCGAAGCGATTGAACAGCGACGCGGAACACTGAAAAAAGTGACGCAGGCGATCATCGATCACCAGCGCGCGTTCCTCGATCACGGACCGGCGGCGATCAAGCCCCTGAAAATGCAGCAGATCGCCGATCAGGTCGGCGTCCACGTCACGACCGTCAGTCGCGCCGTCGATGACAAATGGGCACAAACGCCACGCGGATTGTTCCCATTGAAGCGATTCTTCGGCGGCGGCGTCGAATCGAAGACGATGGGCGAGGATGTCGCCTATGAGACGATCAAGCAGAAATTGACGGAACTGATCGCCCACGAAGACAAATCGAGTCCGTTGTCCGATGAAGAGATCGTGACGAAGTTGAACGACGCGGGCTACCCGGTCGCACGTCGCACCGTCACGAAGTATCGCAAGATGCTGAAAATCCCGTCGTCGCGTCAGCGCAAGGATTGGGCGTTGGGGTGATGGCCCTCTGTGAAACGGTTCGTAGAATGGGCGTACTCTAATCCGAGAGCGTGCCCATATCCCAATCGTAACAGGGAGGCCGAATCATGGCCGACGAACCGAAATTGCAGGCACCCGACACCGGGAACCCCGCTTCCGCTCAATCGATGCAGGTGCCGATTGATGCGACCGATCTGAACACCGCGTACAGCAACTTCTTTCGCGTGACCGGCACGTTCGAGGAACTCGTTCTCGACTTCGGCCTTCACACGCAGATGATGACGCAGACCGGCCCCGAACCGGTCCATCTCACACAGCGACTCGTACTCAGTTTCTACACCGCCAAACGACTCCTGAACGCTCTGCAATGGGCGATCAATCGTCACGAAAACAACTTCGGCGTGCTCGAAACCGATCCGCAGAAGCGACTCCGCGGCGGCATGCGCCCCGCCAATCCGCAGGGTTGATATCGCCCGCATCGACTGAGATTGACGCCACTCAGCAAATGTGCATTTTTACAGTAGTCGGATACGGCTCGAATCCGATTCTGGTTGGGTGAATCCAGACCCGACTACTGTATCCCTTTCGCACAGGAGCGTCACGAATGATCACCGCCAACGCAACCTCCGTCGGCACGATTGTCTGGTACGATCTGATGACGACCGACATCGCACGCGCCAAATCCTTCTACGCCGATCTACTCCCCGAATGGAACTATTTCACTGTCTCCGTCACCCCGGACATGAATTACGACATAATCCGCATCGGTGACGTTCAGACCGGCGGCCTCATCGGTATGGCCCCGACCGCGGGCATTCCCTCGCATTGGATGCAATACGTTTCGGTCGAAAATATCGATCGCACGCTAGCACTCGCGGAAGAACATGGCGGCAAAGTGCTGGAGCCGGTCATCCCATGTCCGGGTGTCGGAAAATTTGCGATGATTCAGGACCCGACCGGTGCGATAATCAAGCCGTTCGAGATGGAGTGCGCATCGGTCCTGCCCTCACGACCTATGACCGGCATGTTCTGCTGGACGGAACTCTACTCGTCCGATATCGACGTGGCGAAGGAATTCTACTCGAACGTCTTCGGCTGGAAACTCGGTTCGCACGACTTCGGTCCGAACGGAACGTACACGATGTTCCTCGCGGGCGAACATCCGGTCGCGGGCGGGATGACGACTCCGCACGGCATGAACGTCCCGTCGCACTGGCAGTCGTACATCATGGTCCCCGATGTAGACGCTCGCACCGAAAAGGCGATCGGCCTCGGTGCGAAACTCCTCGGCGGACCGATCGACGTTCCGAGCGTTGGACGAATGACGTTCCTGATCGATCCGACGGGTGCGATGTTCGCGCTCCATACGTTCGCAACCGACGTGGCCCCCTGCTGATCCACTCCCCGAAACGGGAGTGATCACTCCCGTTTCGAGGCTTCATCATGACGAAGTGGCTCTCCGCAATTCTGCTTCTCGTACCCTTCAACTTGTTCGCTCAATCGAGTGAACGCATCCCCGTCATCTTCGACACCCGCATCGGCTCCGGCATCGACGATGCGCTCGCGCTTGGTCTGATTCTCGGCAGTCCCGAACTCAACCTGATCGGTGTCACGACCGTCGGCGGCGATACGAATCAACGCGCATTGATCCTCTCGCGATACCTCACATTCACGGGTCGTCGATCCGTGCCGATCGCGATCGGTGCGGAACCGCAGCCGAAACTCGAACTCGATGCCCAATCGCGATTCGCATACCACCCCGATGTGATCTTCAATCGATCGATCAAACCGGTGAAGGAATCCGCCGCCGAATTCATGGCGTCGCGATTAAAATCGACGAAGGGCGTCACGATCATCGCGACCGGACCGATGACGAACATTGCGCGATTGCTCAAGGATTTTCCCGACAGCAAATCGCAAATCGCTCGCATCATCCTGAGCGATGCGATGCTCGCGCTCGACGAACCCGCCGCGAAAACGGTGTTCGATTCGGGGGTGCAACTGGTCGTGGTGCCGAGTTCGATGGTCGAAGGAATGAAACTCGATCGCGTTCAACTGCGTAAAGTGTTCGCGACCGAAACGGCGTTATCGTGGCAAATGCGATCACTGTACGAACATTGGGACGGGGCCGATGCCCCGATCACGTCCGCGTTGCTGGTCGCGCTCGCGTTCAAAGATGATGTCGCGAAAGCGGCGAAGATGGCGAATGTGTTGCAGATTCAGCGAGTCGATCAAAATGCGTTCCGAAAGTGGTACACGGAGCGGATGGCGGACCTGTTGCCGCCATCGAAGCGACCGACGCCGATGGTCGAACGACGCGGATTCCCGACACGCATTCACGTCGCGGAAGACTTCGAGACCGACATCGAACGCAAATGGTGGATGAGCGGGAAGCCCGAAAAGTTCACGGGATTAGAATCGAGCAAACGGGCGTGTCGTGGAATGCTGACGCACGACTTCGACGATCTGCTCGGCAATCCGAAGGCGATGCACACGGCGGTTATCTTCAATCCGGTCCCCGGCCCGCCGATGGGGAGTCGCACGCGATTGAGTTTTCGCTACCTGATCAAAGGAAGTGATACCCTTCGCGTGCAGATTTACAGTCTTACGAACGGCTACCATCGTCATCTCGTGGTGAAAGACTTGAAGCAGGGCGAATGGCGGGAAGCGACCGTCGAAATGATTGCGGCTCGTCGTCCCGATGGAACGGGCGGCGAACTGTCGGAGAACGAACGCATCGACGATATTCAGTTCTACACCGATCCGACGGCGGAATTGTTGATCGACGATTTTTTCCTCTACGACGATACGCCGATGGATCGGAGTCGTCCGTTCCCGAAGCGTGTGCTGTACACGGGGCTGTTCGACACCGGCAAACAGGGCAAGGAATGGCCCGGTGATTTCGAGATCGTCGCGCACGGCGAGGCGGATCAGTGGAAGTACGCCAAATCGATCGTGAAGGACGGCAAACCGGAGTTGCGATTGTATTTGCGTGGCGAGCGGGCCGTTCGCGAGACGGTGAAAGTGAAGTTCCGGTATTATGTCACCGGCACGGAGGGGATGACCGTCGTACTCGGAAATGGCACGAAGAAAAAGACGCATCGTGCGGAACTGAAAGAGTTGAAGATGGGCGAATGGTCGATCGGCGAAGTCGAGTTCGATAGGAAGAAATTCGTCGAGGGCGAAACGGTCGATGAACTCCGCTTCGAGTTGCCGAACGGCGCGGAGTTGCGAATCGATGATGTGTTGGTGTATGAGGCGGGTGAGTGAATCCTGGCGAACGGCCTGCGTGAGCTGGCTGGGGATGCTGTACACGTCGATATGTGTAGCATCTACCAGCCAGCTCACGCAGGCCGTTCGCCAGGAGAAATTGGTCGCATCGCCATCTGTTGTGCATCGAGTCCGCCATCGACGTTGATGATCGTGCCCGTCGCGTAACTCGCAGCATCGCTCGCCAGGAATGCGTACCACTCCGCCACATCTTCGACCGACGCGATTTTGCGGATCGGAATCTGTTCCTCGATCGCCCGTCGTCCCGCCGGATCGGAACGCAATCCCATATCGGTCAACGGCGTCTCGACGAGTCCCGGCGCGACGGCGGTCGTCGTGAATCCGAGCGGTGCGAGTTCGATCGCGAGTTGCCGAACGATCGCGTTGATTGCACCCTTGCTCGCGTCGTACAGCGTGTGAGCGGGTTCGGATCGCGTGGCATTCAGCGAGGTCGTGAACAGAATGCGTCCACCGCGTTTCGCTTCGACGTTTCGACGCACGAACTCGCGTGTGACCGCAATCGCCGACCACACGTTCAAATGGAATATGAAGTCGAAATCGCGCCGGGTCAGTTCGAGGAAAGCCGGTTCGCGAAATGTACCGAGATTGTTCACCAGCACATCGAGCGATCCGAGTGCATTCCACGCCTCCGCGACGAGTCGTTCCGGTTCGCCGTCATTCAGCAAATCGGCTTGAATGTACGCGGTCCTGGAATGAGCGAGCACCGTTTCGACATCGGGTACATCGGCGCGAGCGCGTTCCGAATTGAGGACGACGCCGGCCCCGTGTCGCACGAACGAAGTCGCGACGCCGAGGCCGATGCCGCGACTACTGCCGGTGATCAATGCGTTTTTGCCGTTCAGCATCATGGTGAAATCTGCCTCCGTTCGGCATAGTGTACGATTCAGGCGTTCGGCGGTGCAGGAGTTTCATCATGGCAACGACAGCTCGAATTCTCGTTTCACCCGCGGAAGAATCGCACGGCTGGCTTCCCGAAGGGCTACGTTCGTTCGTGTTCAAAGGTCGCGATTCGCTCGTGTGGGTGAACATTCAGCACAACGCCACCGCGAAAAAGGGGAGTATTTTCGTCCGCGATTGGGAGACGGGCGAAATCTCGATCCACGAACAACCCGCTCGTCCGGGGTTCGTCCTGCCGACGGATCAGCCCGATTGCCTGTTCGTCGGACGCGAAAAAGAACTCGGCATCCTGAACGTTGCGAACGGTAAATGGGAATCGCTCGCCCTCATTCCCGACGGTCAGGAGCACACGATCATCAACGACGGCGAAGTCGAACCGGGCGGACATGCGGTCGTCTTCGGCACGAAAGACGTGCGATTCAAAGAACCGATCGCCCACCTTTATCGCTATTCTATGATCGATCATCGGATCACATTCCTCGCCGATCAGCAATTGTGCTCGAACGGGAAAGTGTTCCATCAGGATCACAACGGACTGATCCTGTACGACATCGATACGCCGAAAAAGACGGTCGTGAAGTATCGCTACGACACCGAACAACGACGACTTCACGACGAAGGCGTTTCGATCGATCTGAACGACGAACCGGCGTTCCCTGATGGCATGATCGACGTCGGCGATGGTTCCGTGATCATCGCGTTCTTCAATCCGCACTCTGGCGGTGATGGCGTCACACGTCGATATCGGCTGGGAAGTAATGCGATCGTCGAAGAGTGGATCACACCCGGTTCGCCGCGTGTGACGTGTCCGTTACTCGTCGAACGCGAGGGACGAGTTCAACTGGTGCTGACGACGGCGGTAGAGGGAATGACCGCCGAAATGCGCAGCGAATCGCCGAACGCTGGCGCATTGTTCATCGCGGATACATCATTGACGGCACTTCCCGACGCCGAATTGGTGCAAACGAAGTAGTTCTGGTGAAATTCGTCACATGGACTGGCGTATGCGTCGCGTGGCGATTACCTTTTCCGATGACGCCTTCCCGAGATAAGGATGAATCGAAGAAAAGCCTCGCTGCCAGTCTGGTCGTCGTGTCGCTACTCGCCGTCGCGGTCGCGTTTTCGCGTCAGGACATCACCCCACCGTCCCCCATTCCGCTCGCTGGGGGGGGAATGCAGGTGACGAAAGAAGAACGCAATCCGTGGACGCACCTGAACGTCAACAACGACTCGGAACAGTTCAAATTCGTCGTCGTCTCCGATCGCACCGGCGGACACCGCGAAAAAATCTTCTCGCGCGCCGTCGAACAGATCAACCTGTTGCAGCCGGAGTTCGTCGTTTCGGTCGGTGATCTCATCGAAGGCTACAGCGTCGATCCCGAACGCATCAACGGACAGTGGAAGGAATTCGAGAGTTTCACCGCTCGCCTCGAAATGCCGTTCTTCTACTGTCCCGGCAACCACGATCTGACGAACCCGAAGATGGTCGAAATCTGGCAGGGCAAGTTCGGACGTCGTTATTATTCGTTCGTGTACAGGAATGTGCTGTTTCTGATGCTCTGTTCCGAAGACCCGCCCGGATCGAGTAGCATGTCGGCGGAGCAGGTGGCGTTCGTGAAGAAGACGCTGGAGGCTCATCCGAACGTGCGCTGGACGATCGCGGCATTGCACAAGCCTATCTGGACGAGTCCGAACGTCGAAAATAATGGGTGGCTGGAAGTCGAACAGGCACTCGCGGGCCGACCGTACACCGTGTTCGCCGGTCACGTCCATCGCTACCAGAAATTCGTGCGCAACGGCATGAACTACTACCAACTCGCGACGACGGGCGGCGGATCACGATTGCGGGGCGTCGAATTCGGCGAGTTCGATCAAATCGCTCAGGTCACGATGAAGAAAGACGGACCGCTGATCGCGAACATCATGCTGAACGGCGTGTATCCGGAGAACATGAAACTGCCCGATACGATCGAACCGGGCATCCTCAGCGAACGTCCGCCCGTCGTCGTACCGAAGAAGGAGTGAGTCGGCTTACCTCCGCACGATGCGTTCTGCTACAATTTGCGAAACGAGTGCGGAGGATTGTCGCAACCTGTTGAACAGAGGATCTCATCATGGTGACGGTGACATTTCAAGATCGTGAAACCGAGCGAAAAGCTCTCGCGTTTCTGATCGGTCGATTTTCCGGGCGCGTGACGGCATCTGGAGAGCATTTGATTCCAGAAGCCGCTTTGGAAGCACTCGCGGACCAGAATATCCCATTCGCCGTCAAAGGGAAGGCAACCTATGAGCAGCAGTTGGCGGCGCTTCGAGGTTCTACTCCCGCTCCGGTTTAACGACGGACGAGAGGTGCCGGGCGAGTGGATGGCCGACGCGGTTCTCGAAGTGGTGGATCGATTCGGAGCCGCGAGTTACGAAACTCAAAAGGTAGAAGGACATTGGCGACAGGGTGGTGTCACGTACCGCGATGATCTTGTCCGCATCGTTGTCGATGTTCCCGACAACGAAGACAATCGGACATGGGTCCGAGAGTTCAAGAGCCGGTGGAAGGCAAAACTCGAACAACTCGAACTGTGGGTCGTCAGCTATCCGATTGATCTCGAATAAAATGGAAACTCCGTTCACCGTTCGCGTTTCCGAACACGCGAACGGTGAACGGAGTTGTTGTGCATTTCACTCCACGCCCGGTCCGATCATCTTCTCCGGGCGCACGATCGCGTCGAACTCTTCGCCCTTGAGATACCCCAGTTTCAGGCACGACTCGCGCAACGTTGATTTCTCCTTGTGCGCCTTCTTCGCGACTTCCGTCGCTTTGTCGTACCCGATCTTCGGACTCAGTGCCGTCACCAGCATCAGCGAGTTTTGCACATAGCCATTGATCTGATCGGCGTTTACTTCGAGTCCTTCGATGCAGTGCTCGCGGAACGATCGGCACGCATCGGTCAACAGTTCGACCGAGTGCAGAAAATTGTGAATGATCACCGGTTTGAACACGTTCAGCTCAAAGTTGCCCTGTGACCCCGCAATCCCGATCGCGCAATCGTTGCCCATTACCTGCACGCACACCATCGTCAACGCTTCGCACTGCGTCGGATTCACCTTGCCCGGCATGATCGATGACCCAGGCTCATTCTCCGGTAGTGAAAGTTCGCCCAACCCGCAACGCGGACCGGACCCCATCCAACGCACGTCGTTAGCGATCTTCATCAACCCCGTGGCGAGCGTTTTGAGCGATCCGCTGGCAGAGACCAGTGCTTCGTGACCGGCGAGAGCGGCGAATTTGTTCGGGGCGGTGACGAACTTCAATGACGTGAGTTGGGCGATCTGTTTCGCGACCCGTTCGGCGAACTCGGGGTGCGCGTTCAACCCCGTCCCGACCGCCGTCCCGCCGAGTGCGAGTTCACTCAAACCCGGCAGCGCGTTCTGAATGCGATCCAGCGCGAAATCGAGTTGCGCGACGTACCCCGAAAATTCCTGACCGAGTGTGAGCGGAACCGCGTCCATCAGATGCGTGCGACCGATCTTGATGATGTCCTTGTATGCCGTCGCTTTCGCATCCATCGCATCGCGCAAATGCTTCACGCTCGGAATCAGTCGATGCGTCAACTCTTCGACCGCCGCGATGTGCATCGCGGTGGGGAAGGTGTCGTTCGACGACTGCGACATATTCACATGATCGTTCGGATGGATCGGCTTCTTGCTGCCGCGCTGCCCGCTCGCCATTTCGATCGCACGATTCGCGATGACTTCGTTCGTGTTCATGTTCGTCTGCGTGCCAGACCCTGTCTGCCAGATGCGCAACGGGAATTCGACGTCGAGCGTGCCGGCGATCACCTCGTTCGCCGACTTCGCAATCAGTTCGGCCTTGTCGTTGGGGAGTAAACCGAGGTCGCGATTGACGAGTGCCGCCGACTTTTTCAGGATGCCGAATGCGCGAATGACGGATCGTGGCATCCGATCGGCACCGATGGCGAAATGGATCAGCGAACGGGCGGTTTGCGCACCGTAATAGCGTTCGTTCGGAACCTGAATCGGTCCCATCGAGTCGGTTTCGGTTCGCGTTTCGGCGGACATGAAGAGTTCTCCGGGTGGGGTTCGAGTGAGTGGAGATTGTATAGCGAACCGGGCGGAATTGTGTTGAATGCTCGCGATGAACCACCCAAAATGCGGGGGTAGGTGTGTCGTGTTCCGTGCGCCCTCAGGTGAATCGAATGAAACCTCTCCGTTTCGCGGTCTGTGCTGTGCTGATGTTCGCTCCGATGTCGATTGCGGCCGAAAAACCGCACGTCGTCTTCGTCACGGGCGATGAAGAATATCGCTCCGAAGAATCGATGCCGATGATCGCGAAAATCCTCGCCAAAGAGCACGGCTTCCGCTGCACCATGTGCTACGCCCTCGACAAGGACGGCACCATCAACCCGTCGCGCCTTGACAGCATCGACGGGCTAGATGCGTTGAAAGACGCCGATCTGATGATCATGTTCACGCGTTGGCGCAACCTCCCCGACGAACAGTTCCAGAAGATTCAGGATTACGCGAATTCGGGCCGACCGATGATCGGATTCCGCACCGCTTCGCACGCATTCAAGTTCAACGGCGGACCGAATGCGAAGTGGAACGATGCGTTCAGCCAGAACATTTTCGGTCAGAAGTGGATCACGCACCACGGTCACGAAAAGGGCGAATTCCTCACCGATGTCACGATCGTCGATGCGCAGAAAAAGAACCCGATCCTGCGCGGCGTCGAGCCGTTCAAAGTGCCGTCGTGGTTGTACCACGTTCAGGGCGGTGGCGACGAACTGACCGGCGATTGCGTGCCGCTGCTCGATGGAAAGAGTCTCGTATCGGGGCACGAACGCGCGAAGAAGACGGACCGATATCCGCTGGTGCAGCCGGTCGCCTGGACGAAGTCGTTCACCGGGACGAGCGGGAAGAAATCGAAAGTGTTCTTCACGACGCTCGGTCATCCGTCGGACTTCAAGGCGGAGTCGATGCGGAAACTGGTCGTGAATGCGGTCTACTGGACTCTCAACATGGAAGAGAAAATTCCCGAAAAGGGCACGAAAGTCGATTTCGTCGTTCCGTACGAGCCGACGAACGCCGCTGCCGGTGGTCATCGCAAAAGTCAGAAACCTCAACCGATCGAGTAATCCGATGTTTCGTTCCGCCACCATTGCGGTTCTGCTGATCGCAGGAATCGCTCACGCCGAACCGATTCGCATCATCACGCTGGGCGACTCCATCACGAAAGGAGTTCGCCCCGGCGTGACGAACGACGAGACATTCTCTACCGTCCTTCAAAAGTTGTTGAAGGATCAGAAAATCGATGCCGAGGTGATCAACGTCGGCATCGGTGGCGAAATGACCAACCAGGCGTTGAAGCGACTCGAAAAGGACGTGCTGTCGAAAAAGCCGACGATCGTCGCGATCATGTACGGCCACAACGACAGCCATTTCGACACGGGCAAAACCGAACCGCGATTGTCGATCGCGGACTTCGAGAAGAATCTGCGGACGATGCTGGATCAGTTGCAAAAAGCGGGGATCAAGCCGATCCTGATGACGCCGCCGCGTGGTGGCGTCGCGTGGAAGAACGGCAATGGGGTGAATCCGAACGACAAGTTGAACGAGTACGCCGACATCATTCGCAAAATCGCGGCGGACACGAAGACGCCGTTGATCGACCACTATGCTCATTGGTTGAAGCAGGAGAAAGCGGGTGTGAAACTCGGTGACTGGACGACGGACCAGTATCACCCGAACCCACGCGGACATCGCGAATTGGCGGACGTGATGTTGCCAGTCGTGCGTGAATTGTTGAAGTGAGCAAATGGGGTTTCCCCTCGTTGTTCTGCACATCGTTTTAGCTAAATAGATGACGCATCACGAAAAATTTCGCGAAAAATCGTACCTGACGAGGCGGGCTGACCCCACTCCCGAATCGTCAGGCACACATTCCACTCGGAAGCGAATCGCGTAAGCATTAATTCCACCAGTGGATACGGCATGCGATCGGTCGGATGGTGCCACCTTCGGCGACGAATCGGGACTCGCGACAAGAGCAAAATTCGATGAAATACACGCCGATTTCCTGTCGAAATCACGTCGTTTTCGGTCGTTTTCGAGAGATTTTCTGTCGTTTTTGCACGCATCCGGGGGCGATGTCGGGCGTACCGATTTATTTATATTGCTTGTTTCAAACGGTGTGACGATTCAGATAATGCAGTGAGAGAGGTGGGAATCCATCTTCCCGAAAAAAACTCTCATCGGAAAGCTGTGTAGAACTCCGATTCTCCCAACTGCGCAACCCCTGTATTCATTCGGAGTGAGTGATTTATGGCGACGGTCGTCATCGAAAATCCGATCCTGAACTCGCCGTATCACGAACCGAAGCGTCACTTTCGGGATGATAACGGTCAGATCCTCAACCAGATCGAATCCGGACGACGAGATAGTTGCTATTTCCTCCCGATCGCAACGCCCAAAAAACGGAAATCCGATCCCGACCTGTTCGACGATGTGGAGAAACGAGAGGAAAGCCACCACATCAATCGAATCCGCCAGCTCGTTCGGCAATGGCGCGGGGACGGGTGGCCCTATGTCACGCACGTCACCCGATCCCTGCTCGAACACTGGACCGCCGAAGATCGATTCCGACGACTGTTCTTTTGTCAGATCGAGGCACTCGAAACGCTCATCTTCATTACCGAAGTCGCGAAGGAGTCGAAGTACGGCGAGGACTGGATCGAAAAGTACCTCCGCGAAATGGCGTCGAACGCGGGGACGCCACTGTTTCGGGTCGCGTCCAAGATGGCGACCGGCAGCGGCAAAACGGTCGTGATGTCGATGCTGATCGCGTGGCAGGTGCTCAACAAACGACGTTCGCCGCACGACAATCGGTTCACCGATGCGTTCCTCGTCGTCGCGCCGGGCATCACGATTCGCGACCGGCTCCGCGTCCTGCTCCCGTCCGATCCGAACAATTACTATCGCGAACTCGATATCGTTCCGTCGGAGTCGCGTGCCGATCTCGGGACGGCGAAGATCGTCGTGACCAATTTCCACTCGTTCAAACTGCGTGAGAAGGGCGAAGCGGGCGGTTTGACGAAGCGAGTCCTCACCGCGAACACGCCCGGCGCGTTCACCGAATCGCCCGAAGAGATGGTGAACCGCGTCTGCAACGAACTCGGTCGGAATCGCGAAATCATGGTGATCAACGACGAATCGCACCACTGCTATCGTGGCAAGCCCATCGAGACGAAGGAGAAATTGACGCGCGAGGAGGCGAGCGAGGCGAAGGAACGCGCGGAGGAAGCGCGGTTGTGGATCACCGGTCTGGAAGCGGTTCATGC
>Ga0105044_10011090_pt1 | contig 12290 bp, 12 predicted proteins | sample MAT01_FD_78092 | JGI IMG/M metagenome (GOLD analysis project Ga0105044, IMG submission 78092) | Freshwater microbial communities from Lake Fryxell liftoff mats and glacier meltwater in Antarctica - MAT-01 | ecosystem: Environmental > Aquatic > Freshwater > Ice > Liftoff microbial mat | place...
GAAAATTTTACTGGTCGAAGACAACGACGATGATTATGATTTAACCTTGCGCGCCTTCAAGAAGGCGGGCTTGAATATCAGAATCGAACGCGCCCGCGACGGTGATGAGGCTATCGCGTATTTTAACGACCCGGCCAAAAGCGCCATCCTCCCCAACGTCGTCTTGCTTGACCTGAATCTGCCCAAAATCAGCGGTCATGAGGTGTTGCGCCAAATCCGTGCCAACCCCAAAACTTATCGCCTACCGGTGGTCATCCTCACCACCTCGCGGGAACCTGAAGACCTGACGCGCAGTTATGACCTCGGCGCCAACAGTTGTATCCGTAAACCGGTGGATTTCATCGAGTTCATAGAAACCGTCCAGACCGTCACCACCTACTGGTTGAACCTGAATCAAACCCCCGGCCTGTTCTAAACCGCGTCAACTTTACATTCCCTCACCTATCCCTCATATCAAAAAAGTTGCAGACCTGCGCTCCTCACGTTATCCTCATGGGTACGTTTGTGATTCACACAAGCGTTAAGGTTATGCCTAAAGAGGTTTCCCATGAAGAAAGTTTCTCTTTTACTCGCGTTCGTTTTCGCTTTAGCCCTCGCGTCAACCACCTTTGCCCAACTCGATACCGTCGGTGAAGGTGAGGGACAAGTCGATATCATCGCTTGGGCCGGTTACATCGAAAGTGGTCGGACCGACCCGGCCTATGACTGGGTGACAGAGTTTGAAACCCAGACCGGCTGCGCGGTTAACGTCAAGACCGCCGCCACTTCTGACGAGATGGTCGCGCTGATGAATGACGGCGTATTTGACCTCGTGACCGCTTCGGGCGACGCAAGCTTGCGCCTAATCGCGGGTGGCCGCGTCCAACCCGTCAACATTGACCTCATCCCGTCGTGGTCAACCGTAGATGAACGCCTGAAAGATGCCCCGTGGCACACCGTTGACGGCGTGCATTACGGCGTGCCTTACCAGTGGGGCGCGAACGTCTTGGCCTATAACACCGAGGTGTTTGGCGATACCGTCCCCGATAGCTGGTCCGTGGTCTTTGAGGAAAGCATGTTGCCCGACGGCAAGAGCAATGTTGGCCGCGTACAAGCTTATGACGGCGCAATTTACATCGCTGACGCCGCCCTCTATCTGATGACCCACCAACCGGAACTCGGCATCACCGATCCCTACAGCCTTGACAATGACCAGTTCAACGCCGCCCTCGACCTGCTGCGCGTGCAACGCGGCCTCGTCGGGCGCTATTGGCACGACGCCTTCATCCAAATTGACGACTTCACCAATGAAGGCGTGGCCGTCAGCAGCACATGGCCGTTCCAAGTCAACCTCTTGGCCGCCGCCGGCGTCCCCATCGCCAGCGTCATCCCAACCGAAGGCGCAACTGGCTGGGCGGACACCACCATGATGCACGTCAACGCCGCCAACCCCAACTGCGCTTATCTGTGGCTGGAATGGTCGCTCAACCCCAAGCTACAAGGTGACTTGGCCGCGTGGTTCGGCTCTGTCCCGGCTGCCCCCGCCGCCTGTGAAGGCAACGAACTGTTGGGCGAGACCGGTTGCGCCGTCAACGGTTTTGACAATTTCGACAAAATCAGCTTCTGGCGCACCCCGACCACCGCTTGCCAAGACGGGCGCACCGAGGTTGAATGCGTCCCTTACTATGCGTGGGTGACTAATTACATCGCGGTCATCGGCGGGCGCTAACCTTACCCCTAAATCCCCTCTCCGCCTCGGAGAGGGGACTTTTAACCTTTGGAGAAAATTTCATGGATTACAAACTTTGGATTGACGGCGCATGGGCGGACTCGCAGGGCGGGGTGCAACGCGCCATCGAAAACCCAGCCAACGGCCAAACCATCGCCCACACGCTTGATGCCACCGTCGCTGATGTCGATGCCGCTGTACAAGCCGCCCACCGCGCCTTTTATGATGGTCGCTGGTCAAAGCTCACCCCCAATAAGCGCAGTGAAGCCCTCTGGAAATTGGGTGATTTGCTGGCCGCCCGCGCCGAGGAATTTGGTCGTGCCGAATCCGACCAGACCGGCAAACCGTTCGGCTTCGTCAGCATGGGCGCAGATATGCCCTTCTGCGTTGATAACCTGAAATTTTTTGCGTCCGCCGCCCGCGATACTCACGGCCAAAGTTCCGGTGAATATATGACCGGCTTCACCTCAATCTCGCGCCGTGAACCCGTCGGCGTGGTCGGCAGCATCACGCCGTGGAATTACCCGCTGATGATGGCGATTTGGAAGTTGGGACCCGCGTTGGCGGCGGGCTGCACCATCGTGATTAAGCCCGCCCCCGGCACGCCCATCACAACCCTGATGCTGGCCGAACTCGCCCGCGAGGCCGGTATCCCGGATGGCGTCTTAAACGTCGTGACCGGCGGCAACGAGGTCGGGCAAGCGTTGGTCGAACACCCGTTGGTGCGGATGATTAGCGTGACGGGTTCAACCGGCACGGGCAAGAAAATTATGAAGACCGCCGCCGATACGCTCAAGCGCGTCCACCTCGAATTGGGCGGAAAAGCCCCCTTCATCGTGTTTGACGACGCCGACCTTGAGGCGGCCATCGCCTCGGCATCCATCATGTCCACCTTCAACACCGGCCAAGATTGCACCGCAGCCACCCGCATGTACGTCCATACGTCCAAACTTAATCAGGCGATTGAGGGCGTGGTCGAGGCGATGCGCGCCATCAAAATCGGCTCACAATATGAAGACGGCGTGCAAATGGGGCCGCTAATTAGCGGGATTCAGCGTGAGCGCGTGATGGGGTTTGTTGACCGCGCCCGCGTCGCTGGGGCAAAAATCGTGACCGGCGGGCAAATCCCAGTCGGCATGGACGACGGGTACTTCTATGAACCGACGGTGATCCTCGATGCCGACCAAAAGGCCGAAATCATCCAGAGTGAGGTGTTCGGCCCCGTCCTGACCATCAGCGCGTTTGACAGCGACCAGCAAGCGTTGGACTACAGCAATGATGTGGCTTATGGGCTGGCCGCCAGTTTGTGGACAAAAGATATCGGGCGCGCCATGCGCTTATCCGCCGCCTTAGAATTTGGGACGATTTGGGTCAACGACCACATCCCTCTGACCAGTGAAACCCCGCACGGCGGCTTCAAGCAGTCCGGTTTCGGCAAAGACCTGTCCGCCGAGGCCGTCTCGGATTATAAAATCACCAAACACATCATGGTCAAACATACATGAGCAGTCAGCCCTCAGACCGCCCCATCGCCGTCTCTCTGCAAGCGGTCAGTAAGCTGTTCGGCGTGGTCAAAGCCCTCGACAACATCAGCCTCGATATTTACGATGGCGAATTTTTCTCGATGTTGGGGCCGTCTGGGTCGGGCAAAACGACCTCGCTACGTTTGGTGGCCGGGTTTGAACAAGCTTCGTCGGGTCGCGTGCTGTTATATGACAAAGACGTGACCGGCGTCCCGCCGTTTGACCGTGATGTGAACACCGTTTTTCAGGATTATGCGCTGTTCCCGCACATGACGATTGAGCAAAACGTCGGTTATGGCTTGATGATTCGCAAACTGCCCAAGCCCGAAATCACCCGCCGCGTCGGGGAGATGTTAGAGATGGTGCGCCTGCCCGGTTATCAGAAGCGCAAGCCGTCGCAGTTGTCGGGCGGCCAACGCCAGCGTATCGCCCTCGCCCGCGCCCTGATTAACCATCCCCGCGTGCTGCTCTTGGACGAGCCGCTGGGCGCGTTGGATCTCAAACTCCGTCAACAGATGCAGATTGAGTTGAAGGCGATTCAGCGCGAGGTCGGCATCACCTTCATCTTCGTCACCCACGACCAAGAAGAAGCCCTCACCATGTCTGACCGGATGGCAGTCTTTAGCCACGGGAAAATCGAACAAGTTGGCACGCCTACCGAAATTTACGAGCGCCCGCGCACGGCCTTCGTGGCGGGATTCGTCGGGACGACCAATATCCTCAGCGGCCATGTCGCCGAGCGCATCACAGAGTCAGCGGCGGCCTTTTCGATTCGGCCAGAGAAAATCCGCCTCGTCTCGCCCGACGCGCCCAACGAGTCAAAAACCACCCGCGTCGGTGGGACGATCCGCGATGTGATTTATTTGGGCATGACCACCCGCTATTTGATCGAAATTGACGGCGGCGGTGATTTGCAAGTCATCGCCCAGAACACCGAAACCGACTCGACAGCCGCCCAAGCCACTCGCGGTCAGCGCGTCGACGCGGCTTGGCCGACCAGCGCCATGCGCCTGTTAGATGTCGATAACCGCGAGTCGGGGGCATAATCATGGCGGCAGAACAAGCCCGCTCGCTCCCAGCACCGCGCCCGTCCCTACTCAGGAAAATCTCGGCGTGGTTCTATCGCCACCCTAACCTCTCGTTGATGGCCTTACTCGGCGTCCCGATGCTATGGATGGTGGTGGTCTATCTCGGCTCGCTATCGGCGTTGCTGATTCAGAGTTTCTTTCGCTTAGACGAATTCAGCGGGCGCGTCATCCGCGAATTTGGCCTGCGAACCTACGAACAATTATTCACCGCCGCGCACATCGACATCATGCTTCGCACGACTTTAATGGCGTTGGCGGTCACGTTCACTTGTGCGCTGATCGCCTTCCCGCTGGCCTATTACATGGCGCGCTACGCCTCGTTCCGCATGAAGACCATCCTCTATCTGTTGGTGCTGCTGCCGCTGTGGTCAAGCTACCTCGTGCGCGTCTACACATGGAAAATCATCCTGTCGCAAGAGGGCATCATTTCGTGGTTTTTTGATACGTTCCGTATCCGATTCATCCTAGACGGAATCCTCTCCATCCCCGGCATCGGCGGCACGTCACTGTCATTCTCATTCATCGGGATGTTCTTGGTGTTCGTCTACATTTGGCTGCCGTATATGATCATCCCGATTAACGCCGCCCTAGAGCGCGTGCCAAAATCGCTGATTGAAGCCTCCAGCGACCTCGGCGGGCGTCCCGGTTATACCTTCCGTCGTGTGATTCTGCCGCTGGCCTTCCCCGGCGTGGTGGCCGGGAGCATCTTCACCTTTTCGTTGACGCTGGGCGACTACATCATCCCACAGGTGATGGGCAACTCGTCACCGTTCATCGGGATTACGGTCTTCACCTATCAAGGGACGGCGGGCAACATCCCGCTGGCAGCCGCTTTCACGGTTGTTCCGGTGGTGATTATGGTGGTCTATCTGCTGATTGCCCGCAGATTGGGGGCGTTCGATGCCCTCTAAAGACCTGTCTAACCGCGCCCCATGGAGTTTGAAAATCGCGGCGTTCGGCGCGCTGATTTTCTTACACTTCCCGCTGTTGATTATCCTGCTGTACGCCTTCACCACCGAAGAGTCGTCGTTTCGCTTTCCGCCACCCGGTTTGACCACCCAATGGTTTGGCAAGCTATTCGAGCGCCAAGATTTTTGGGACGCGCTAGGCTTATCGCTGCAAGTAGCGACCATCGCCACCAGTATCGCGATGCTGCTTGGCACATTGATCGCACTGGCGCTTTATCGCACCAGTTTTTTCGGGCGTGACACCATAACACTACTGGTGATTCTACCCATCGCCTTGCCGGGGATTGTGACCGGTATCGCGCTCCGGTCAGCCTTCAGCCTGATTGGAATCCCGTTCACGACTTGGACTATCATCATTGGTCATGCCACTTTTTGTATCGTGACGGTTTATAATAACGTGGTCGCCCGGCTACGCCGTACCCAACACAGCCAAATTGAGGCGTCAATGGATTTGGGCGCAAGTACATGGCAGACCTTCCGCTATATCGTGCTGCCCAATATCGCAACATCGCTACTGGCGGGCGGGATGTTGGCTTTTGCGCTGTCGTTTGATGAGGTGATCGTGACGACTTTCACAGCCGGTCAACAAGAGACGTTGCCGATTTGGATTTTCAGCCAATTGGTGCGCCCGCGTGATCGTCCTGTCACCAATGTAGCCGCGCTGTTCGTGATTGCGGTCACATTCATCCCGATCATCGCCGCGCATTACATGACCCGCGAAGCCAGCGAATGAAAACCCATATAAGATTATCCCCGCCCGTATAATTACCCGCGCACCTATAATCCAAAGGAAAACCCTATGCTGACGATTACACGCCCCCAATCCGATGAATACGCCGTATTTTACGCCGGGTACGTCAGCCATGTGCCGGAAGGCGCAGATTTGCTGGCGCTGTACGCCGAACAACCGACCTCGCTTAACGTCTTGGTGGGTGGTTTGAGTGAGGAACAAGCCGCTACGCCGCACAAACCCGGCGAATGGAGCATCAAGCAAATCCTCGGTCATATCAACGACACCGAGCGCATCATGGCCTATCGCACCCTGCGAATCGCCCGCGGAGACACCACCCCCTTAGCCGGTTTCGACCAAGACCCGTATGTGGCCGCTACCGATTTCAATGCCCGCACCTTACAAGGGTTATTGGAAGAGTTCGCCGCGCTGCGGAACGCCAATCTGCTGGGGTTCAGGGTGTTGACTGAGGCCGAAATTGACCGGCGCGGCACGGCCAGCGATCATCTCATTAGCGTCCGCGCCTTGCTGTATATCATGCCGGGTCACGTTAGCTATCATATCGAAAGCATCAAGGTAGATTACACCCTATGAGACATCTTTTACTCGCCTTAACGTTGGCATTCGCGCTCGTCGGATGCGGCACAGCGGCGACCCAACCTACCGCCGCCCCCGCAGCGGCTGACATATCCGCCGGAGTCGTCGACAAAAGCGGCGCGCAGCCCGGCTTGTTCTTCACTTACCCCGCTGGCTGGCAACTCGAAGAGGCCGACACACGCGCTCTGTTCGTTTACAGCGCCCCGGACGCCGGTCTGCGCTTGTTCAGCCCCGGCCTACAGGTCGGCGAAGTCGTGGTACAGGTCAGCGCCACTCCGCGCTCCCGCGTTGAATCCGACCTCGCCAACTATGCTATCTCGCTCGTCGAAACGACCGGCACAACCCACCAAGAACCCCAACCCATCACCGTCAACGGCTTTGAAGGCTATCAGGTCAGCGGTGAGCGCCCGGAATTTATCATGACCGTCACCGTCACCGAGCAGCAAGGCGAAATCGTTGAGGTCATCAGCTATGCCCACCCCGCCGATGCCGAAGCCCAGCGCCCGGTGATTGACGCCATCCTCAACTCGGCCATTTGGAAAGTCCCAACGGAGTAACCGCATGAGCATCCGCGTCACGGTCTGGAATGAAGGCCGCCACGAACTAAAAAACGCCGCCGTCCAAAAAATTTACCCGAATGGACTCCATCAACCCATCGTTGACCACCTCAACGCTAATGGATTCACCGCCCGCGCCGCCACCCTCGACATGCCCGAACACGGCCTGACTGAGGAAGTCCTAAATAATACCGATGTATTGACGTGGTGGGGTCACATGGCGCACGGGGATGTCAGCGATGACATCGTTGAGCGTGTGCATCAGCGGGTCTTGCTGGGCATGGGCTTAATCGTGCTGCACAGCGGCCATTACAGTAAAATCTTCAAAAAGCTGATGGGGACGACTTGCTCGCTCAAGTGGCGCGAGGCCGACGAACACGAGCGAATCTGGGTCGTAAATCCCGGCCACCCCATCGCCGACGGCTTGGACGAATATTTTGAACTGCCCGGCCATGAGATGTATGGCGAATTTTTCGATGTCCCCGCGCCGGATGAACTGGTGTTCATCAGTTGGTATCCGGGCGGCGAAGTTTTCCGGTCTGGATTGTGCTATCACCGGGGACGCGGGAAAGTTTTTTACTTCAGCCCCGGCCACGAGACTTACCCGATTTACTATCAGCCAGAAGTCTTACACGTCATCAGCAACGCTATTAAATGGGCGACTCCATCCGGCGCGGCTTACCGACTCGATGCCCCCAACGCCAAACCCCTTGAAGTCCTGAAGCAGCGCGAGGAATAACCCCAAAATGACCGCAAATTCCCTAAAAGTCGGTGTGATTGGCGTCGGCGGCATCGCGGGGACGCACATGCCCGGCTGGGCGGCTTCCCCGTATGCCGAGGTCATCGCGGGCGCAGACCCCAACCCGACGGCCTTAGTCGATTGGGGCAGAAAATGGGACGTGCCGAAGTTGGTCGCCACCACTGACGAAATCCTCCAAGACCCCGACATCGACATTGTAGACATCTGCACCCCGTCGATGTTCCATGCGCCGCTGGCGATTGCCGCGCTGGAAAACGGCAAGCACGTCATCTGCGAAAAACCACTCGCCCCGACACCGGGCGAAATCCGCCAGATGATCGCCGCCCGTGACCGTTCCGGCAAACTCCTGATGACCGCCCAACATCACCGCTACAGCCCGCAAGGACAAGCGCTCAAGGCACAAGTGGACGGCGGCGCGCTCGGTCATGTCTACCATGCGCGCTCGTGGTATCTGCGACGCAACAACGTCCCGACCAGCCCCGGCTTCATCCTCAAATCGCGTTCGGGCGGCGGCGCGTGCATCGACATCGGCGTCCATGCGCTGGATATGGCGTTATGGCTGATGGGCAGCCCGACCCCGATCAGTGTAACCGGCCACGCCAGCAGCACGCTCAGTAAACTGCCGGGCGCGTGGTCGCCGTGGCAAGGCGGCACGCCCATCCCAGCCGAGATGGATGTCGAAGAGTTGGCCGTCGGATTCGTCCGGTTCGCCAACGGCGCGACCATGATGTTGGAATTTAGCTGGATGCTCAACGGCCCGCACCAAGAAGATTTGCAAGTCTGGCTGTACGGCACGCAAGGCGGCTGCCATTATCCAAAGGCTGAGGTCTACAGCAGCACGCCCGTCCCGCGTCAACAGTACGACATCGCGCTCAAATATTTGCCGCAGCAGTTGGGCGCGCACGCCGTTGAGTGTATGGCGTTCGCGGAAGCCATCGCTAACGGCGCGCCGTCGCCTGTCCCCGCCGAGCAGTCTTTAGCGGTGCAAATCATCCTTGACTCGATTTATACCAGCGCCCAAACCGGGCGGGAGGTTCGCCTTGATGAGTAAACCCTTATTGGGCGTCCAACTGTACAGCTTACGCGACGCATTGGCGCAAGATTTTGACGGCACAATCGCCGCAGTCGCGGGCTTGGGCGTGGCGGGTGTTGAGCCATGGGGCGGCCTCCCGGCTGATTTCGCCCACGCCGCCAGCTTGTTTCAATCACACGGCTTGCAATGCGTCACCAGTCACCTCCCCTTATTGACCGGTGATGACCGCCAAAAGTGGCTGGACGCCGCCCACACTTTTGGCGTCAAGACCATCATCTTGCCCTATCTGCCGCCGGAAAATTTCGCCGACGTAGACGCGCTGATGAAGGCCGCCGACCTCATCAATCAATCCGCCGAGGTCGCTCACGCCGCCGGGTTCGCCTATGGCTATCACAATCACTGGTGGGAGTTCGCCAACCTGAATGGCACGCCCGCCCTCCATCAACTGAGCGTGCTGGTTGACCCGTCCGTCGTGCTTGAGGTTGACGTGTACTGGGCGCAAGTGGCTGGGCTTGACCCGGTACAGGTCGTGCAAGATATCGGGGTTCGTGCGCCGTTTTTACACCTCAAGGACGGCCCCGCCGACTCTAGCGAGTCGCCGATGACCGCCGCCGGTGAGGGTGCGGTCAAGTTTGGCGCGCTGATTGCGGCCTCTCAGGCCGAATGGGGTTTTATCGAGTTGGATAAGTGCGCCACCGATATGCTGGAAGCGGTCAGCAAAAGCGCCCGCTACTTCCTCTCAAACGGGTTGGCACAAGGTAAGCTATGACCGAAGACCCGAAACCCCTTCCCGGCACAGTGCGCGAGGTCGCGGGTATTTTCTTGCGACTGGGCGCTACGGCCTTTGGCGGCCCCGCCGCGCATATCGGGCTGTTTCGCCAAGAGTTGGTGCTGCGCCGGGCGTGGGTGACGGATGACGAATTTCTGGACTTATTGGGCGTGACCAACATGCTCCCCGGTCCCAACTCCACCGAGATGGCGATTCACCTCGGTTATGTGCGGGCGGGCTGGAAGGGCGCAATCGCGGGCGGGGTGGCTTTCATCCTGCCCGCCGCGCTGATGGTACTCGTCCTCGCCATGTTGTATGTGCGAGTCGGGACGACGCCCGCCGCTACTGGCCTTTTATACGGCGTCAAGCCGGTAATCATCGCCATTGTCGCCTACGCACTATACGGCTTATTGGGCAAAGCGCTCAAAAACCGGGCGCTGATGGCCGTCGGCGTCGGCGCGACAACCTTATATCTGCTGGGCGTTGATGAGACTTTTCTGCTGTTCGGACTCGGCCTCCTATATATGACCACGACCCGCCTGCGCGCCGGTCAATCCCCCGGCGCATGGCTAATTTTCCCCGTCGCGTTGCCGGTCAGCATCACCGCTTCAACCGTCATTTCGCTGCCCCTGCTGTTTTTCACGTTCCTGAAAATCGGCGCGGTCTTATACGGCAGCGGCTATGTCTTGCTGGCCTTCATGCGCTCCGATTTCGTCGATACGCTCGGCTGGCTGACCAATCATCAATTGTTGGACGCGGTGGCCGTCGGGCAGTTCACGCCGGGGCCGTTGTTCACCGCCGCCACTTTCGTGGGCTACCTGATTGGCGATAAAGTCGGGATGGGTTTGCTCGGCGCGGTTTTGGCGACGGTTGGGATTTTCCTACCATCGTTCATTTTCGTTTTGGTCAGCAGTCGCTTTATCCCCCGCATCCGCAAATCGCCGGTGCTGTCGCTGATGTTGGATGGGGTCAATGCCGCCGCGCTCGGTTTGATGGCCGGGGTGACGATTGAGCTAGGCGTCAGCGCCCTTATCGACCCGCTGACGGTGATTCTGGCGTTGGCGTCGCTGGCGCTGCTGATTCGCTACAAACTCAACGCGACGTGGCTGATCTTGGCTGGCGCATTGATTGGTCTGGTCATCTCGCTATGATCCGCCGGTTTTATGTCACTTAAACTGGCCTGACCGTGCTAAACTCATCACTCATCATTCAGGACTCATCGCTCGCCCTATGGACATCACCGGCACATTTCGCTTTGACCACCCGCAACCCGTCGTCTGGGCCGTGCTGACCCATCCGGATTCGATTGTCGCCGCCTTGCCCGGAGTGCAAACCTTGACCCCCATACCCGGCCAATCGCTGGCGTGGACGGCGCAAATCTCACTGGCGTTCATCGCTATCAATGCCGAATTTTCGGGCGAAATCCGCCTGACCGACTTGCGAGAATTGTCAGAGTTCCGCCTCAGCGTTAGCAGTGGCAGCGGTGACTCGCGCCTCACCGGGTCGGCGCTCATCACGCTGACGCCCGTTGAGGACTCCCCCGCCCATACCTTGCTCACATACAGTGGTGAGGCGGAATTAACCGGAAAATTCGCCTCATTCCCGCCCGCCATCGTCAAATCGGTGGTGATGATGTTGGTGCGCCAATATTTTATGACTCTTTCACATCAAGTCGGTGGTGCTAACTAAATGCGTGACATCCTCACCCCAATTGCAGGGTGGTTATCTGATGGTAAACTCGTCGCCACCGCTACCGTGGTCAGGACGTGGGGGTCGGCGCCGCGCCAACCGGGGGCGAAATTAGCCGTCACCCCGCCATACGACATGGCCGGGTCGGTCAGCGGGGGCTGCGTTGAAAGCGTGGTCATTGACGAGGCCGTCGCGTCATTGAGCGACGATATGCCGCGTTTATTACACTTTGGCGTGGCCGATGAGAGCGCATGGGAAGTCGGGTTGGCTTGCGGGGGTGAGATAGATATTTATGTCGAACCCTTAGACCCGGAACTGTTCGCCGTGCTGTCTGAGCGCACACAGGCCGATAGCCTGCATGTCATCGTGACCATTATCAGCGGTGATGCGCTCGGCACAAAAATTGTGGCCGGTCCCGACGGACTCGCTTATGCGGTGGGCGACCCCGACGCGCTAGATGACCTGACTATCAGCGCATTAACGGCGCTTTCTAGCGGTCAGACCGGGCGCGCCACGGCGGGCGACTATGACGTCTTAATTGAGGTCATCCAGCCGCGTCCGCATTTGATCGTGATAGGCGGCGCGCATATCGCTGTCGCACTCACGCAGATGGCGCACCTGTTGGGCTTCCGCGTCAGCCTCATAGACCCGCGTAGCGCGTTCGCCAGTGCAGCTCGATTCCCGCATTTGACCGCCCACATCCTTCATGCCTACCCGGACAAAGCGCTACCCACGCTCGGACTCGACGCGCACACTTATGTCGCCATCCTCAGCCATGATCCTAAAATCGACGACCCTGCCTTACACGTCGCCCTGCCCAGCCCAGCCGCCTATATCGGAGTCCTGAGCAGCCGCAAAACCCATGCAA
>Ga0105044_10011091_pt1 | contig 12289 bp, 9 predicted proteins | sample MAT01_FD_78092 | JGI IMG/M metagenome (GOLD analysis project Ga0105044, IMG submission 78092) | Freshwater microbial communities from Lake Fryxell liftoff mats and glacier meltwater in Antarctica - MAT-01 | ecosystem: Environmental > Aquatic > Freshwater > Ice > Liftoff microbial mat | place...
AGGCATTTGTTTCGGCGCCCTGGGGACAGGACGCCCTACCCAAGCTGACATCCGATCGGTAGGGCGTCATGTCCTCATGGCGCCGGAAACAAACGGCACGCACAGAAGTGGCCTATCCTTGTCTAACCTTTATTGCTCACGGAATCCCTATCGGGCCCATGAGCATGAGCTTAGAATCCACCATCCGGGCGGATTTTAAGCACCCGGCACCTGCGAGCGCCGCGCATGCGGCGTCGCCCTCCGGTGCGTTAGCTAGCCCTATCAAGGTTCCTACTCTGTTCCACGGCTTGCGGTGGCGTTGCCTTTGAGGAGTCACCAAGTCCAAGCTCTTCTCGTCTGCTCTCACTCCATGCGGTTAAAAACCGATGAGTTTCTGGGCGTGGAAGTTAGGAATGCCCGTAGCGCAGCAATATCTCGCTTCGCTCATGGACTGGAAGCTGGTGTAGCCCGTGGTGACTGCCCCGGCTCAATAAAACGACCCTCTTTCGTGAAGAATTTTCTGATTGAGGAATATCCCTCAACAACCACGAGTCCCGCCTTCGTCTCAATAAGAAGCGTCGGTGAGTTCTTCACCTCTCCAAACTCCTTGGGAACCTTGGAAACAAAACGCGTCACTATTCCTTTAGGGGCATCTCCAAGCTTTGAGAATACACCTGTGGTCGGCAGTGCTGCCGGGTCTCCGACAAGAAACAAATCCTTTAGGCGTAAACCTGTGCGCTGGGAAAGTTCTAGGAGTTCGCCGTACTGTTTTAAAAGATTCTCGGCATCGCTGGTACTTAGTAAAATACTAACGGCACTAGGAACTTCCCCCTCCCCTACGGCGAATTCCGCTGCTGCAGGTTCGGCGCCAACAATCGGAGTTTCCGCTACCTCGGGAGTTGGATCCGGCGTTTGGGAATCACCTGCCGAGGCAGTTTCGCTTAACGTGCCGACAGGGGCAGCGTTCGTCCAAGGTGTTGGGCTCGGTTCTGGCTTCTGCTGAGGCGGCTGATTTACGTAGCCTTGTTGATAGAATTGCTTGGGAGACTCAAGGTCTTGGCCCTCTAACTGGGGAGCGAGGATCAGGAAGGACAAACAACATCCGCATAAATGAAATGTTCTTTGTGCCGTCACCAATTAGATTCCTCGCCATTGGCATTGGGGTCTGGGATGACCAACACGGCCCCTCCCCCCAAAGGCACCGCTCGAACTCCCGCGCCATAATTTCCGACACTGGATGACGAAGAGCGAGCAAAGGCTCCCGTTCCATCTCGGTAGTCCCGCACTCGGTTACTTCCTGCCACCGTCTGGCCCTCTTGAGCTGTGGGCGAGTCATTTCCCTTGGGCGCTTCCCAGGAATCCCCGGCTTTTCTAAATGAATCTTCCCCAGGCGGCGCTCGGTAACTGCTACTTGCCGATCCGCTCTCTTCCGCTTCGATATCGCGATCTTTCGTAAGATAATTATGCTCGAAGAAAGAATCCGGACGCTCGTACGACTGAGCTTTGCAGGCCCTTTCAAAGCCTGAGGCCCAAAGCACCGCGGTCGCTACGAACACTAAGATTAAAGATCTCATCGCCACCTAAACTTTATATCGGGGTAACGGGTCTGCCCATTCTCAAGAGTGTAAAGACCCGTTTGCCCTCGAAAGGACCAAATTCCCTTTACAAGACCATACACATAGACCGTGTTCTGCGCACCCCAGAGCGGTTTATGAATATTGGACTTCGCGTAATTGACATTGTAGTCAGCAATATCTTTGATGCGCCCGCACTGAGTAATTTCATTTGCAAAGTTTGGGTCCGTACTCTCGGGGTTTGGCGAGACCGCTACTCGGTCGTAGTCGTCGATATACGTATGGAAAGGGTACGGGCCAGCTGGGGGCGTCATCGCCATTGCTCCAACAAGGCCCTTATCGGCGCCGTAAACGGGAGGCCAGTTAAGCGCGTAGAAAAGATCCAGCCCACCGCTCAGTATCCCGCGCCAAAAAGCGTCAGTGTCATGCGGGGAGAAACTAAGCGACATGAGCGGAAAACGCGGTCCAACCTTATCGATACAGAACTTATCTGGGTCCCCCCCCGCGGCAATCATCGAGAGGAAATTCCCCGGGGTCTTTCCGGTGGCTTTGTTATTTCCTATGCAGCGAGTAGCCCCTCGCGCTGCGATAAGCTTCTGCACATTGGCCTGAAGTTTACCGCCTGATCTATCGGACATAGAAAGGAAACGGCTATGAAGTAACCCCCCTCGATTTTTCGCTCCTGCACCCCCCATAGGGGATAATTCAAGAGACTCATAGCTACCGGTCGGCATTGGGATATCAATCGGAGTGGCAAGATCAGGGAACTCTGTTCCGAATCGATGCGTATCGAGCGGATAGTGCGGAACATACCAATAGACTGTTTGCTTGAAGCGAATATCGGTTACCGCGGAAAAGTTTCTCGTGTACTGCCTCGATGCATGCGGCGAGATATCGCGGAACTTATCGTCTATCTTGTCCATGGCCTCCGCCGATTCTCTCGCTGCGATATTGCGATCGGGATTCGCCGCGGGGAGCGCGTCTCCTACCTCATCACCCAAAAGGGCCTTTACGGTGTTATTGCCAGACTGTGCGACCAGATCAACCGTCGAGCCAGTTTCTATGGCCGCAAGTAACTTAAGGCGGTCCTGCCCCGTTTGGCGCAGGCCCTCGCTTACATCCTTTACCAAATAGCTCGACTGGTACATTTGGCGCGATGTGTTGAGCATCATCCAGGGGAAATAATACTCAACATAGGTACCAGTCACGTAAATGAAGGTACACGGGGAGTATACCGGTGCAGGCACCTTTGAAATGATCCCGATGCCAATCACCCCAGCAGTGCCCGGATGCTTATTATCATAGTGCACCCCGCAGGCACCGGGGTCACTCGCGCAGAGAAGCCCGAGCTCGAACCCGGTTTCCTTATCACTGCCGCAGGCATTATCAAAAATGTTATAAGGACACATGAAGGAAATGGCATTGGGCTTATCAAAAAAGCCTTGCTGCTCCTGACACGGGCTCGGAGGGCGGCGTTCTGGGTCTCCCCAAATCGAAATGCGATTGTCGTTGCAGGTTTTGAATTGAGTATCCTTGATGTTGAGCTCATCCCACTCGGCGTTCTCCTGAGCCTTTGCTTCCGTCGTACCTCGCCAGTTGGCAGGTTCCTGCGTTCCAGCTGCCCAGCCCTGCACTTTGTTCTTTATTTCCCCTTCCACACGGCCCGCCTCGCCTTGGCGGCTTGGAAGGTATTGGTCCTTAACCCACTTCTCGTAGTCCTCGGTTGAGCTATTGGCTGGAGGTCCCGCAAGGGCGCTGCTCACGGGAATAAGCGTGAGGACGGCAGCCAACATGATGTGATTGATAAATCGTCTCATGGCGCCCCACCTCCCATAAACACTTCAAGCTTCGCGGCAACTTGCGGCGTGAGCTTTCCACCCTGCCCAAGGTTAAAGTTAGCCAGAGCTTTCTTACCTTCGAAACGAACTGATTTCCCCTTGGACATCCTAAGACGCGTCGGGAGACAGCGAACGTTAAGCAGCCCGGAGGACAAGGCGCAGCGATCTCCCGGCTGAGAGCCGCAGCTTATAACAGTAACCCCCTGGCCAAAGAGCGCAGAGGAGTTTTTTGGTTCTGGTCCTCTTAGGAAAAGAAAATCGCTGACACGTTCTTTGTCGAACTCAGGGTCACCCGAGTCAACTTTTGCATGCTCGATGTCGTCTTCGGCGCAGCGTGGAAGTGGCGGAGTGGCGCGCGCTTGATTAACGGAAGCCATCATCTGGCCTTGAAAGTAAGATACTGCTCCCTTAATCGAGGCGCGTTCTTCGGGGCCAAGCGTGGAGGGCGGAGCCTCCTGAAAGGGAATTCCACCATCGAAACGGTAATGCTTCTTTACCGCCCCACGCGCGACTTGGAGTCCAAGACTGATCTGATCGCGCTGCACTCCGCTGGTAGGATTGTAGGAACGGAGAGCCGTCTGCTGATTGGCGGTATCAGATGCGCCGGTCCGCAGATTTTCATTCAGCTGACGAAATGTTTCTTGTAGCGCTGCATCGTCCGGGCTCACCTTAAACATGCGCGCGAAATCAGCGATCACTTCCTGGGAAATTTGAATTGCTGGCGGTTCAGGGGACTGAGATGCGGGGTCGGCGAGGACACCAGACGACGAGGCGACAATCGTAAGGACGCCGGCGACAAGACAACTTATGAGGCGCTTCTGTACCAGCATGCGGGCGGCGTCCAAAAACCTATAGTTTTACGAATTATCCTTAGAAGTTATGCGTAAGTATGATGCATTTGTGACCCAAGCGGGAGGGGCGGAACAAAAAGCGCTATTAAATACATGTGGTTAGGAGGGCTAGCGGGGAAGAGCGCAGGCGCTGCTCGTCGAGGCAGGTGGCAAACCGGCGCAGCATTACCGTCGACGCCCATTGCGCATTGGGTTGGGCGTATTTCTTTCGAAGCCCTGTGGTAGAGAGCCCTGTTCCGCCTTGGCCATTAGCTTCGGCGCAACAAGCCCCGGGGCTCCGCATGATCTTCCAACCCAGAGCTCGCTTCCCATGAAACACCAAGACCCAACATGAAAGATTTGTTTCGGCGGCGTAGGGACACGCCGCCCTACCAGGCGCTTTCTTTCAGCGACACGTCCAAACGCAGCGCTTGTTACTCGATCACCACCGGCCAACAACCTCCAACCGAACCAAAATGTCGCACCTTGCCTGAAATACTAGTCGGCGTTGGTGCCCGTACAATAGACCCATCGGTAGTAACGTAAACACATCCAAGATCTACGGCGGGAAACTCACGAAGTAGCTGAGTGACGGGATTTAGAATTTCAAGCCAGTCTCGCTTTAAATCGGTCGGAGAGATTTCGCGAATGAGAGACTCAGATTTCAACTGTTCAGGCCGGATGACTGAGTGCCTTTGCATACAATCAATCAGAAATTCGGGAGTAAACCCTGGATCCTTCCCGCATGCGGCCCAGCAAGTAGCAGCTAGGGACATTACAGATGTGTGCATTTGAATGAGGTCGACTATGTCCCGGACCTCGATCCGATTCGCTAAGGCGAGGCACTTGTTGACGGCTAAATCCACGTCATGAAGACGATATCCAAGACTGGGATCCTCGACGATAGGGAAGAACCTAAATGCTGTGTCTCTCACCCACTCAAGCTTCAAAGATGTGTCGTCTTTAGAGGCAACCGCTCTTATGAAACTACGCTGGTCGAGCAGGATTTCCACTTTATACCCAATGCGCTTAAGCACGTCGGTATCAGCAGTAGCGGCCTCTCCTACCGCAATATCCGTATCGTGGAAGAAGTCGATATCGTTTGAGAAACGCAGCGAACTTTCGCTCCGATGTATGGCAATTCCGCCCGCCACGTAACTATTTGGATTACGGTGCGCCCGTAAAAGGCCTAGTACCTTTTTTTGGAACTCGGTTACCGGCATAATTCCTCCGCAAGGACCAACCCACTCCGCCCACCAAATTTTCTTAGACCATCAATCACTATCTGTATGTTCTCTGGGGTGATCTTCAAGTTTGGTGCTAAATGCCAGAAGCACTGCGCATGAAACTTAATAAAAATTTCCTGGGCTCTCCCTGCCCTGCGATTCGCGAGAGATCTCTGTTCATCAACATGCTTTTCGAGAACGGCGTTCATCACCGTTTGATACCCACGCCCCGTTTGCATTCGGAACCACGCTAAGACAGCGGGTTCAACTCTCAGTGAGATTAATTTTTTGGTGATCCTGGGCTCCATGACTTCAGTATATACGTTTTGTATATACAACTCTATTACGATCGTGCATTTTGGTGCACCCCAACTCATAACATTCAATATTATCGGATGGTTAGACGACTACCTTAGAAGGGACTGAAACTGCCCTAGACCCAATAGCAAGTCAAAGCCGGAACTTTTGACCCAATTCCTCGATAAAGTCGTGGGAACCATCAGCAAAATTAATGTGGTGGGTCGGGACTTTTTCCGGAGCCCTGGGACAGGCCTCCCTACCCACAGGGCTCGCTACCGGTAGGCTTCCATGGGGAGACAAGTACAGACAAGGTTCTTGTCCCCGTACAATCCGTCCACTCGCCCCACCGCCGGCCAGAATTTGTAGTCCCGCAATGATACGAGCGGGAACGCAGCAACCTCCCGGCCATAAGGGCGATTCCAGGTGTCGCTCATTATCACAGAAGCAGTATGCGGAGCGTTCTTAAGTGGATTATTGGTTTTATCAATACGCCCCTCTTCGACTGCTCTTATCTCTTCACGAATCTGAAGCATTGCGTCGCAGAATCTATCGAGCTCAGCTTTGGACTCGCTCTCCGTTGGCTCAACCATCATCGTTCCAGCAACAGGCCATGAGACGGTAGGCGCGTGGAATCCATAATCCATCAGGCGCTTTGCAACGTCCTCTACCTCGACTCCGCATTTCTTAAACTCGCGAAGGTCGAGAATACATTCGTGGGCGACGAACCCGTTCTGTCCCTTAAACAGAATCGGATAGGCGCTCTCCAAACGCTTGGCCATATAGTTGGCGTTCAGAATAGCCATCTGGGTTGCGCGCCGCAGGTTCTTCGCACCCATGGCCTTCATGTAGACCCACGGGATCACAAGAATGCTGGCAGAACCCCACGGAGCTGCTGATACAGGACCCACTGCATGCTCAATCTTAAGATCGACTACTGGGTGTCCAGGCAAGAAGGGAGCGAGATGCTTCTTCACCGCAATTGGTCCCATGCCAGGTCCGCCGCCGCCGTGCGGTATGCAAAAAGTCTTATGCAGATTGATATGGCAGACGTCGCCGCCAATGTCTGCTGGACGCACCAGGCCAACGAGCGCGTTGAGATTTGCGCCGTCCATATACACCTGACCACCCTCGTCGTGGATTATCTTGCAGAGCTTCTTGATGTGCCCTTCAAAGACGCCGTGTGTTGAAGGATAGGTAATCATAAGCGCCGCGAGCTTTTCGCGGTGCGCTTCTGCCTTAGTCTTCAAATCATTAAGATCAATATTCCCCTGCTCGTCGCATTCAACAGGAACTACATCAAAGCCTGCCATAACCGCACTTGCGGGATTTGTTCCGTGAGCAGATTTCGGGATGAGGCACACAGTGCGATGAGCATCTCCGCGTGAGCGGTGGTAGGCGCGAATGACGAGGAGCCCCGCGTATTCGCCTTGAGCCCCAGAGTTTGGCTGAAGAGAAACCGCGTTGAATCCCGTCACATCTTTTAGGCCCTGCTCTAATTCTTTAAAAAGCTCGAGGTATCCGCGCGTCTGCTCGGTGGGAGCGAAGGGATGAATCGCCCCGAACTCTGGCCAGGTTACCGGAATCATCTCGCAGGTCGCATTCAACTTCATGGTGCATGAGCCAAGCGGAATCATGGCCTGCGCAAGGGAAAGATCGCGCGACTCAAGGCGCTTAACGTACCTGAGGAACTCAGTCTCAGAATGGTAAGAGTTAAAGACTGGGTGAGTTAGGAAGGAACTCGTGCGCTTAAGAGCAGCAGGGAGTCCGGAACTCTCGCCTTCTGGCAGAACAGCTCCCTCAAGTTTTTGTCCCGAAAGCACAAATACAAGGTCAGCGATATCAGCCTCACGGGTGGTCTCGTCAAGCGAAATGCCGAACTGGCTTCCACCAAACGAACGAAGATTAATCTTCGCTTTCTGGGCGCGGGAGAGCACTTCCAAGGGAGAGCTCACTTCGACCTTAAGCGTGTCGAAGAAAGACTTGGTGAGAACTCGAACGCCGCGCGCTTCAAGAGCACGGGCGAGCGCCGCAGTGTAGAGGCTTACGCGCTTCGCGATGCGCTTAATTCCTTCTGGGCCGTGATAGACGGCATACATGCTCGCCATGACAGCAAGAAGAACTTGCGCAGTGCAGATATTGCTGGTCGCTCGTTCGCGCCGAATATGCTGCTCGCGGGTTTGGAGCGAGAGGCGCATGGCCGGGCGTCCTTCTGAATCCTTAGAAACGCCAATGAGCCTGCCCGGCATGAGGCGCTTAAGCTCGTCCTTCACCGCAAAAAATGCGGCGTGTGGTCCGCCAAATCCAAAGGGAACACCAAAGCGCTGAGCACTTCCTACCGCAATATCCGCCCCAAATTCCCCGGGAGGCGTTAGCTGCGTGAGCGCGAGAAGGTCCGTGGCAGCAGTTAAAATCGCGCCGGCTTCATGTGCTTTAGTCGCGGTGCTGCGATAGTCCCGCACGGTACCGTCAGTGGCTGGATACTGAACGAGGGCACCAACTACCGACTTGCCGGTCTGTGAGAACGAGAACTTATCAAATGCGCTCACTTGAACTTCAACACCGAGTGCTTCGGCGCGTGTCTTGACCACTTCGATGGTCTGGGGATGGCAGTCTTCGGCAACGAGGAATACGCAGGGTCCTTCGCCCGCATGCCGCGCATAGCTTATCCCCATGGCCTCGGCAGCGGCCGTTCCTTCATCTAGTAAGGAAGCATTCGCAACGGCGAGCCCGGTAAAGTCGCAGACCATGGTCTGGAAATTAAGGAGTGCCTCTAGGCGGCCTTGTGCAATCTCAGGTTGGTAAGGCGTGTACTGCGTATACCAGCCGGGGTTCTCAAGAATGTTTCTAAGTATTGGTCCCGGCGTATGCGTTCCGTAGTACCCGCAGCCAATGAACGATCGAAAGATTTTGTTCTTCGAGGCGATAGTGCGAAGGCGAGCGAGGGCCTCTTGCTCCGTCACTTCTGACGGGAAGGCCGCCATGCGAAACTCTTTCGTAAATCGCAGCGCTTCGGGAATAACGGAGTCGGTGAACTGGTCCAAGGTTTCGCAGGCAGCACCACCTGCACTCGTTACTTTGAGCATCTGCTCAACATCAGTGGAAGAAGGCCCGATGTGACGATTTACAAAACTCTCATAAAGAGAAGCGGACTGCTTCATTTGTGATTCTGAATTCTGCGTGCCCATACCCTTTGATTCCATTGAAAGAGACTTCACTGAAAGAGACTTCACTGAAAGAGACTTCACTGAAAGAGACACCACTAAAGGAGACACCACTGCAAGAGACTCCACTGCAAGAGACCCCACTGCAAGAGACCCCGCTGTATCTTTTGAGGCGGCGCCCACTGGGCCGGCTGATGTAGCTACGGCATTTTGGTTTGAGTGTGTCGACGAATTTGTGGAAGGAGTAACTGCCATAGGGACCTACCTTGAAGAAGTCTACCTTAAAGAAGCGTCCCTGAAGAAGAGCGCCACGTCCGGATTGAATTGGGAACACTGAATTGGGAACACTGAATTGGGAACACTGAATCCGGAACACTGAATTGGGAACATAAGGCGAAGGGACCAAAGAGAGGAGCAAACCGCAGGAATACTAACGCAATGGGCTAGTTCATGCGGCTGGGGCTCCGCCTCTTAGGCCTTGCCGCCAAGATGCTTCTGGTACTCGTCAGCAGACATTAGTGTTGCTACGTCAGCTGCCGAGAAACCTTCAAACTTCACGAGCCACCCATCCGTGTACGGTGTCTTGTTGACAAGTTCTGGAGCACCTGCGAGAGCTGGGTTCGAGACCGTCACCTTCCCAGCAATGGGAGCATAAACGTCCGAAGCCGCCTTAGTGGATTCAACCACGCAAACAGTGTCTCCCTGCTTTACGGTCTTTCCCACTGAGGGAGCATCCACGAAAACTAGATCTCCAAGTTCGCTTTGGGCAAATTCAGTGATGCCCATGACCGCGACGTCACCTTCAACGCGCACCCACTCATGGTCCTTGGTGTATTTAAGATTTGCGGGAAACTCCATTGCCTAGCTCCTCTTATAAAATGGCTTCTTCACAACTGAGGCTCTGAGGCGCCGGCCTCGAACCTCAACTTCAATCTGACTTCCAACAGGGGCAGCTTTGGTATCAACGAGCGCGAGCCCAAGGGCGCGTTGCACCGTTGGTGTCTTTGTTCCACTCGTAACAACGCCGACTTCATTCCCCGAGAAAAATACCTTATCGCCCTGGCGGGTGATTCCTGCATCATCAAGGTAGAGACCAATGAGAGCTTTTCGGACACCCGCTTCCTTTTCCTTGAAGAGAGCTGAGCGACCGATGAAATCTCCCTTATCGAACTTAATGACCCAGCCGAGGCCGGACGCTAATGCGCTTACATCATCACCGAGTTCATGTCCGTGGAGCGGATAGCACGCCTCAAGCCTGAGCGAGTCGCGCGCGCCTAAACCAGCCGGTACGAGACCAAGCGGGGCACCAACTTGAAGCAAGCGATCCCACACCCTTCTCGTCTCTGAACTTGGAACAAAGAGTTCAAATCCGTCCTCTCCGGTGTAGCCGGTGCGCGCCACGATTATTGGAAAGCCCTGATATTCGGTCTCAGCAAAATGGAAATACTTAAGGGCTGCGGCCTGCTCCATTCCACCAAAGCTCAGCAGAATCTTCTCTGCCATGGGGCCCTGAAGAGCTATCTGTCCCCACTGAGCGCTTTGATTATCGAAGGTGGCCTTCCAGCGATTATGCTTGGTGAACCAGGCGTAATCTTTGTCCGCATTGGAAGCATTGACACAGACAAGATAGCGCTCACGGGAGTAGCGGTAGATAATAATGTCATCTACTACGCCGCCCTTTTCATTTAGGATTGCGCTGTAATGCGCCTTCCCATCGGTTAGCTGAGAAACGGCGTTGCAGGAAAGCCCATCAAGAGCGAGTTCGGCCTCAGGGCCCGAAACAAAAATTTCGCCCATGTGGCTGACGTCAAAGAGTCCTGCTTTGGTTCGAACTGCCGTATGTTCTTGGATAACACCAGCATACTGCACGGGAAGCTCCCATCCAGCGAAGGGCACAATTTTGCCCCCAAGAGCAGTGTGAGCATCGAATAGTGGAGTGCGTTGTAACGCCGTCGTCATGGCTTGTGACCCCTTAATTACCCTAGGAACCTAAAATGGGGGTAACTAAAAGTCAAAAATTACAGCTACTAAAGTAGCTAGCGGTCATATCTCACGGGATCCCTACTCGGGTCCGTGAGACTGCGCTCAAAATCCGCCATCCGGGCGTTAGCTAGCCCGCTCTTCTCACATCCCTACCGGGCTGTGAGAAGAGCGGGCTAGATTTGTTTGAGACTAGCGGGCCTTCAGGACGAGGGCCTCAAAGCTCTTAAGGGTGTTACTAATAAGCATCACGACGGTCATAGGCCCTACCCCGCCCGGAACCGGAGTGATCGCTGCAGCACGCTTGCTCACACTCTCAAAATCAACATCTCCAGTCAGCTTTCCGGTAGGAAGGCGGTTAATCCCGACGTCAATGACAACGGCCCCCTCACGTACCCAGTCGCCTTTCACCAGATTGGGGACGCCAACGGCAGCAATCACAATGTCAGCCTCACGCGTAACCGCAGGGAGGTCCTTCGTTTTCGAATGGGCGTAGACGACCGTGGCATTACGCTCGAGGGCGAGGAGCCCAACCGGCTTCCCCACCAAAATAGACCGGCCAATGACGACCACTCGCTTGCCTGCCAGGTCGGCTTTGGGATTCTGAGAGGGCATGAAACTAGGGTCGCCCACAGCAACGTTAGAGAAGGCGAGGTCAATCAAATGCATCGCTCCAAGCGGAGTGCAGGGTCTGAGGACCCCACTTCCGCGGGCCAAAAGTCCTTGATTAAGGGGATGAAGCCCATCGACATCCTTCGCTGGGTCAATACGGTCAAGGAGCGCGTCCTGCGGCAAGTGCTTAGGGAGGGGAAGCTGAAGAAGGATCCCATCAACGTTCGGGTCCTGATTGAACTCGTCAACCACTGCTTCAACCTCTTGAGCACTGGCGGTAGCAGGCAGGCGGCGGTCCAAGGTTACGAGGCCACAGTGAGCCGCGATTTTCTCTTTGTTGCCAACATAAGCCTGAGAGGCAGGGTTATCCCCGACCAAAATAACGCCGAGGCCCGGAGCTCGGCCGTGCGCTTGAGAAAGCTGCGCCACTCGTAGCTTTATCTCTTCCTGAAATCTCTGAGAAAGCCATTTTCCGTCAAGAATTCTTGGTTCCATGGGTGCTACCTTTACGCAGGGGCTCTTGGTTTTCAAGGGATAAGGGGCGACTAACCGTCATGTCTCACGGGATCCCTACGCGGGTCCGTGAGACTACGCTCAAAATCCGCCATCTCGCCTCCGCGCCAAAAGCGCTGCGGCGAAGCAAGCTGTGAGGCGACCTCGCCGGAGCCTTGGCGAATTCGGCCCGGGCGGATTTTAAGCACCCGGCACCTAAGGGCGGCGCGTACTCGGCGCCGCCCTCCGGTCCGATCCAAATCACTCCCTGGTGTCGCGATTTGCTAACGCTATCCG
>Ga0105044_10011099_pt1 | contig 12286 bp, 11 predicted proteins | sample MAT01_FD_78092 | JGI IMG/M metagenome (GOLD analysis project Ga0105044, IMG submission 78092) | Freshwater microbial communities from Lake Fryxell liftoff mats and glacier meltwater in Antarctica - MAT-01 | ecosystem: Environmental > Aquatic > Freshwater > Ice > Liftoff microbial mat | place...
AATTTAGCCCAGACTCAAAGACAATGGAACACGGATGACTCGGATGACACGGATTTGCGCGGATCAAAGGCAGATGATTCAATGGATCTAATCCGTGTGAATCCGCTCGATCCGCGTCATCCGTGTTCCATTGTCTTTTCAGACCACCCAAAATCATCGCTGCAAACGAAGAAGTAGAACGGATAGTAGTACGAAGTTCACGAAGAACACCGAAGATGGGACGGTATGAACAGGATTTGAATCGATCCGGTCAATCCTGTTCGGCCTGTCCAATTCTCTGCATGCTTTCTTTGTGTGCTTCGTGTCTTTGTGGGTCTTTGTGTTGGACTCTTCTTCTGGCGAGGCAGTGACCTAAAGTAGTAGGCAGGCTTGGCGTGCCGACTACTGCCACCATTGGAGATTAACAATGCAACTCGGTTTCGTCAGCGCGATCTTGCCCGACTTGTCGATCGACGAGGTGATTTCTTTCGCGGCCGACGAGGGGTTCTCCTGCATCGAACTCATGTGCTGGCCGCCCGGCGGGTCGTCGCGGCGATACGCGGGCGTCACTCATATCGATGTAACAGACCTCTCCGATGCGGAAGCAACTCGAATCCGCGAGATGGCACGCTCTCGGGGCATCACGATTTCCGGCCTCGGCTATTATCCCAATCCGCTCGACCCCGATCCCGCTCATCGCGAGGTCGTAATCGATCACCTGATGAAGGTGATTCAGGCGGCACCCCGGCTCGGCGTAGCCGTAGTAAACACCTTCATCGGCCGCGATTGGACAAAGTCGATCGACGACAACTGGGCAGTGATGAAAGAAGTTTGGCTCCCGATCATTGCTCAGGCGAAAACGAATGGCGTGAAGATCGGTATCGAGAATTGCCCGATGCTGTTTAGCAAGGACGAATGGCCGGGCGGCAAGAACCTGGCCGTGAGCCCCGCCGTCTGGCGGCGGTTGTTCAATGAGTTTCCCGATGGAACTCTGGGACTGAACTTTGACCCCTCGCACCTCGTGTTTCAGCACATCGATTATCTGCGAGCCATCCGCGAGTTCGGAAAGCACTGCGTTCATGTTCACGCCAAAGACACACGCATCGATAGCGATCGCCTCTACGAAGTCGGCAATCTCGGTTTCGGCTGGTACACGCCCAAGATCCCCGGCCTTGGCGATGTGAACTGGGGCCAGTTCTTCAGCGCCCTGACCGACACTGGTTATCGAGGAGCAGTCTGCGTGGAAGTCGAAGACCGAGCCTTCGAGGGCTCGCTGGAAGATCGCAAAAGCTCGCTGCGGCAGAGTCGGAAGTTTTTGGAGCAGTTCGTGGGCTAGCAATCGAAAACGCGGTGATGACGCTTTTCTGTTTTATAGGCATTGAAAGTGGAACGTGATTTAGTCCTTGGGACTGTATCGCATTCCATGGATGATGCTTCCGACACAGGCCGATTTTTTCGATGTCACTCGTAGTCCCAGCGCAGAGGTTCCATTCGGACAGCTCGCTCCATCAGATTCGGCCGCTACGAAAACGCGGTTGAGGATTGGTGGAAGTTGACGAGGTGCTCGGCCGAGCATAAATGAGAATGACATAGCGCGGCATAGCCGCCATCGAGGTCCAGATTCAAGGCAATGGAACGCGGATGACGCGGATCACACGGATTTGCACGGATCAAAGGCAAATTGCCAATGGATCAAATCCGTGTTGATCCGCTCGATCCGCGTCATCCGCGTTCCATTGTCTTTTTTGAGACCAGCCGAGATGATCGCGGCAAACGAAGAAGTTGAACGGATAGTAGTACAGAGCTGCTACGAAATTCTCCACTCTCGCATTCGCTGGACAATCTCCCGCAAAATTTCGACATCACTCGCCGGCCTGGACATTCCCTGCGGGTGCGGAGCATCGTGCCTCAGCCAGCCTTGCAGCTTCAACAACTGTGCTGCCGAGTGCTTGTAAGCAGGCACCGGTGGCCGAAAGACGAAGAAGCCAAGATACTGCAAGAGATCATTCAACTCGTAAAAGCCCGGATCGCCGGCAAGCCAGAGCGCATCGCGTTTGGCAAACAGGTCCGGGGCGAACGTGCTAAGTCCCAGCAAATAATCGCTGCCATACATCACCATGTCGATGGCGAGATCGTTGCCGGTCAGGACGCGGAACTCGGGACGAACTTGGTCGCGAAGCTGAAGGCGTTGCCATTCCAATTCGCGATTGAGCGAGGAGTGCTTCGCACCGACACATTGTGGAATCGCCACGAGCCCGGCATACGTGTCGAGATCATAGATTCGTCCAAACGGAGCAAACATTTGGCCCAGTTCGAAGCCGATGAAGTGTGGAGTGAACTTCGCGATGGCCCGATAGGCATCGAGCAGGCGTTCACCTTCGAGCGATGTGAGCCCAAACGATTGAAAAATCACCGGAGTGCCGCCGGCCTCGTGAATCTCTTCGATGGCTCGGCGGTACGCGTCCAGATTGAATGCATCGCCTGCCGAATCGCGGACATACGCCCCGGCCACGAACGCGAGACGATCGGCACACGTTTTCGTTTCTGCCAGCACCGCCCGGCGTTCTTCGGGTGTAATGAGATTCACATAGCCTGTGTCCATATTAACTGCTGGCACCAGTCCAGCCGACAACGTGCGTGAAAGATGCTCGCGAAAACCGTCCCAATCGATTTGCCCCCATTCGTCGTAGGGTAACAGAATCGCCGACATGCCCATGATTTCTCGTCGAGGGCGGATCATCGCGATGGGATCGACTGCCGGCATCTTGTCACTCTTCTGGCGTGAAGATTCTGCCGGCTACTATACTCGTTCCATAGAGATCCGAAACCACTATCACGGCACTCAACATGGATCATCCGTTCACTCCATCGCGTCGCCAATTGATGAAGTCGCTGGCCGCCCTCGGCATCGGCAGCACAATCTTCCAGCGAGCGGTTGTTGCACAGGTGCCGAAGGAAATCACGACCGTCACGGCCGAGATGATCGAGAAAGCCGAGTGGATTACGGGGTTGAAGCTTTCCGATGCGGAACGCAAGGCTCTCGTTCGCAATCTGAACGGGGCCTTGCGAACGTTCGAGCGCAATCGCAAAGTCGCGGTGACGAACGATGTGCCGCCCGCATTCGCGTTCATACCCTCTTCGGCCCCAGCGAAGTTCGAGCCGCGTGGAACTGTCGAAGCGATCGCGAGCCCGGTTCCGAAGCGGCCGGCCTCGAATGAAGATCTGGCATTTCTACCATTGACTGCCCTTTCGCAACTCGTGCGAACCAAGGCCGTTTCTTCCCTGGAACTCACCAAACTGTATTTGGAACGGCTGAAGAAATACGATCCGGCTCTCAAGTGTGTCGTCACGCTCACCGAAGAACTCGCGCTCAAGCAAGCGGATGCGGCCGACAAGGAAATCGCGGCTGGCAAATATCGCGGTCCATTGCACGGCATTCCGTGGGGTGCGAAAGATCTGATCGCCTATCCCGGCTATAAGACGACCTGGGGTGCGGGGCCGTTTAAGGATCAAACGCTTGACGTGAAAGCAACCGTTGCGAAGAAACTCGAAGATGCCGGTGCCGTGCTGGTGGCGAAGTTGACGCTCGGGGCTCTCGCTCAAGGCGACCTGTGGTTCGGCGGCATGACGCGCAATCCATGGAATGTGAAACAAGGCTCAAGCGGTTCGTCGGCGGGTTCATCGTCTGCCGTGGTGGCGGGTCTGGTCGGCTTCGCCATTGGTAGCGAGACGATGGGCAGCATTGTCTCTCCGTGTACGCGTTGCGGGGCAAGCGGATTGCGGCCCACATTCGGACGCATCAGCCGGGCGGGCTGCATGACGCTTTCCTGGACGATGGACAAACTCGGGCCGATCTGTCGGTCGATGGAGGATTGTGCCCTCGTGCTCGGTGCCATTCACGGTGCAGACGCTGGCGATGCCGCCGCCGTGGATCGCCCGTTTAGTTGGCCCGCGAAACGTGAACTCAAGTCGCTGAAGGTCGGGTTCGTCGAAGGCAAGGGCGAAAAAGAACGTAAGGAAATCCTACTCCTCCGCGAGTTGGGCGTGACACTGGTGCCGATCAAACTACCGGAACAATATCCCGCGGATGTGCAAACGATTCTGTATGCCGAGTGTGCGGCCGCGTTCGATGATCTCACTCGCAAAGGCATCAACGAAGGCATCGGCACGTGGGCCAACTCCTTCCGCTTCGGACAATTCATCCCGGCCGTGGAGTACATCCGGGCCAATCGCATTCGCACGCTGCTGATGCGGGAAATGGAAAAGCTGTTCGAGAAAGTCGATCTCTATGTGAATCGCGATCCCTACGTGGACATGGCGATCACGAATCTCACGGGCCACCCGACGGCAGTGCTTCCGAACGGGTTCACGAAGCAAGGCGACACGGAGACGCCAGTCTCGATCACCTTCACGGGCCGACTGTACGGCGAGACGGAATTGCTGGCGGTGGCTCATGCCTATCAACAAGCAACGGGCCATCATCTCAAGCGACCGCCGATGGACAAGGCGACGGCGGAAAATGCGGGGTGAAGAAGGAGTGAGCAGCAAAGAGCTATCGGAGGCCAGCAGGAAACGTTAGAATAATTCTTTGGGAAACGGAAGTAAGAAGGAGGACGACATGCCAGCCATTGCGATTAACGAGGCAACCGAGCGCCTCGCAAGGGCAATTGAAAATTCGTCATTCGATGATCTCGTCGAGTACTATGCGGAAATGTATCCCAGCGAACCGCGGATTCAGGTAGGCCATCCCAAGGCGACGAACGTTGCAGAATTGCTCGCCAAGGAGATTCGTGCCGGCCTCGAACCGGAAACGCTCGTCGATCTTTGGAATGTTGTTTATCCGAAGGATCGCAATGTGTACTACGACGAAGAAGACGATGTGATTCGCTTCAACGAGCGCGTCTTGAATTACGCCGACTAGCGATTCGACATGCCTACCACAGCCCTTTTACATTTCAACGAAGATATGGCACGTGCCAGGGCGATCCTCGCTCACGCTGCATCGCTCCGTCATGCAATCCCGAGCGAAGAACTGCTTCGTTCGGACCTCCTTCGAAGTTCGTGGATGTTTGCGGTTGGAGCGCTCGATGCCTATTTTTGTGACGCCTACACCGACGTCGTGGCATCGACGATCATCGCCAAATCTCGACAGGGCACCATCACCCTTCCCGAGTTCTTCTACGAGATTCGGTTTCCGATTCGCGCAATTTTGGAGGAGTACGACGAACGGGAGAATTGGCGCTGGCGAATGGCGGCCCGTGAGATGATGGAACGAGAAAACGTATTGAGCTTGCAGACAATTCAAAAGCTCTTCAACAAGTTCTTCGCGAAGGGAAGCCGTCTTTTTCTCGACCTGCTGGAAGCCTGGATTTGCCATCCCGATGCCAAGGTTCGACTCTTTGGCATCACGACGGGAGCTTATTCGGCGCTCGCTACAGCGAGGGACAAGGACATCGCAAGAAGGAATTCGCTCGACCAATTCGAAAATCGTTTCGCGGATATTTTTCAGCGCCGGCATGACTGCATTCACAATTGCGATCGACCCCGGCGAAAGCCGCAGCGCCTTAACGATCCCAATCACGTCCTGAGAGTGATTCAAGACGTTGAGTTTTTGGTTCATCGGTGCGACGAGCAAATTCGGGTTGGATTCAAGCAGTTTCTCGTGGAATGCGGTGCTACCGGTGCGACGGTCGCTTCAGTTGGATATTGAACATGGAGAGGAGAAGAATGCGACGGCGAATACGGACTAACCGAGGGCGAATGCGATTCTTCGCAGAACTTCGTTAAGCTCTTCACGTTGTCGAGTGAAGAATTCCTCCGCTTTCCGCTCGCTCACCAACTGAAACCGCACTTCGTCGCCCGGCCGCAATTGGCCCAATGCATCAAGATCGGCTGATATGACATGGGCCACCTTCGGATATCCCCCGATGGTTTGGCCATCCACGCCCAGCACGATCGGCTTGCCTTCGTTGGTAATCTGAATGGCACCCGGTGCGACCGCCTCCGAAATGAGTTCGCGTTTAGGCACTTTCAGCGGCGGTCCATCCAAACGCAGGCCCATGCGATTGCAATCGGGTGTGACTCGGTACGTGTTCGCAAAGAATCCCTCCTTGAACCAGTCGGCTTGCGGTCCGGGCAGGCAACGAAGAAGAACGACCTTCTCCGAACGGGCAAGCCCCGTGCCCAGTCCACGACCGGGAAGGATCGACGAATCACATTCCAGCACATCCTCCGACACCAATGGAGAGAAGCCGGTGACGCTTTCCAAAATCTTCGGACAACGAAAGCCACCCGGCACGCAGAGATAGGCTCGACAACCTCGCGGTGTGCCGCCGATTCGCAGAGTTTGTCCTTCCCGCAAGGTGAACGTGTGCCCGGCTTCGATCTCTACGCCATCGCGAAAAACTTGAAAGGGCGCACCAAAAACGCACATTCCTACGTCTCGAATCGCAATCAGGGTAGGCCCCGTGAGTGCAATCTCCAGTGCGGGCATTTGCGGTGCATTACCCACAAGAGTGTTGCCTAGCGCCAGCGCTGAACGATCGGCAGGCCCGCCTAGCGGAATGCCGAGCGAACGCGTCCGTGGCCGGCCGCCATCGACGACGAGGGTGTGTGTGCCGGGCGAAATGACGCGAAGGCTCATGCGAACGCCCGCAACTCGGTCCCGGCTCGAAGCAACTCCTCGCGAACGGCTCGAACGAACTCGATGGCCTGGGGATTGTCGCCGTGAACGCAGATGGTTCTTACACCACGTTCGGAGATCAGTTTCATGACTTGTTGCGCGGCTTCACGAGGGCTCTCGATAAATGCACCCCGCTGATCGCGTGGCACAAGCGAGCCATCGGCACGATAGGAACGGTCGGCAAACCCTTCGGCGAAGAACGACACGCGACCCCTCGCCCGATGTTCCAGTCTTGAGCCTGGCAGACCAATAACCGGAAGGCTGGCCCATTCACAGACGGCAACAAGTGTTTCCGCGAAGGCATCGTCAAGATTGGCCTGGTGGTAAAGGCCGCCGTGGGGTTTGACGTAACGCAATTTCTGACCGAACTTCTCAGCTAAAGCTCGCAGGAAATCGATTTGCCGAATCGTCTCTTCCAGCACATCTCGCGGCGGGGTCGGCAACTCGCGTCTACCAAAGTACACGCGGTCCGGATGACCGGGATGGGCACCGATGGCCACGCCGTGTTTCGCAGCATGTTCCAGCGTCGCGAGGATGCTTTCCGTGTTTCCGGCATGAGCCCCGCAACAGATGTTGGCCGATGTAATCAATGGCATCAAATCGGCATCCGTGCCTGCTCCTTCGCCCAGATCGCAATTGAGATCGATCAACATGAACGAATCCACTCTTCCCTATCGCTTCGAACTCCGTTCAATGATCCTACACCCCGGAGCGTCGTACGTGCGTGTTTTGATTCCAGAAGCTGAAATTCTGAAGCGAGTCGAACTCGTCGCGAGCCAGATTGGCCGTGCATACGAAGGACAGCCGCTCACGATTGTCGGCGTGCTCACAGGCTGCCTGGTGTTTTTGGCCGACCTGATTCGCCGCCTTGATCTGCCGCTGCGGATCGCACTCGTGCAGGCCTCCAGCTATCGTGGAGCGACTACGAAGGGTGGTGAGTTGCACATTCAGGACGACCTGCTTCCAGACTTAAAGGGGCGACATATTTTGTTGATCGACGATATTCTCGATACCGGCAGAACCTTGAAGCACATGGTCGATCATCTGCGTAACTTGGGCACGGCCTCGGTGCGAACTGCCGTGCTGCTTCGCAAGAAAGGTCGCCAAGTCGTGGCCATCGAGCCGGATTTCGTCGGCTTTGAGATTCCCAACGAATTTGTCGTCGGCTATGGGCTCGACTACGACGACGAATATCGCAACCTGCCGTTCATCGGCGTCCTGGATGGGCCAGCCTGACGCGATGCGACCCGTCACCTTTCTCGTTCCCGATCTCGGCCACGCCAGCCATGCCAAGCAAGTATCGCTACTTGCTCCCGCAAAAAAAACGGCTGGGCATCCGGTGAATGTCTTTTCGCTGGCCGGCGATGGGCCGTTCTCAACCCCGTTGCGAAGCGCAGGGATCAGCGTCGAAGGTCATCGTGGCCGACGCTTCTTCGACATCGATGATTTTCTCTTACTTCGCCGACGCTTGGCCGAGATTCGCGACGGTTCATTGCACGTCTTCGGCCTCTCGGCACTGCGAGCGGCCAAGCTGGCGGGAATTGGCCTGGGTCCAAGAGAGATCGTGCTGTCACTCACGGGCCGCGAGAAATTCGGCCGGCTCGATCGACGTTGGGCAAATCAGGTCAGCCGTGTCCACACCCCGCATCCGTTTGCCCGCGATCAGTTGATTGCCAAAGGCATTTCTGCCTCGCTCGTGAATGTCGTTCCTCCAAAAGTCAACCTGGCTCCTGCTCCACCGGACCGCGAGGCGTTGTGCCGTTCGATTGGTGTCCCGTCGAATGTCCCGCTACTCGTCACCGCTGGGCAGATGCGGAACTCGGACCTGTTTGGGGCATTGTGGGTCTTCGAGTACATCCGTTATCCGGAAGCCACGGCCCGGCTAGTCATGATCGGCGATGGACCGGGCCGAGAGAAAATCGAATCGGCCGCTCAGAGTTTGGCACCGGAAGGCTCGCATGTGGTGTTTCTGGGAGCACGGCAGGATGTGCCTAATCTTCTCGCGCTCGCGGATATCGTCATCCTCCCGCAGCCAACTGGCGGTGCCAACGTCGCACTTGAAGCCATGGCTGCCGGGCGAGCCGTGATCGCGACGGACTCGCATGACTTTTCAGCCATCATTCGACACAACGAAACCGGGTTCCTTGTGCCGAAGGGAGCACCTTACGAATTCGCACGCATCCTATACAAGCTCATGCAAGATCCCGCGAGACGCGAGGCATTGGGTAAGGCCGCGGCAGAATCGCTACTCGAACAACGCGACTTCCACGTTTAGACCAGGCCCGAAGCCAATCGACACGCAGGGTAGCGGCGAGTTCTTGGCCATCAGCTTCTTCAGGATGAAGATCACGGTGGCACTCGACATGTTGCCGTACTGGTCGAGAGTCTCACGGGATGCCCACGTCTCTTCACGCTTCAGCCCGATTGAGGTGGACGCGGCATCGAGAATCTTCGGGCCACCTGGATGGATCGCCCACGATTTGATGTCGCCGATTTTCTTCCCGCTCTTGGCCAACCATTCGTCCAGCCAGGGCCGCAGCTTCTTGCCGATCACTTCCGGAATCTTCTTGGAAAGGGTCATCCCGAAACCGTGGTCGCCGATGGTCCAAGTCATCACCTCGGCCGCTTCGGGGATCATGCACGAACCATTTGCAGTCACATGCCACGAATTGGAAGGACCATCCGCGGCACCGACAACTGCCCCTGAACCATCCGAAAACAGGGCGTTGGCGACCACCTTTTGCGGATCCCAGCCATAGTTGTAGTGCAGGCTGCACAGTTCAACGGAGCAGACGAGCACCCGCGCTTTCGGATCGCTTTCCGCATAGGCCCGAGCCACTCGCAGCCCATTCAACGCGGCATGACAACCCATGAAGCCAACATGTGTGCGTTCCACAGAGGAGCACAGGCCCAGATCGTCGATGATGGCCGCGTCGAATCCCGGTGCCGCGAAGCCCGTGCAGGACACGGTTACTAAATGGGTGATCTCGTTCGGTAACACGCCCGACTGCGCCAAGGCTTCCGCACTCGACTTGATCGCGAGCAACGGTGCTTCCGCCTCATAAATCGCCATGCGTTCGCGGGTCGTGGGCCCTTTGTCGCCCGGCTCTCCGGTCGGCAGAAACGGCGAATTCGAAATCTTCGTTCCTTCGACAATGTCCCGGATCACCTGCGTGCCCAGGCAAATGAAGCGGCGAGAAATGCCGCTTCCCCCATAAATCGCAGGAATGAACGTGGCCTGCTCAGCCGACTGGGCACACAGATACTCCGCAACCTTCTGGGCATCGTGCTGATTCAGCGTCCCCGTTGGGTTAGCGGTGCCGATACCAAGAATGGAAAAAGCCATTATGTTTCCCGTTTCGTCGCGACGCGTTAGCAAAGCGTTAGAGTGAAGAAAGCAATTCCCTTGCTCCCGCCGACAGCAAACGTGCTGCCAACTCCGAACCAATATTCATCGGCTCATCCAGCGGCCCCCGATGAGTATCCACTATTTTACGCAAGCCATCGGGCGAGAGCACGGCCCCCCGCAAGGTAAGAGTGTTACTTTCGACCTTGCTCAACGAACCGATCGGCACCAAACAGCCCCCGCCGAGTGCCCAAAGCATCGCTCGTTCCGCTCGCACCGCGTTCCACGTCGCGGGATCATTCACCGCTTCAACCAGGTGACGAGTCGCGGCATCGTCCTCGCGGCACTCCAGGCCAATTGCTCCCTGTCCCACGGCCGGCAGCATCCAACTCGGATCCAGTATCTCCGTGATGGCATCGCTTAGCCCCAGCCGCAACAGACCTGCTTCAGCTAGCACGATAGCGTCCAGGTTCTGCTCGCTCAGCTTCCGCAAACGTGTTTCCACGTTGCCACGCAGATCCACGATCCGCAGATCCTTTCGGCGATTCAACAGTTGGGCTTTGCGTCGCAGGCTGCTGGTGCCAACGATCGCACCGATGGGCAGGTCGGCAAATCGTGCATGTTTAGTCGAAACCAGGGCATCGCCATTCGGGCCACGCGGCGGGACGGCCGCCAACGTCAGGCCTGGAACGGGAATGGTCGGCAAGTCCTTCAGGCTATGGACGGCCACATCCACGCGGTTCGCGAGCAATGCTTCCTGGATTGCTTTCGTGAACACACCGAAGCCGCCCATCGCTGAAATCGGCCGATCTTGAACCTGGTCGCCGTGGGTCTCGATAATGACGAGTTCGATGGGCCGAGGGTCGAGCACGGGCCGCAAATGATCCGCGATGTAATTGGCCTGCCACAGCGCAAGCTTGCTACCCCGGGTTCCGATACGCAACGCGACCATCTGCTTAAGATATGGAACTCGCGGGACTCCAGTGGACTGCTGGCACCATGAATTCGCCAGCCAAACTTTTCACAAACGCCCACTTTTACTTTTTGATCACCTCGAGCTTGAACTCCTTGAATCGCACTTCCTGGGCCGGACCGCTGTGGAGTTGCAAGCCGAACACGCCTCGTCGCGATAACTTGTCGTCGTCTTTGCGATCGGTGCAAAGGTTGCCGTTGATCCAGATCTTCACGTTGCCGTCGATCGCTTCCACTTTGTAGTCGTTCCATTCGCCTGGCTTCACGAACTCTTCGCCCCCCTTGGCTTCCAACAGCGCTCGGCCATTTTCCTCGTAGAGTTTGCCCCACCAGCCGGCACCGATGTCAGCTTGCGGGCCTTTCATTTCGCCGTCGGCTAATGGCTCGCTGCGGAACTGCACGCCGCTGTTGCCGGCCGGGGGTGTCAACTTCACTTTGAACGACAGCGTGAAATTCTCGGCCGCCATGCTGCTGTAGAGAAACTCGTTCTTCTCAAGCTTGCTGGCTGCTTTGCCGACGATCTCGCCGTTGTCCACACTCCACAACTTGGGGTCGCCGGTCCAACCAGTGAGATCCTTGCCGTTGAACAGGTCTTTCGCGTTCTCGGCCGTCGCCAGCATGGGCACTTGTTGAGTGTGCCGCAAGTAGGCGAACAACGCCCGCACTTCCTTGTCGCTGAACGGCTTCATCTGATCGTCGGGCATCATCGACAGCGAACTCGGCTTGATGCTCTCGACGTCGTCCTTGTTGACGATCAGCGTCTCCGTCGGCGTCTGGATCGTGTAGGCGACGCCGTTATCTCCCTTGACGATGCCCGTGAGGATGCGTTCGCTCTTCAGCGAAATCACCGATTGGGCATAATCCTTCGGGATGATCGCACTCGGGTCAAAGATGTTCTCGAGCAAGTAGTCGAGGTCCTTGCGATTGGAGCCGGTGATGTCCGGGCCAATCTTGCCGCCGACGCCGTAGAGCACGTGGCAATTCTGGCAGGTCTTGGCATACAAAGCCCGGCCGAGCATCAAGTCATCGGTGCCTTTCGCGTTCAGCTTCTTCTTCCAGACGGCAATGTCCTGCTTGCGTTCGGCCGGCGTATCGCGGACGGCCCCCCAGACCTTGGCGATCTTCTCGCCCACCGTCTTGTCCGGCAGGTTGCGCATGTTGCGAATAATGTCCGCCGAGATGTCGGACGGCTGCAGCTTCTTCGCGGCCACGGCATCCAACAACGCATTCGCATATGTCGGACGCGAGGACAGCGTGCTCAAGGCATCGCGAACTTCGGCTGAGGTAAAACTCTTCCAGTGCGACAG
>Ga0105044_10011101_pt1 | contig 12286 bp, 8 predicted proteins | sample MAT01_FD_78092 | JGI IMG/M metagenome (GOLD analysis project Ga0105044, IMG submission 78092) | Freshwater microbial communities from Lake Fryxell liftoff mats and glacier meltwater in Antarctica - MAT-01 | ecosystem: Environmental > Aquatic > Freshwater > Ice > Liftoff microbial mat | place...
GGCTGCCGGGGGCATAGACGTTTTATCCCTGTATTTGTCTTTCGGCCCTCACCCCACCCCCTCTCCCACTTCGCGCTAGAGGGGCTTTTTGTCCTGTTTTGCACCCCTCGCGCCCTTGTGGGAGAGGGGGTAGGTTTTTCCAAAACCGAAGCAACACACATCAAATATCCCATTCAATTGTAGGGGCGCAGCGTGCTGCGCCCAAAACGATGATATCGATCAAGGGCGCAGCACGCTGCGCCCCTACACCAATCACACCTCCATTGCACCCCTCGCGCCCTTGTGGGAGAGGAGCCAGACAGCACTCAGATTAATTCACAACACAGACATAAGTCATACCGCTGGCGGGAGAAGTTTCGCCAATTCTTGCCCCGTGTTATACTCGCTCCATGATGAACGACCCTTCGCTGCTCCCGGATTGGCTTAATACGGCAAAAGCGCGGGGGTGGGGCGGGACACTTCTGTTACTTATGGATGTGTTGGAACCCGCTGCACCCCTCATCGCCCAGATGCTGTATGTCAGCACGCCTGCGGCAGGACTCTTCGGTCAGCGCCACGCCTGGATGCAGCTTGCCCAGACGCTGGAAGACCCCGATGGCCTGTCCACCCTGCGAGCCGCCCTGGGCCAGCCGCACGATCCCAATAAGGAGGGATAGACTCTGGACGCCGCCAGCCAATTTATCGCGCTGTTTGCCATTCTGTTCATCCTCGGATTGAACGGGGCGCTCAATGCCTTTCTGAAACGTCGCAGCAGCTTCCTTCAGCGGCCCATTGCCGCCTACAGCGCTGTACCGTCACAGATGAGCGCCAGTATTGAGGCAGGCCGCCCCATCCATATCTCCTTTGGGAGTGCCGCGCCCGGTCACGATTCGACCCCGCTGGCCCTCGCCACCGCCGATTTTGCCTATTACACCGCGCAGAGAATTACCGTCGGCGATGCCCTGCCGCTGTTCAGCGTCACCGAAACATCCGCCTTGCCCCTCGCCTTTGATACGCTGCGGCGGGCCTATGAGATCAGCGGCAGAGCCGACACCTATAACGAGCTTCGCCAGCGGCGCGATGGTGTGCGCCGCGTGGGAGCACGCTGGTATCCGTCCGGCCCCAACTCACTCGCCTTTGCCAGCGGCATCGTCGCCATGCAGTCGGAAGAACGAGTCGCCTCTCATTATCTGCTGGGGCGCATGGGCATCGAACTGGCATTGATGGCCGAAGCCGCCCAACGCCAGCGTATCTCCGTCACGGCGGGCAGCGACCAGCTTGCGGGGCAGGCGGTGGCGTATGCCATGGCCGATCATGCCCTCATTGGAGATGAAATGTTTGCAGCCGGCAGCTATCTGGGCCAGACGCCCGAACTCCTGCGCCGCAGCCGCATCGCGGACGCCCTGCGCCTGACGATGGCGGCGGTGCTGGTCATTGTGGCGGTCATCGCTGTGGTACAACCGCTGCTGCAACCGGGAGGCGCATAAGATGCGACTGCGCTTAGGAACGGTTCTGTCATCGGTTGTCATCATCACCGTCGGCGTGATTACGCTGGTGGGCTTGCTCATCGGGCCGGAACTGCGCGAGGTCTGGAATTTTCTCAACAACATCACAAGCCTCCTGACAAATACCACAAGCGATGTGCCATTTCTCGCCATCCTTGCGCGATTGTTTGTGCAAGTGGCCGTATTGGTCATCGCGCTCACGATCATCCTGGGCCTCGTCAATCTGATGAGCGTGCATTTGACGCGCTTCGTCGCGGGTGAAGGCCGCCGCATCAACCGCATCAACAGTCTGGTGCTGATCATCACGTTTGTCGGCACGCTGCTGCTGTATGTGTTTGAGCGCACGCAGAATGTCGCCTCGTCTGCCAGCACCAGCCGCCTGCTGTTGGAACGCATTCAAATTCCGATGGAATCGGCGTTGGCGGCGCTGCTGCTGTTCTCGCTCGTGTACGGCGCAAGTCGTATCCTGCGGACGGAGGTGTCGTTCCATCGGGCGCTGTTCGTCGCCATGATCGTGCTGGTGCTGGTAGCGGCGCTGCCGTTAGCCCTGCCCGGCCTGGATGTGGTGACGCGCTTCTACAACTGGCTTCTCCTTGTACCCATCAATGCGGGGGTACGCGGCTTATTGATCGGCATCGGCCTGGCGACGGCGCTCACGGGCCTTCGCATCTTATTCGGCCAGGACAAAACCTACCACTGAGGCACTTATGCGCGACAAGGACCCTAAGAGCCAGCCCCCCAATGATGAGAACGATGACGATCTCAACTGGGATTGGCTCAATGACGCCGAACACAAAGACAAGGGCGACTCCTCAGAGCATACCGGACTCACCGGGAGTCTCTCGTGGCAGGATGAACAAATCGCCTCGTCAGGCCAGACGGGTGATGATCCGTCGGAGTCGGCCCTCGATTGGCAGAATCCGACCCCATCGGGCGGCAAATCTGCCTTTGATGCTGATACAGGCGTGACAGGAGAACTCGATTGGCAGACCAATGCGCCAACTGGGGGCGGCTCGCGGGCCAGCACAGGTCTCACAGGCTATCTGGATTGGCAGGAGGACACGCCCAATGTCGCCGCCAGCCCCGCAGACAGCGGTTGGGATGACGAAGATGACGGGCCATCCGACAGCGACATGAATTTTGCCGCGCCCGATGATACCCCCTCACAGCCGACGGATACGGGCCAACTCCTCGATTGGATGGCCGATCCTGAAGGACAGTTCGGCAGCCCGCAGACGGATGTCAACGACACGCCGGATTGGATGATGGATATCGATGATGCACCAGCAGCATCGTCACAGTCCTCAGCCGCGTCCGTCGAACTTCCCTCCTGGCTGGCCGATCTGCAAGACCCCGACGTTCCCGATGCCGATAAAGACGACTCAGCGCAGGAGCCGCAAGACTGGTCGGGCGGCACACGCACCCCGACAGGCTTCACGGGCTATCTGGAAGAGCCTGCGGAATTTATGCCCTATGGCATAGAGGACGAGGCCGCTGATGATCTCTCGCCCAGTACGGACGACTTTGATTTTGACGCCATGTTTGCCGAGCCCGACAGCACGCCCGCACCGATGGCGGCGGCCTCGGATGCCTTCGATGATGAGTTTGATCTGGATGCCATCCTCGGCCAGAGCGACAGCGACGACGTTCAGGATGACATTGATTACACCAGCCTCTTCCTGAGCGATGATCCCGAAGAGCAGCCCGTCAGCCAGATGCCAGCCCCGCACCAGCCTGTCAAGGCGGTCACGGACGACATCGATTTCGAGGCGATGTTTGCCGAGACAGATGGTGCCGTTGGGACAGATGATTGGCTGGAGGGCTTCGATCCTGATGCTGAACAGGCTGTTGCCGAGGGTGAAGATGATTTTGCCAGCTTCTTCGCCGAGGCTGATGCTGCCGATACCGATACCGATGCCGATGCCGATTACATGGCGAATATGGTCGCATCAAGCCGCCCAACAGAGGACGAGCACGATTGGTTTGCCGCGCCCGTTGAAGCTGCGCCCGATGCCGAACCGGATTGGCTGGATGCGCTGGAAGATATCTCGCTCGACGATGTGCTAGAGCCTGAGCCTGTCAAAGCCGCGCCTGCCGCCAGAGCAACGCCCTCGCCCAAGCAACCAGAGGTCGATCTGGATGATCTGTTTGGCGATGCGGATGAGTCGCCGATTGTGCCTGTGCCGGACAGCATGGACACGTTCGATTTCAGCAACATGCCCGAACTGCCCGATGAGGAAATCCCGACCTTTGCCGCCGAAGAAAACCCGGATGTCCCGGAGTGGCTGCGTGAAGCCGCCGCCAGCACCGACGTTCAACTGTCGGCAGCAGGCATTATTCGCCAGAAATACCAGGATCGCCCGCTGGAAAGCCTGGATGATCGCCTCAAGGCGCTGCGCGAAGCCGGCTTGAGTCTGACCTCTGCCTCAGCAGAGGCCCCCGAACGCCGCCGCGTCCTGGAGAATGTGCTGCCCGGTGTCTCCGAAGCATTGGAACCCGGCACGTCTCTCGTGGGCAGTTCAGCCGCGCTGGATGCCGCGCTGCGCGTGACGCCGGAACAGCAAAAGAACGCCCTGCTGCTGCGTTCGCTGGTGGGCCACAGCAGCGCCGCCGAAATCGGCTCCTCAACACCGCGTGTGCGCCGCCGCACACTGCCGCTGGCCCGCTGGTTGGTGGCGGCTTTGCTGCTCATCGCGGTGACGCTGCCTTTTTTCGTCCCGGCCTTGAATATCAGTGAGCAGCCTGCGGCGGTCTTCGCGCCCGGCAGCACGGCCTCGAATGCGTTCGTGCGAATTGCGACGCTGCCCGCTGGCGCACCTGTCCTCGTGGCCGCTGAATATGGGCCAACAGGCGCAGCCGAGCTTGATCCGTTGCTGCGGGCCACGCTGATGCATATTCTGTCGAAAGGCGCACGCCCGATCCTCTTGAGCACCAATCCCATCGGATTGACTCATGCGAAAAATATTCTGTTTGATCTGGCGGGTGAGCAAAATCAGGGCCGCGCTTATGATATCCTCGGCTATCAGCCTGGCTCGCTGCTCGGCCTTCGCAACTTGGATGCCAACAGCAGCAGCCTGCTGCCGACGGATATCCAGGGCGGCAGTCTGGCGCTGCGTTCGCTGGATGATGTGTCGCTGGCCGTCATCGTGGCCGAAAATGCCGAGAGCGTGCAGACATGGCTGGAACAAACCCGCGTCGGCAAACGAGTTCCGGTCATCATCGCCTCCAGCGCGGCGGCCCTCCCGCTGATCGTGCCGTATACGCAGCAGGGACAGGTGGCAGGTCTGCTGACGGGCTATCGTGATGCCGTGACCTATACAAAGATGCTGGCGGCGCAGGGGGCCGTGACGATTGCTCTGCCGGATCGTCCGACGCCCGTGATTCTGCCCACTGCCCTGCCTATCACACCAACGGTCATTCCGCCGACGGTTGTGCCTGTGGTCACGCAGGAGATCACGGCGGAAGCCACCGTGCAGGCCGCCGCCACAACAGAGGCCGCGCCGACGGAGGTGATCGCCACCACCACTGACATCCCCGCAACGGCGACGGAGAGCGCTACGACAGCCACGCCTGAAACGCCCAGCGCGACAGACGTGCTTCCCAGCGCCACCAATACGCCCATAGCGGCGGCCACCAGCAGTGAGCCAACTGCCACCACCGAGCCAGGACTGCGGATCACGCCGCCCAGCCCCAACAACACGGTTGAAGTGGCGATTATCATTGCCCAGAGCAACGTCAATACGCGCAGCGGGCCAGCCACAACCTTTGGCATCGTCAAGGCCCTTGCCCCCGGCGCTCAGGTGCGGGTGGTGAGTTATAACGAGGATAAGTCGTGGGTGCAGGTTGAATTGGCCGATGGCACACAAGCCTGGATTGCTCAATTCCTCGTTGCAATACGCGAAGTGCCTGCCAGCGAAGCCGGCCCGCTGACGCCCGTCCCGCCCAAGCGCAACAGCCGCCCCTATGGGCAGCGTGTGTCGCAGGTGGGGACGCCCGTCATCCCCACGATGGATGCCTCGCTGCTGCTGACCGCCAACGCGCTTGATCCATCATTGCTGCTGACGCAAGCGGCTGTGCTGACACAACTGCCGCCGTTGGATTTGACGCAAGCGGCTGTGCTGACACAACTGCCGCCGTTGGATTTGACGCAAGCGGCTGTGCTGACACAACTGCCGCCGTTGGATGCCACACAATCCGCTGCGCTGACACAAGTACCGTCGTTGGATTTGACGCAATCGGCTGTACTGACACAACTGCCGCCGTTGGATGCAACACAATCCGCCGCGCTGACGCAAGTACCAGGGCTGGCCCTGACGCCGGGAGCACCCCCCACAGGCGGTGATACGCTCACGTTGAGCGCTCCCTCCATCGCCAACGCTCCTGAACGCTGGAATGCCACAACGCTCGGCCTGATTGTGGCGATTATCATTATTATCTTCGGGAATCTCGTCGCGGTGCTGCGTGCCCTGCTGAGGAGGGATCGTTAAGATGGGTTTTGTAGACACCCTGGCAACAGCCGTCGGACTCGTCCTTACGCTGTTTATCTTCAGCTATCTGCTGGGCGATAACTGGCTATATCGACTTGCGATCTATATCTTCATTGGCCTCACGGCAGCCTTTACGCTCATCGTCACAGTGGAGAGCCTTGCGCCGTTTGCAGGGGCGCTCATTCGGCTCATCAGCGGCACAGCCAGCGACACCGATGCTTTCCCCGCCATCTGCTTTGTGCTGGCACTGATTCTCATCATCCCGGTCTTGATCGGACGCCTACCGGGGCGCGGCATCACGCTCGGCCTGCTGATTGCCGTCGGGAGCGCGGTGGCCGTCCTGGGGACGCTGACAGGCACACTCATCCCCTTCACCCTCAGCACAGGCGCATTGGTGCAAGCCTCCGTCAAGACCAATATTTTCAACGGCATCATTCTGATTGTGGGCGTCGTGACATCGCTGCTGTACTTTCAACTCGGCGCACGGCGAACGGCGGACGGTGGGATTGAGCGCGGCGCATGGTCGCAGGCCATCAGCGGCATTGGACAAGTGTTCATTGTGCTGACGCTTGGGGCCTTGTATGGCACAGCCATCCTGACGAGCCTGACGATTTTGACCGCCCGTGTCAGCGATATGGTGAGCTACGTGAAGGGAAATACGCCATGACAGATGCACCAGCCGCACAAGGCGCACTTCTGACCGCCGATTTTGGCAGCGTCAGCACCCGCGTGACGCTGTGGGATGTGGTCGATGGCGAGTACCGTCTCATAGCCCGTATCGTCACGCCGACCACTGTGGGCTATCCGGTGGATGATATCAGCGTCGGGCTGAGACGCGCTCTGGCCGAGATCACCACCGCCACAGGCCGCACCTTCTTCAATAAAGCGGGCCGCCTCATCACACCCGAAGGCACAGACCGCACAGGCGTTGATCTGTTTGTAACGACGGCCAGCGCCGGGCGTCCGCTGCGGGCGGCCATCATCGGCCTGATGCCTGATATCAGCCTGGACAGCGCCTTTCGCGCCATCAACGGCGTGTATATCGAAGCGGTTGCCACGCTGCATCTCCAGGACAAGCTTGATGAAGAAGGCCGCCTGAATGCGCTCGTGCTCACGCGCCCCGATTTGATCTTCATCGCGGGCGGCATGGATGATGGCGCGGTGGATGCGCTGAAAGGCATGATTCAGACTGTTCGGCTGGCGCTCGATCTCACCGATGAGGCGCATCGTCCAGCGGTTCTGTATGCGGGCAATCAGGCACTCGTACCGTATCTGCGCGAGACACTGGGCGAAGGGGCCAAGCTGTTCGTCTCGGAGAATATTCGCCCGACGATGGACGAAGAGCATTTTGAGTCAGTCACAGCCAAGTTGGGCCAGACGTTTGACACTTACAAAGAGCGGCACGGCGAGGGCTTTAGCGAGGTCGGGGCCATGAGCCATACGGGTGTTTTGCCCACCGCTCAGAGCTACGCCTTGATCGCAGAGTATTTTGCCCAGTCGCGCAAAGCCCAGGTGATCGCGGTGGATATTGGCAGCACCACGACCACGCTGGTGGGCGTCTTCAATGGCGATGTCGATGCCACCGTCAGCACAACGCTCGGCCTCGGCCACAGTGCGGCGCTGCTGACGGAACAGTTGGGGGCGGACAAGCTCAATGCATGGCTGCCCTTCTATCCTAAAGTGGGCGAAATTCGCAATTATGCCCAGAACAAGACGCTGCGTCCGGCCTCGCTGCCGATGACGCTGCGCGATACCTATCTCGAACATGCCTTCGTCCGCGCCAGCCTGCGCTACCTCATCGATACAGCGCGAGTCGCCTGGAACAATGTGCCGCGCACTGGCCCCATGCCGGATGTCGATATCATTCTGGCGGGCGGCGCAGCGCTCACAAGCAGTGGGCATCCCGCGTACAACCTCATGCTGATTGTGGATTCGATTCGTCCAGGCGGCATCACTGAGGTGATGGCCGATCCTTACGGCCTGATCCCGGCGATGGGCGCGGCGGCCCGTTTGAATCCGGAGGCGGTCATTCAGTTGATCGAGCGCCAACAGTTAGATCGGTTGGGCACAGTCGTCAGCGTGGGCGGCCTCCCACAAAAAGATAAGACTGCGCTGCGTCTCAAGCTCACCACCGATGACGGCGAAGTCATCACCCGTGAACTCATGGGCGGCCATCTCTTCCTGCTGCCGCTGCCCGCCAATGCCGAAGTCACGCTTGAGATTACGCTCGTGGGCGGCCTGCGCGTGCAGGGCAAACGACGCATCAAGCGCAAGCTGCGCGGCGGCACGGCGGGCCTGCTGTTCGATATGCGCGGGCGTCCGCTGCATAGCGGAGAGACGGTGGCCGAGCGTGCTCAGCTTCTGCCGATGTGGTTGCAGGAGGCCACCGATGACCCGATCTCAGAGATTCCTCAGTCGTGGTTAGAGCCGATTGAACTGACGGACGAGGAGGCGATGGATCAGGAAATTGACGAACTCGCGCTGCTCACAGAGGATGCGCCCGCGCCCCGTCGCGGTCTGTTCAGCTTCCTGCGGCGGCGGCCAGCGGCGGTCCGGGTTGCGGAGGACGACGATGAATTTATGCGCCTGATCAACAACGAAGACGCTGCGCCCGCCGTTGGGATTAAGGGCCAAACCGGGCCGCTCGACCCGCGCAAAGGCCGCAAACCCGGCCAGACCGGGCCACTCGATCCGCGCAAAGTGCGTAAACCCGGTCAGACTGCGCCGCTTGATGCGAAAGCGGGCAAAGACACTCCATCGGATGACGATGATCTGCGCGGGTTGTTGTAGGGTGTAGGGGCGGCCCTACACCTGACATCTGTATACAGGTGTGGCAAACTCAATCACGATTATTTTGTTGAGAGAAGACGATGCAGCATTATCCTGATCAACGCCTCATTGCCAAAATGACCTCCATCCAGCGCGAGGCCCTTCTGCCGGAAGAGGCCGAAGGCGTCGTGAACATCTCTGAGGGCCAGGCTGTCGATATTCGCCAGGTGATCGCACGCGGCAACATGCCCTCACGTCTGGTGGTGGTGGAAACGCAGACTGAATTGGGCAAGATGCCGCAGGAGACGCTGCGGCGTCTGCTCCTTGTGCGCGAGAACCAGGACAAGGTGAGCATGGGCGAGCCGATTGCGGGCAAAGATCGCAAACGCGGGCGGCGCGTCATGTCACCGATTGATGGCTTCGTCGTCGGCGTGTCGGGCAGCCGCATCCTCATGCGCGAAATCCCCGAATACATCAATCTTGAGGCGGGCGTGCGCGGCACAGTCAAGACGGTGTATCCGGGACGTGGAGCCAGCATCGAGGCGACGGGCGCGATTGTCCAGGGCGTGTGGGGCAACAACCGCCGCCTGATCGCGGTCATGCGCTTTGAACCCTCGTCCGGCGGGATTGAGGGACTGCCGCTGGACACAATCGATGTCACCTTCAGGAATGAAATCGTGGTGACGACGCGCCCTCTTACGGCGTATATGCTCCAGGTGGCGCAGCTCCGCAGTTTTGGCGGCCTCATCGCACCGTCAATGGATGCCCGTTTGATCGATATGGTGATGGAGATGAGTATCGCCGTCATGCTCACCGAGGGCTTTGGCGATGCGCGGATGAGTCAGGCGATTGTGACGATGCTGCAAGACCTGGAAGGCGGCCAGATGACGCTGGATGCTTATTTACCCAGTCGTTTTGTGCCGCGCCGCCCTGAAGCCATCTTCAACCGCCGCGCCGATGACACATTTGCGCCGCCGGAGATCGGTCAGCCGCTCAAACGCGGGATGCGCGTGCGCGTGGGGCGTGATCCCTACATGGGCTATGTGGGCCGTGTGTCCGATCTGACGGAACAACCCGTGCTTTTAGCCAATGGTTTGCGCCTGATGTGTGCCAAAGTCGACTTCCCAAATGGGGAATCGGTTCAGATTCCGTTAGCAAATCTGGAACTTGCGGGTCGTTAACTAGCGGCTAAATCCAATCTCGTTTACACTCACACCATGTCTTGATCGGGCGAATGCCTATTTTAATCGGTCTTTACCGCAGGGAGGGTCACGCATGACACGTCGTGATGAAGATGATTTTCGTGATTTTTTAGACGACGATAAAAGCGGGGGCGCGGACGACGATAATTTTGATGATGTCGGCTTCGACGATTTTGATGATAACGTCAATCTCGATGACGATGATATTTTTAAAGGCACGGAAGTCGATATCCCCGACGATGATGATGGCGGCGACGGCTTTGATCAGACGGAAACCGGCGGACGCAGCCGCACCTTCGTCATCATCGCGGCGGTGCTGGTGCTGGTGCTCATCGCGGGCTTCGCGCTGCTGGTGTATTCCTTCAACAGCTCAAGTGCGCCCTTTGAGATGACAAAAGCTGCAATTGTGGCGACCAACGATTTTGTGGCGACCAGCGGCTTTCAAACCGCGACTGCCGCCCAGGTGACGGTTCTGGCTTCAACGGAACAGTTCCAGACGGCCAGCGCTGCCAGCCCCACCCCGTCCCCCTCAGAGACGCCCAACTTCGATCTGACGGCGACGCAGCAGCTTTTGACCTCGACGCAGCAGGCGGTTGAAGCGGTGATGACCGCCACCTCACTCGCCCAGACGCAAAGCGCTGGACAACCGATTGGCCCGGAATTTGTGGCGACACAGGTGGCGCTGGCGCAGTCCACGCTGAGTGCCAGCGGCCCGGTGGGGACAGAGGTGCAAATTGCCACCCAAACGCAGTCCGTGAGCGATGCCGCTAGTCTGCCAATCATCCAGGCCAATCAAACGGCAGTGGCGGGCAGCGTCATCGGCACACTCGTCGCCCAGGCCAATGAGACTGTCGCGTCCAGCGGGCCAGCCTCGACCCAGGCAGCAGATGCCAATGCAACATTGGCCGCCAATGCAGGCATGGCAACAGTGGTCGCGGATATTCAAAGCACATTGAGCGCGGGCATCAATGCCGACGCCGCCAATGCCGCCGCGATCTTCGCCGCCAACAGCGTCCTGGCAACCCAGATCGCTGATGCCAATGCCACCGCCCTCAACGTCGGGGCCAGCCAACCGCAGATCGTCCTGGCGACCCAGATCGTGTCGGACAACAGCCCGGTTGCGACACAGCTTGCCGATGCCCAATCCACGCTGGCCGCCGTGAGCACGCTAGTTCAAGACCTGTATAACGCCAATGCAACGCTGGCGGCCAACAGCGCAATGGCAACCCAGATCGCCGATGCCAATGCCACCGCGACAGGCAGCAGCGACACCAACCTGATCGATCAGGCGACACAAACGGCTGTGGCAGCCGGGGACATTGGCACACAAATTGCCAATGCGGTCAGCACGGGCGTGGCGGCAGGCGTGGCAGGCACGCAGGTGGCGAATATCGTCCAGACGCAAATCGCTGTCGGGGCCATAGGCACACAGATCGTACAGGCCAACCAAACGCTGTCGGCGTCTGTCGTCCTGGTGACGCAGGCAGCCCAGGCGCAGGAAACCCTGATCGCAGGCAGCCTCGTGGGAACACAGGTCGCCCAGGCCAATGAGACCGCTGTCGCAGGCGGCGTTGTCGGCACACAAATCGCGGTGCTGGTGCAGACGCAAATCGCCGCCGGCCCTATCGGGACGCAGGTGCTGGATGCGAATGCCACGCTCGTCTCCAGCGGTGCCATCGGCACGCAGATTGCTGATGGCAGCTTCGGCTTGAACGGCACAGAAGTCGCGCAGGTGCTCCTCACGCAGACAGCCATCGGGCAGGGCGGCGGCGATATTGCCACGCCCACGCAGGAAGGCGGCGTGAGTGTGGGCGCAGTCCAGGCTACTGCCACCAGACTGGCGGAAATCCTGCTCACACAGCAGGCGGGCGGCATCACGCCTGTCAACACGCAGCCCGCGCAAGGCGGTGCGTTCACCCCCACGCCGCGCCCGAATCAACTGCCCGGCACAGGCTTCTTTGATGATGTCGGCGGCAGCGGCGGCATATTTATCCTGATGGGCCTGGGCCTGCTCGGTGTGATTATGGTCACACGCGGCTTGCGGACAGCCAGCTCACGGGCGTAACCACAACTCTCCAGGAAAAAGTAAAAAGGGGAATGGCTGCAAGGCTGTTCCCCTTTTTGCATCTGAGATGGCTCGCTACTGTAGAAGCTATTGGTTAACCTTCACAATACCGGAAGTGTTGATTTTTAAACCGACTTAATCGTATCTATCAACTTTCAGACTATTTTCGATGCTCTGCTAAACTGCTTCTGGGTTTTCATGAAGCAGACTCGTACCATCGAAAGCAGGTAGTTTGCAAACGTGACGGATACTCATCAGGTCATCTCAATTCTTCTACTA
>Ga0105044_10011103_pt1 | contig 12285 bp, 9 predicted proteins | sample MAT01_FD_78092 | JGI IMG/M metagenome (GOLD analysis project Ga0105044, IMG submission 78092) | Freshwater microbial communities from Lake Fryxell liftoff mats and glacier meltwater in Antarctica - MAT-01 | ecosystem: Environmental > Aquatic > Freshwater > Ice > Liftoff microbial mat | place...
AAATGGTGGTGCCGGGCGTGGCGCGAGCCTTTGGACTGCGCGCGGCTTGACGCCGCTTTTCCCTTCGCCTCGGGGCCGACGAGCAAAGTCACCGTTGCCCCGCAAAGCAACCCAGCGCCTTTCATACACGCGGCGCATCCCGCGATTTCGCCCATCGCTCCTCCGCAAAGGCAAAGCGGCGTCGAGCCGCCGCAGGCCAAAGCCTCGAGGCACTCACGCGCCGCTTTGCTTTCGCCGGCGACCAGCCTTTGGACCCACATTGATGAATCACGCCTGAGTGCGGTGTGAACGGCGACCGGCGCAGGGCCCGGGCCTGTCTGTGCAGTCAAACCTTGCCGGGGTTGGCGCAATCCGGCTCACTCGGGACGCATGGAGCTGCAGGACATCAAGAAGTTGCAAGACACGCAGAGCAAGCGCGACTACCGCGGCATCGCGATCGATCGGGTCGGTGTGCGGGGGTTGCGCTATCCCATCCAGGTCCGCGACAAGGCGCGCAAGCAGCAGCACACCATCGCCACGGTCACGCTCACGGTCGATCTGCCGCATCATTTCAAGGGCACGCACATGAGCCGCTTCGTCGAGGTGCTGAATGAATTCGGCCCCGTGCTGCATGTGGACAACATCCGCCTGCTCCTGCGCGATCTCGCCAAGCGGCTGGACTCGGGCAATGCGCACGTCACCTTCGAGTTTCCATTCTTCCTCGAGAAACGCGCGCCGGTCACAGGTGCGGTCGGGTTGATGGACTATGTCGTGCGGTTCGATGCGACGCTGGAGAAGAACCGGACGGATTTCGTGGTCACGGTGATCGTGCCGGTCACCACGCTTTGCCCATGCTCCAAGGCGATCGCGGAGCGCGGCGCGCACAATCAGCGCGGGCAGGTGACCTACAGCATCCGTTGCGCAAAGCCGGTCTGGATCGAGGACATGATCTCGCTGGTCGAGGGCAGCGCGAGTTGCGAACTCTACAGCCTGCTCAAGCGGCCGGATGAAAAGGCGGTGACGGAGCGGGCTTACGACCGGCCCGTTTTCGTGGAGGATCTGGTGCGCAACATCGCGGCGCTCTCGAACCGCGAGCGGAACATCCGCTGGTACCGCGTGGAGGCGGAGAACTTCGAGAGCATCCACAATCACAATGCCTACGCCGTCGTGGAGAAGAAGGCGAAGCGCACCCGCGCAAAATGAAGCGCTCACGCAAGCTCCCCCACACACGGGTCGAGGACGGCGGTCGCGAGCGTCCGCCGCGAGGCCTCGCTGTTGCATCATCGAGTTGCTGCTAGACTGCCCTGCATGGTTCACCGGCTTATCGTCATCGGAATCGTCGGCTTCTGGCTGGCAATGACCGCGCTGCTGGTGGTGCGCGAGCTTTACCCGGAGATGACCCAGCTCAATGCGGTGCCGGTCACCTACGTGGCGCAGCTTTTCTTTCAGCATGAACAGTCGTCCGAACTGCAGATCTATTCCGCGGCCCAGCCGGTCGGTTCGCTCCACATCCGGCCCCGCACGGATGCAGTCACCGGCATGCGGGCGGTGGATGTGAATGGCAACGTGAGCCTGACTCTCCCCGGCGCGCGCCAGCAGAAATTCTGGTGGAATGCCGTTTTCGAATTGAGCCGCTCCCTGTCAGTCGATCGGATCCAGCTCAGCCTGTCGTCGGGTGAGCGGTCGTCGAACATGGTGATCCAGGTCGATCTCATCGGGCGCAAGGCGAGCTTCGGCGCAAGGATGGGAAAGGAAATCCTCAGCGAAACCGAGATCACCCTGGATCAGCATGGCCTGGACATTCTCCTTGCGAAGGCGGGGGTTGAACCCGTGCTGCTGCAACAGATCAAGGCATCCCGCAGCGAAATGCCGGAGTTCTCCCTCCGCGCAAACGCGTCCTCGATGGTGCTTGCCGGGCAGAAGCTCTCGACGGTTCTGCTCACACTGAAGGCAGGGGACCAGATACTGTTCGACGCACACGTCAGCCAGTTGGGGCAGGTCCTGCGCGCGCAGGCACCGTTGTTTGGCTTGAGGCTCATGCCGCCGAATCTGCCGCAATGAGAGTGCTTCACCCATTCGTCCGCCATCGTCCGGGCTGCTCACGCGAATGATCCAGATTCGCGGTCTATCCAAGCGGTTTGGCGCGCTCGCGGCGGTGGATGCACTTGAACTCGATATTCCGCAGGGGGAGTTCTTCGCCTTTCTCGGGCCGAACGGCGCGGGGAAGACCACGACGATCAAGATGCTGGCGGGCCTTCTGAAGCCCTCCGGGGGAAGCGCCCTCGTGGCAGGATTCGACATCCAGAAGGAGCCGGAGAATGCCAAGGCGCGACTCGCGTACGTGCCGGATTTCCCCTACACCTACGACAAGCTGACCGCGGTGGAATTCATGCAATTCGTGGGCGACATCTTCGGGCTGGAACCCGACGTGATCGAGAAGCGCACCGAAGCGCTCTTCGATCGGTTTCACCTGCACGATTACCGGCACGACCTCACGGAGAACCTCAGCCACGGGACACGGCAGCGGCTCGTCATCAGCAGTGCGCTGCTGCACGAGCCGTCAGTGCTCGTCATCGATGAGCCGATGGTGGGCCTGGACCCGATGCACGCGCGGATCGTGAAGGATGAATTCAAGGCACGATCGCGGGCCGGGATGACGATCTTCCTCAGCACCCACCAGCTCAGCGTGGCCGAGGAACTGGCCGATCGCGTCGGCATCATCCATTGCGGACGGCTCATCGCCATCGGAACGGTGGAAGAGCTGCGGGCCATGAGCGTCGCGAAGGGCGGACTGGAAAACGTCTTCCTGTCCCTCGTGGACGCCGAGGAAAAGGCGCGGGAGAAGGCGGGGGACTCCTCCATGCGCTAGTGGCGCGTCAGCGATGGAATGATGGCAGCATGGAATGCCGCGCCGGAGGTGGCGCGAGCCTTTGGACCGCGGGGCTCGACCTAACCTGCATTTCTCACACTCCTGCATGGGATGCGACAGGGTGTTGCGGCGCCTGCACTGCACCCCGGCGAAGCGGGCGGCGTTCACGTAGCGTAGCTCTCCAGAGCTGCGCCGCAGTGAGCGCAGGTGCGGCGCAGCTCTGGAGAGCTACGCTACAATCGCGGCTTGCCGCCGGAGTTTGAGAAATGCGGGCTAACCCCCAAGTTAGCTTTGAGTGATGGCGGGGTGGGCGTGGGTTGGAGGGAGGCGTTCCCCGCCATGACTTCAAAGGTAACACTGGAACCCCCAAGTTTTTGGTTGCGCGAATGACGCCGGAGGGAGGCGCATGTAGGTGCAAACCATGTACTGGTACGATCCGCCTTTCCGGCATTCTGTCCGTGGATGCCGACGCATCCCGCCTCCTCGCACGATAATTCCCAAGCCCCGCGCCGCTGGGCGCAAAACGAATTCAATACCCTCGACCTTGGAGACCCGCGCAGGGTGCGCCGCTTGAAACAAATCGCCGCCGACATGCTCGCGCAGCCGGGCGCCTCCATCCCCAAGGCCAGCGGCGGCTGGGCCGGGACCAAGGCCGGCTACCGTCTGTTTGGCAACGCGGCCTGCGATCCCACGAAGGTGCTCGCGGCGCAGCGCAATGCGACCCTGGAACGCGCGCGCGGCCAAACCCGATACGCGGCAGACGGATGAACTTCAGCCAAGACGCACCGTTGCGCGCATCGCATGCTTGGCTCCCGGTTCGAGTGTCACGGAGTTCTCCGCGGCGTTCACAGTCTCGATGCAGATCATCCCGGGCCATTCGTCGCCGAGGTCTGTCAGCCTTGCCGCCTTGGCCGACCACGGGTTCCAGAGGACCGTGGAATCGGATCCGGATTTTTCCACGATGATCCGCCGCGACATGCCAGGGTCTTCGACGACGCAGGTCGTGCGGGTGTTGAGGTAAAGGCGATCCGTTTCCCCGGTGATTCGGATGGGGGCACGGTCCTGCGTTTTCCGCCGGGCGGCATCGACTTTGTCGAGGTATTCCGCACCTTCGAAGCCTGTCACAATCACGTCGTGGATGTCGGAGATCGTGAAGTACGTGTGCAGCGCTTCCTCAAATGTGAATGGCCCGTCCGAGCGATTCGTGACCTCAAGAACCATCGTGAGTTCCGGCCCTGCGGAAATGCTGTGGCGCAGGGTGAAGTCGTGCGGCCACTCCGCGCGTGTGGCATCGTTCGATTCCAGGACGAGGACGAGATCGACCGATGCATCGTCCGCGGATGTCAGCGACTCGAGTTCCCAAGGCAGCGTGCGCGCGAAACCGTGCGAGGGCGAATCCGGATGCCCGGCCCGCGGACCGAACCACGGGAAGATCACCGGCACGCCACCGCGAATCGGTTTGTCTTCTGCAAACTGGCTCAGCTTGCTGAGGAATAGCACGGGCTGTGCGTCGGCAGGCTGAAAGGACGCCACGTGTGCGCCGTGGAGATAGACCTGCGCTTGCGAGCTCGAAGTGGTGAGATCGATGCGCACGAGTCCGCCCGGTCCGTCGGTGAAGGCAGCAATGCCGGGGATTTCCCAGCGACGGAAATCTGCAGCGATGTGTTTCATCGGGGGATGCCGGGGAATGTGATGCGCCAGGAAATTCGCCGATTCCCGGCACCCGCTGCTCAGCTCGCGAGGCAATCGTCGAGCGCGGAGAGCAGCTCGCCTTCGGTCGCCAATGTCTCGTCGCCCATGTTCGAAAGCCGGAAGGTCTTTCCCTTCAGCTTGCCGTAGCCGCCGTCGATTACGAAGCCGTGCCGCTCCTTCGCCTTCCTGGCGAGGTCGGCGACGTCGATGCCTTTGTTGTTCGCGATGCAGGTGAGCGATTTCGAGCGGTAGTCTTTCGGTGCGAAAAACTCGAAGCCGTGTTTGCGCACCCAGTCGTGGACCAGCGCGTTGGTCTCGGCGTGGCGGCGGTAACGGTTCTCGACGCCTTCGGTGAAAATGTCGTCGAGCTTGGATTCGAGCGCGTAGATGTGACTGATGCTCGGCGTGCTCGGCGTCATGTCCTCGGCCTGGTTCTTCGCGAATTCGAGGAAGTCGAAGTAGTATCCGCGTCCCTTCACTGTGGCGGCGCGGTCCATCGCCTTCTTGCTGGCGCTGAACAGCGCGAGGCCCGGCGGCATCGCGAGCGCCTTCTGCGAGCCGGTGAGCAGGACGTCGATGCCGAGCGCATCCATCGGAATCGGGACGACGCTGAAGGACGAGACCGTATCCACGATCAGGCACACCTCGGGGAACTCGCGCATGACCTCGGAGATTTCCTGGATGTTCGACATCACGCCGGTGGAGGTTTCATTGTGGATGAGCGTCACGGCGTCGAAGCCGCCCTGTCTGAGCTGGGCGCGGAGCTGCTCGCCGCGGATCGGGTGCCCCCACTCGACGGCGAGGGACGCCGCGTCCTTCCCGCACTTTTTCGAAACGTCGAACCACTTGTCGGAAAATGCGCCGCACATGCAGTTCAACACCTTGCCGGTGCCGACGAGGTTGCGGACGGCGCCTTCCATCACGCCCCATGCGCTCGAGGTGCTGAGGAAGACCGGCTGCGTGGTGCCGAAGAGTTCCTTCAGCCGCGGCTGGATTCCGCCATAGAGCTTTTTGAAATCGCCACTGCGATGGCCGATCATCGGCCGGCAGAATGCCTGGAAGGTTTTGAGAGAGACTGCGACTGGCCCGGGAATGAAGAGTTTCGGCATTTTTGTGTGATCAGGATTATTTGGTCATCGTGGAGTCCCGAAGGGAGCGGGGGAGATACGTGGAAAAGCCCGCGGTGGAAACTGAAAACTGAAGCTGCGAGGTAAAGCGCGTCGCTCCGCGGGCTTGCGGCTGGCAGGCAGGGCGTTCATGCGAACCTTTGCGAGCACGACAGCCTTGCCTTGCCCAGAACGCCATGCGTCGTGCTCTCTAGCAGACTGAGATGTTCAAAGCCCAGCCGGACTTCCGGCTTTCCTGGCAGCAATACAGACTGTGGGTGCAATAATCTCTCAACAGTTTCCTCGGCTCGCGTCCTCCGAAATACCGGCGGCATTCGAAATCGCGCTCTTCAGCCGCGTTCTTTTCGACGGTCTGTGTGATGAGCGATTCCAATAAAGCAAAGTCAATTTCGTCGCAGATGGGTTCCAATCTGCTCAAGGTCGCAGGGCTTAACAGATGAACGTAATCCTGCGTTCCGTAGTCATTGCGTCGATGTTCACAGAAGTCGAACGGCTGCACAAAATCGAGGAGGCTCCGGGCTGACGCTTTGGTAGCCGGGCACGCAAGCCCTCAGGCTGGGAAATGGTGGCTGCCACAGCCTGAATCAGGCGGCTAATACAGGCGTACCAGGTGTCTCCGTCAGGAAAATCTGCTTCTCTGCAAACGAGCATCTTGCGAAATTGCTCCGGCCAGTCGTATGGCGAATTCGATAGATACACGAGGGTTCGCTCGGGATCGGGCCAGCGCACGGCGGGAATCGGCTGTTTCGCATCGCGTGCGGTCCATGCCGCGACGAGTTCCCGAATCCAATTTTCATCCACAAGATCCGTGCAGAAATCGACGCCCATTCGGCATTCTGCAAATCAGTTTGCCCCGTTTTCAAGCAGTTTTTCCTGATCCTCCTCGCATTGGCATGGCGCAGACGTTCTCAATCATTTGAGGCGATTCTCATCCGCAACGCTCTGGTGCTTCTCACCCCGCCACAGGCTGGAAAGCCTGTGTCCCTTTCCGCGTTCCGCGTTTCTTTAATCCCAGAGAAAATGTTCGAGCCTGAGCCTCCTCATGCGCTGTTTGGCCTGCTCGGTGTGCGGTCCCGGGACCGCCGCCATCTTCTCATAGATGCCGACGGCGCTTTTCCACTGCTGGCGGCGCTCGGCGATCTCGACGGCGTCGTAGCCGGCCTTGGCAAACCAGAATGTTTCCCGCGGGCCGGTTTTCGCCTTGTCGAGGATCTCGTAGAGGAGCGTGAAGGCCTCGTCCTCCTTCTTCTGCTGCACGAGCACCTTTGCCTTCTTGTAGGCTGCCTGGTTGCGCCATGTGGGCGACGCTTTCTCGATGGCGACGATCTGGTCGTAGGAGGCAATGGCGGCATCGAGTTGCTTCGGGTCGTTTTTCCCGAGAATGACGAGGTTGTCCGCCCTCCCGGTCATCGCCGCCAGGCGGAGTTCGAGGTCCACGGGCGGTTGTGTGTCGAGGATGCTGTCGTAGATCTTCACCGCGTCGTCCGGTGCGCCGAGTTTGTTCTTGATGATGGCCTGGTGCAGACGTGCGTGCGGCTCCAGGGGGCCGTGCTTTTCCACGACTGCGCCGAAGAGTTCGAGGGCGCGGTTCAGCGATTCGGTGTTGAGGAGTCGCATCGAGCACTGGCCGGCGAGGAACAGCGCCGGGCCGGCATGCGGGCCCGCGGGCAGCGCCTTTGCGAGCGTCTCGAATTGCTCCTGCGCCTTGAGGTAATCCTCGCGGCGGAAATAGATCTCCCCGAGTTTCATCCGCACCTCGCCGAGCACGTCGGAGGCGGGAAACTGGCGGATGAACTCGCGTGCGCGCGCGATGGTCTGCTCGTCATCCCGCGGCATCTTCGCGTCATCGAGGAAGACGCCGAGGTATTCCGCCCGCTCGCGCATCTCGGGCGTTGCATCCGCGGACGCCACGGTCTGCCGGAGCTTCTCGGCCCCCGCGGTGTCGCCGGCTGCGAGTGAGATCTCCGCGAGCGCGAGTTGCGCCTCGGCGCGGCGGGGGTGCGCCGGGAACTGCGTGAGAAATTGCCGCAGCGTGGGCGGCGCCTGCGGGTCGCCCGTGCGCGCGCGGGTGAGGCCCTCCTCGAGCCGGAGATTCCCGCTGAGCGTGGGCTCGGTGAACTCCGAGCTGAACGCCGTGAACTCCTCCTCGAAGTGCTCGAAGTTCTTTTGTTTGAGCCATGCCAGCGCCGAGTCGTAGCGCGCGCTGATCTTCAGCGTCGGCGACCGCAGTGCGGCCGTGCGGAAGCCGGTCGATGCGCGCACAAATTCACCCTGCTGGAGATTGAGGAGTGCCGTTTGCAGCGCGAGTTCGCCGCGCAGACCGTCCGTGAGCGCCGTGCGGGATGCCGCATCGAGCGCCACTTCCGCAGCGGTGAGATTGCCACGGGCCTGCGCGGTCTCGGCGAGCGCGGCGTGGACGTACGGAGTCAGTGGATGGTCGGCGAACCGGTCCAGGAATTTCCTCAGCGATTCATCCGCGAGATCATGGCGCCTGGCGCGGATGTGGACGCGCGCGTGGTAGAACTGCGCCAGCGCCGCGGCTTCGCGGGGCAACTCGGCCGCCATGCGGCTGAGCGGGCCCTCGTCGGTGTTGGGATCCTTCTCGTAGATCCGGTCCAGCCGACGGAAGACTGTCTCCAAGTGGGGGCTTCCGGGATTCTGGCGGATGAATGCTTCGAGGATCTTCTCCGCAATCTCCGGCCCTTTTGCGGCGAAACGTGCCTCGGCCTCCGCGACTGTCGCCGCGGCATGGAGGCCCGGTGTCAGCCCCTCGGGCGGCGAATTCGGCGCGCCGCCAAGCAGTGGAACGAGTGCCGCGAGTGCCGCGGCTGGCCTTTGCTCGCGGAGGTGGATCCGCGCCTCGAGGTATGTCTGCCAGAGCCGGTCCGCCGCGGTGGCCGCTGTGGTGGAGGTGAGGATGGCCCGCGCTTGCTTGATGCGATCCATTTCAATGAGCAGCGCTCCCAGCCTGAGGTGAAGCGTCGCGGGGACATCGCCGCCGCGCACCGCGAGCCTGAGGACTTCGACTGCCTCCGCCGCGCGTCCCATCGCTTGCAGGCACTCCGCCTCGCCGGCCAGCGCGGCCATGTCAGCGTCGCCGTCGCGAAGTGCATGGAAATGCGGGAGCGCGTCCTGCCAGCGGCCGAGGTGCATCGCTGCCATCGCGCGCAGCCGGGTGGTGGTCCTGTCGTCGGCAGCAGAAATCTTTCCCAGCGTTTCTAGCGCCTCGGCGGGTTGATTTGCATCCAGTTGCGCCTCCGCCAGCAATCGCAGTCCGTCGATCCGGCTGTCGCCTCCCAGCGTCTGCGATTCGAGGGCGGGCTTGAGCTTCTCGATTGCCGCCAGCGGGATGTTCTCTGCGAGGGCGCGTCGCGCGCCGGCGATCCAGTCCGGCTCCGCTGCCGCGAGGGCTGGCATGCATGCAGCGATCGCGAAAACCGCCGCGGCCATCGATTGTCGGCGTCCTGTATTCATGGAGTGAGCATCCGCTGCAGATAGCGCCCGGTGTGGCTTTGCTCAACCTTCGCGACTTCCTCCGGCGGGCCTTGCGCCAGCAGTCGCCCGCCGCCGGTTCCGCCCTCAGGGCCGAGATCGAGGATCCAGTCCGCGCATTTGATGACCTCGAGATTGTGCTCGATGATGATGAGCGTGTTGCCCGCGTCGCGCAGTTTCATGAGGACTTCGAGCAGCTTTTGGATGTCCGCGAAATGCAGGCCGGTCGTCGGTTCGTCGAGGATATACACCGTGCGCCCCGTCGCCTTCTTCGCGAGTTCGCCCGCGAGTTTGATGCGCTGGGCTTCGCCGCCGCTCAGCGTCGTTCCGCTCTGGCCGAGGTGGAGATAGCCGAGGCCCACGCTGTCGAGGGCGAGAAGTTTGTCGGAGACACCGGGGATGTTCCGGAAAAAGCGAAACGCTTCATCCACCGTCATGTCCAGGATGTCGGCGATGTTCTTACCCTTGTAGGTGATTTCGAGCGTCTCGCGGTTGTAACGGCGACCGCGGCAGACTTCGCATTCGACGTACACGTCGGCCATGAAGTGCATCTCGATGCGCTTCATCCCGTCGCCTTCGCACGCTTCGCAGCGACCGCCTTTCACATTGAATGAGAACCGGCCGCTGTCGTAGCCGCGCACACGCGCAGCGGGGAGACCAGCGAAGAGATCGCGCATTCCGCCGAACGCGCCGGTATAGGTCACCGGGTTGCTCCGCGGAGTGCGGCCAATCGGCGTCTGGTCGATGACGATGGCCTTGTCGATGTGTTCCAGCCCGAGGATCGTCCGATGTCGTCCCGGCTTGTCCTTTGCCCGGTAGAAATGGCGGAACAATGCGCGCCGCAGGATGTCATCCACGAGCGTGCTCTTGCCGCTGCCGCTGACGCCGGTGACGCACGTGATGCAGCCGAGGGGAAAATTCGCCGTCACGTTCTGCAGGTTGTTCTCGCCTGCGCCGACGACGGTGAGCCAGCCGGGATCGGATTTCAGATTTGGGCTTTCGGATTTGAGATTCGTCCTTGGTGCGACGCGCTTTTTGGGAACGGGAATCTTTGTCGTGCCGGCGAGGTACTGCCCGGTGAGGGATGCGGGCTCGCGGGCGATCTCATCCGGCGTGCCTTGCGCGATGAGATAGCCGCCGCGGATTCCCGCGCCGGGGCCGAGGTCGAGCACGTGGTCGGCGGCGCGGATCGTATCCTCGTCATGCTCGACCACGATGACGCTGTTCCCGAGATCGCGGAGCCGGCGCAGCGTGCCGATGAGGCGGTCGTTGTCGCGCTGGTGGAGGCCGATGCTCGGTTCGTCGAGGACGTATAGGCAGCCTGCGAGGCCCGAGCCGATCTGCGTCGCGAGCCGGATGCGCTGCGCCTCGCCGCCGCTGAGCGTGCCGCTTTCGCGATCGAGGGAGAGATAGCCGAGGCCCACCTCTTCCATGAATGCGAGGCGATTCCGGACTTCGCGGGTGACCTCAGTGACCACGATTCGCTCGGTCGCGGACAGCGCGAGGTGTTCGATGAACCAGCGCGCATCCGCGACGGTCAACTGGCAGAACTGATGGATGTTTTTTTCGCTCTCAGCGCTGGCGACCGTCACGCCGAGGATCTCCGGACGCAGGCGCGCGCCTCCGCATGCGACGCAGGTGCGCCGGCCCATGTAGGCACGGAGGCGCTGGCGCGAGAGTTCGCTGTCGGTCGTCTCGTAGAGGTTCTGCAAATGTGCGGCGACACCTTCGAAGACTTTCGTCACCGTCTCGCGCTTGCTGCGTTCGCCCCACGCGAGTTCGATTTCGCCCTCGCCCGTTCCCGCGAGCACGGCCTGCTGGAATTTCTCCGGCAAATCGCGCCACGGGGTGTCGATGCTCACCTTGAACGCGCGGCACAGCGAATCGAGGATGCCGGTGTAGTAGCCCTGCATGCGTTTGTTGGCCTTCGCCCACGGTGCGATGGCGCCGCCGGCGAGCGAGCGGGCGGGATCGGGGACGAGGAGTTCGGCGTCGATGTATTGCTCGCTGCCGAGCCCCTGGCAGGCGGGGCAGGCGCCGAAGTGGCTGTTGAAGGAGAAGTGCTTCGGTGTGAGTTCGGGTAGCGTGAAGCCGGTGTCGGGATCGGCGAAGTGAACGCTGAAGTTCTGCGTGACCGCGGCGTCTGCCTCGTGCCGGAGCACGACGAGTTTGCCCTGACCCCACTTCAACGTCGTGGCGACGCTGTCGCTCAAGCGCTGGCGGATGTCCTCGCGGATCACGAGTCGATCCACGACTGCTTCGATCCGGTGCTTCTTTCCTTTGTCGAGCCGGACCGGGGGAGTGCCGCCGAGTTCGGTGATCTCGCCATCGATGCGGACGCGGACGAATCCTTCCCTGCGCAGCTTTTCGAGCACGTCGCGGAATTCGCCCGCCTCGTCGCTGATGATCGGTGCCAGCAGACTGATGCGACTTTCCGCCGGCATCGCGAGGATGGCATCCGCGATCTGCTGCGGCGTCATGCGCCGGATGAGCCGGCCGGTCGTCGGATCGTGCGGCTTGCCGATGGCGGAGAAAAGGACGCGCAGGTAGTCGTAGATCTCTGTCGTCGTCGCGATGGTCGAGCGGGGGCTGCCGCCCGAAATGCGCTGTTCGATGGCGATGGCCGGCGAGAGCCCTTCGATGAAGTCCACGTCCGGCTTCTGCATCTGGTCGAGGAATTGCCGGGCGTAGGCCGAAAGGCTCTCGACGTAGCGCCGCTGGCCTTCCGCGTAGAGGGTGTCGAAGGCGAGCGACGACTTCCCCGAGCCGCTGAGGCCGGTGATGACGACCAGCTTCCCGCGCGGGATCTCCAGCGTCAGGTTCTTGAGATTGTGCTGGCGGGCACCAGCGATGCGGATCACTTCAGCAGGCATTCGGGGCGGATTTCAGTAACCGGCCAGCAAAGCGGGTGGCGGGCATTCGGAAAAGGGGAATCTCCGGCGGACCGGGCCACCGGGCGTGGTTGAACGTGAGCCTCCAGTGGATGAGCGAAATGGTGGCGCAGAGCGTGGCGCCAGCCTTTGGACTGCGCGCGGCTTGAAGCCGCTTTTCCCTCGCCTCGGGTCCGACGCGCAGATTCACCGTTGCCCCGCAAAGCAACCCGGGGCATCTCCTCCGCGCGGCGGA
>Ga0105044_10011104_pt1 | contig 12285 bp, 12 predicted proteins | sample MAT01_FD_78092 | JGI IMG/M metagenome (GOLD analysis project Ga0105044, IMG submission 78092) | Freshwater microbial communities from Lake Fryxell liftoff mats and glacier meltwater in Antarctica - MAT-01 | ecosystem: Environmental > Aquatic > Freshwater > Ice > Liftoff microbial mat | place...
ATACGGGACCCTGGAGGTGGTTGGCCGCTAGGCCGACAGGCTGGACCGCCTGGCGAATCCCCGCCAACCCCCGCTGAACGTCATTGCCGCAGCTGGTCCCCGCGGTGTCCGAGTGTCACATCCTGGGTCTGACCCCGGATGTGATCGTTCGGTCATGATGGCTTCAGTCCCAACAGTCCGTGCAGTGCCGGGATCGATCGTCGATCCCGGCACTGTCGCGTCGGGGCCTGCGCCCGAACGGGCGTCCCCAGCCGGTACTTTTGAGAGGTGACCTTGCCGCTACTGCGCCGAACCCGACGAGGTGCCGCATCTGGCGTCGTCGCGACGCTGCTCGTGGCAGCAACGGTGGCAGCCGGGGGCCAATGGGCGGCGGCGCAGACCCCGCCCGAACCGGGCGTCGGTGGCGATGTCGGAGAACTCGCCGAACTGGTCGCAGTCGCCGACGAGCCCATCGGCGTCAGTGGCGAGGAAGCCGTCGAACTGCTCGACGAGACCGGCACGACCGAACTCGCCGCCGAGAATGCCGGCATGGAGCCCGACGAATTGGTCGAGGAGCTCATCGAGGATCCGACGATGTTCGTCACGGCCGACGCCATGGTCGGCTACGCGGAGGTGGCGCCGCCAGCGGAACAACTGTCCGGCACCGATGTACTCACCAGTGCTGCGCTCACCGCGCCGCCGGGCGACGTGTTCAATCTGAACTCGCGACCGTCGTCCGGCAAGGTCATCTACCTCGATGTCGATGGCCACGTGACCACTGGTGACTTCTGGAACTCGCCGAGCGTGACGGGGGTCGATCCGATCGTCTCGGCTCCCTATGTCGATCGGTCGAGCGTCAGCGCTTCGCAACGCGACGACATCTACGAGATCTGGCAGCGGGTGTCCGAGGATTTCCTGCCGTTCGACGTCAACGTGACCACTCGCGATCCAGGTGTCGACGGGCTGCGCAACACCGGTGCGAACGACCAGAACTACGGCCGGCGCATGGTGATCAGCCCGAGCAACTGGGTTGGTGCCGGAACGCTCGGCATTGCTTTGCTCGATGTGTTCGACGAGGACTTCGACCACTCAACGTTCGTGTTCACCGCAGGGCGCAGCGCTCGGGTGATCGCCGAGACGGTGTCGCACGAGGCAGGCCACACGCTCGGGCTCCGCCACGACGGAACGACAGCGCTTCCCGACTACTACGACGGCCACGGGAACTGGGCCCCGATCATGGGACGACCCGTCTCGTCGAACGCGCTCGTCACGCAATGGTCGATCGGCGAGTACGCCGACGCGAACAACCGCGAGGACGACATCGTCGGCATCGCCACCTACACCGGCTTTCGGGTCGATGATGACGTCTGCACGAGTGTGGTCGGCTCCACGTCGACCACCGCCGGGAACATCGGCGCCGGCGGCGACCGCGACGCCTTCGCGGTCGACCTCGGCGTTGGATCGGCGACCGTCACGCTGCGCCCGTCACTCACCGGAGGCTCCAACCTGCACGCACAGGTGACGGTGCGCGACGCAGCCGGCGCCGTCGTGGGTGCCGGCTCGGCCCCCATGGTGGTCACGAACTGGACGTCGGCGGCCACGTTCAACGTGCCGACGCCCGGTCGCTACTTCATCGAGGTCACACCCACCGGCTGGCTTGCGCCGACCAACGGGTTCAGCACCTACGGCTCGATGGGCGAGTACCAGTTGCAGGTCGCCGGAGTGGCGACCGCCGCTGGACCGGCGATTGCTTGCGCCGACACGTCGGGTTTCACTGCGGTGACGCCAGCGCGCCTGCTCGACACCCGTATCGGCCAGGGAGGATCGCTTCGCATCCCTGCCGGTGGCCAGATCGCGCTCCAAGTGACCGGCCGCGGCGGTGTGCCGGTCGGGGCCACTGCGGCAGTCTTGAGTGTGGTTGCGGACGATCCGGCCGGCGGTGGGTTCCTCACGACGTTCCCGTGCACGCCGACACGGCCGATCGCATCGACCGTCAACTTCATTCGGGGGCAGACCGTTGCCAACACGGCGATTTCCACGCTGTCGCCGTCGGGCCGACTGTGCATCTTCGCCCTCACCGCGACCGAAGTGGTCGTCGATGTCACCGGCTACCTGTCGCGGGGTGTGGGATCGCGCTTCACTGCGGTCGGTCCGACTCGGGTGATGGACACCCGGAGCGGCCTCGGCGGTGCCGGACGCGTACCGACGGGGGGCACGGTGAGTCTGCCCGCTTCGGCCTTTCCGACAGGAGCGACCGCCGTTGCGCTGAATGTCACGAGCGACGCGGCCTCCGGGGCTGGGTTCGCCACCGTGTATCCCTGCGCGGCGGGTCGGTCGGGTACGTCCACGATCAACTTCGTGGCGGCCGACACCCGCCCGAACAACACGATCGTGGGAGTGAGCGGCGGTGTGTGCATCTACGCCATGACCTCCACGGAGATCGTCGTCGACCTCGTCGGCTACTTCGGGGCCGCCGGGTTGTCGTACCTGCCCGCTGCCCCGACCAGGCTGCTCGACACGCGCGAGACCGTCGGCTATCGCCCACCCGCTGGCACGGTGTCGTATCGTCCGGCGACCGCGTCGCTCGGCGCATTCTCGGCGGTCTCCGCTGCGGTCAATGTGACCGCAGTCGATCATGTCGCCGGCGGATACGTCACCACCTTCGACTGCAACACGCTCACCACGACGTCGGCGCTCAACGCCGTCGCCGGCGAGGTGAACGCGAACGGTGCGATCGTGCCGCTCGACAGTGGCGTCGATTCGTGTCTGTTCACCCAGTCGGGGGGCAACTTCGTGGTCGACCTCAGCGGCTGGTGGGTGCGCTGAGGTCGTTGGTGTGTGGGCCCCGAGCCCCGGCTACCGTTGGATGCCGATGGAGCACCACCCGAAGTTCGAACACAGCCGGTTCATCGGCGACAAGCGCACGCAGTTGGTCTACGACCTCGACGGGTGGGACGACCGGGAGATCATCGACGAGATCGTCGAGCAGGGCGTGGGGCTCTGCTTCGGTCCTGACACGCTCGCTGAGGCCCGCAACCGCGGTTACGCGCTGGCCACGCCGGGCGCTCGCCGCCGCCACCGCAAGCCTCGCTCCTGAGGTGAATTGACATGCCGGGGATGAACGAACGGTTCGTCTCGAACGGCTTGTCGCTCGCGTGTCACATCGCCCGCCCGTCCGGTGAAGTCGATCCGAGACCGGCGGTCATCCTGTGTCATGGGTTCCCGATCGCGTCGCTCGACGCCCAGCGGTCGGCGGGAACGTTCCCCGAGTTGATCGATCGGATCTCGCGTGAGATCGGTTGTGCGGCGATGACCTTCAACTTCCGCGGGTGCGGTGAGAGCGAAGGTGACTTCTCGTTGCAGGGCTGGGTCGACGACCTCCGCAACGCGATCGCGCACGTGTTGGCCGAAACCACGCCTGCCGGGATCATCCTGCTGGGCACGAACACGGGTGGCTCGATCGCGATCTGTGTGGCCGCCGACGATCCTCGGGTCGTGGCTGCCGGGTTGCTGAGCCCACGCGCCGACTTCGACGATTGGGCCGAGCATCCGCGTCGCTTCCTCGACCATGCTCGCGAGATCGGGGCGATCCACCACCGCCAGTTCCCGCCGTCGGTGGAGGAGTGGACCCGAGAGTTCCGCCGTTTCCGCCCGGTGGCGTCGGCTCGCCGGTTCGCGCCCCGCCCGTTGCTGGTGATGCACGGTGAAGACGACGACAGCGTGCCCGTGTCCGACGCCCGACAGTTGGTCAACGCCCACGGCAGCGCCGAGTTGAGCTTGTTCGAAGGTGCCGGCCACCGCCTGCGCCACGACCCGAGGGCTGTCGCGGTGCTGTTGGGTTGGTTGGATCGGGTCCGCTCGGTGCAGGCGCACCCGAGCTCCGAACTGGTCTGAACCCGCGTGGGCTGAGATCGCGGTGTGCCACGACCCGCCCGGCACGTCGAAGTGGAACAAGCTCGAACACCGACTGTTCTCATTCATCTCGGGGAACTGGCGTGGCCAGCCTCTCAGCGACATGCACACCATCGTGGAGTTGATCGGCGTGACGACCACCGAAGCCGGACTCGTCGTGTGCGCCGACTACGACGACACCTGGTACGCCAAAGGCATCAAGATCACCAAAGACCAGCAAGCCGAAATCCCGATCACATCCCACGACTGGCAGGGCGAATGGAACTACACGATCGCGACATCGATCCAACGGTGAACCCTGATTGCATCAACATCATCCCAGTTCAGGAGGCACTCCTGGTGGGCGCGCAGCATTCCAGCTGACTGCTCGCACGGTGGATCCAGGCTCAGGCGTCGGCGGAGAGCTGGCTGCGATGCCAGTCGTAGGCGGTCTGCACGATCTCGTCGAGGCCGTACTTGGCCCGCCAGCCGAGGGTCTGCTCGGCGAAGGTCGGGTCGGCGAACGTGGAGACCGGGTCACCGGCGCGGCGCCCGACGATGTCGTACGGCACGTCAGCACCAGCGACACGGCTGGCTGCCTGGATCACGTCGAGCACCGATGAGCCGGTGCCGGTGCCGATATTGATGGCCACCGTGTCGCCACCGGCCGCGAGGTAGCCGAGCGACTCCACGTGGGCGTCGGCGAGGTCGTCGACGTGGATGTAATCACGGATACACGTGCCATCCGGCGTGGCGTAGTCGTTGCCGTACACCTGGAGCCGCCGGTCGCCGAGCAGGACCGCTTTCATGGCGAGCGGGACGAGGTTGAGCGTTTGCCTCCAGTCCTCACCGATGCGTCCATCGGGGCTGGCGCCCGCGGCATTGAAGTAGCGAAGGCTGACCGATTTCAGGCCGTGCGTGGTGTCATACCAGGCGAGCACCCTCTCGATCATCGCCTTCGTTTCGGCGTACACCGACTCGGGGTGGATGGGGGCCGTCTCGGTGACGGGCACGACGACGGGTGTGCCGTAGACCGAAGACGACGACGAGAACACGACGTTGCGCACACCTGCCGCCAGGCAGGCTTCGAGCAGCTCGACCGCACCGGCAACGTTGTTGCGCCAGTAGCGGGCAGGATTCTCCATCGATTCGCCGACCGATTTGTACGCGGCGAAATGCACGACCTGCTCGACGTGGTGGTCGCGGCAGAGTGCGGTCACGAGGTCGGCGTCGGTGATGTCGCCGACCACGAGCTGCGCGTCGATCACCGCGTCTTCGCGGCCGAGTTCGAGGGAATCGAGCACGACGACATCCCGGCCCGCTGTGGTGACCGCCCGGACCGTGTGTGAACCGATGTAGCCAGCACCGCCGGTGACGAGGGTGGTCATCGCCCCATTATGCCGGGTTGGTTGGGTTCATCGGTTCTCAGAGGTCGCCGTTGCTCCGATGAGCGCAGAGAGTCGCCGGGCGCACTCCCCGCCATCGAACTCGTCGCCGAGTCGTCGGTAGGCATGGTGCGCCCAGGAGTCGGTTTGGGCGGGGTTGGAGGCAGCGAGCGCAAGACCACATGCCAACGACTCGACGCTGCCTGGCTCGACGAGAAGGCCGCATCCGTCGAGTACGAGTGCGGGAATCGACCCGGTCGGGGTCGAGACGACTGGTGAGCCGTTCGCCATTGCTTCGATCAGAACGACGGGGATCCCTTCTTGTTCGGCGTTTTCGGTGACGATACCGGCAAGACCGAGATTGGCCGTTCCCGGAGCGTGGTACGGAGTTGGTCGAGTGCGAGCGTGCCACGGAACGTCACCGAATGCCCGATCCCCAGCTCGTTGACCACGTCGCCAACTCGTTGTCGAAGTGGTCCGTCTCCGATGAATTCGAGCACTGCGGTCGGGTGATGCACGAGATGCAGAGCGAATGCCCGGACGAGCAACTCCTGTTGTTTCTTCGGGACGAAAGCGCCGGCGCAGACGAATCGGTTGTTGTCGACGGGGATCGAGCTCCAGTTCTCCGACTCGGCGATTTTCACTCCGGTGCGGATGAGTTCGATGTGGGTATCGGCGTCGTGCTCGCGTCTCAGACGGTTCATATCTGCGAGGCCGAGTTCGTCGGCGCACCGCAAGAACGCCGCCGTCGAGAACTTGGCGCGCATGTGATTCGCGCTGTCGAGATCCCAGCGGTATCCGGTTGCGCTCCATGAAACGCCGGAGATCTCGGAGGCGACCATTGCCATCGTTGCCGTGTGTGACATCCAGTACGCGTGGATGTGGTGCGCCTTGCTGGAGCGAACGAATTCGGCGAGCCACAGCGCTTTGGGGTTCCGCAGGATTCCCCACAACTGACGACATGCTGTCAGCGGGTGCCGTCTCACCGTGCGCAACGCCCCGCGTGCAATGTCGATGGAGAAGACAGCGGGGCTCACGACACGGCCAATCAGACCGGAGTCGACTGCTGAGTGCTCGGCGACGCTGTTTCGACGTCGGGCCGGCACCACCCAGAATGATGTGGAGATCTGTCGAAGAGCTTTGAGTTCGTCGAGTACGAAGATCTCCGCTCGATCGCTGAACGGCGTGGAGGTCGTCACGAACACCGCAGCCGACGTCGCGAATGCGTCATTCGTCCTGGCTGAATCGTCTGGTGTCATTTCTGAGCTCCTGTCCGCTCGGAGTTGTCGCCTCACCGACTCGACCATCTCGCCGAGTTCGTCGAAGACCCGGCGTCTCGGCCGCCATCCGGTGGCCAGGGTGATCGGCCGGTTGTCGAGTCGGACCCAACCGAACTCGGCTCACCTGTGCCAACGCGAACGTCGGTGGTCGGCGTCCGTCCCGGCAGGGTCGTGAGCCGCTCGATGATCGATCGCAGGGTGACCAGTTCGGGGCTGCCGACGGGATACGTGCCGGAAGCCTTCGAACGAACGCATGCTGCGACCAACTCTGCGAGGTCATCGACGTGGAGGAGGTCTCGCGCGTCGTCGAGTGTCCCGACGATCTGGATCGGCTCGTTGCGCAGCGCTCGTGCGGTGAACACGACGACCGCGCCCAAGCCGCGGTTCGGGTCCTGGCCAGGGCCATACACCGCTGTGGGCTATAGAACGATGGGGGCTGCGCCGAGCGCTCGGGCACCGGCAATCAACGCGCCCTCGGCCGTGGCCTTCGCCCAGCCATATGCTGATGGCGGATCTCCGTTGGAATCGCGATCACGACGTGCGCCGCCCGAGGAGATGAAGACGAGTTGGCGGCCGTTCGAGAGAGGCTGCGAGCAGGACATTGGAGACTTGCCGAGATGTTGGTGAGCACTCGTTCGGAATGATCCGGATGGGGGGTCCTGGGGTGGCCGGACCATGCCGCGTGGCACACGACGTCGATATCGAGACGGGAGATCGATGCCGACAACCTCTCGACACTGGTCAGATCGTCGATGATCCATTCGCGTGTGGACACTTCAGGGAACAAGGCGTCGAGGAATTTGCCGTCGCGAACCAAGTCCCACGACTTCGAAGCCCGTTGCGCGAAGGGTGTTGACGATGCTCGATCCGACGAAGCCCAGGGCTCCGGTGACGAGGAAACGCGGGCCGCCGGCTTGCATCGAGCCGCCGCCCGTCGCCGTCTGAGAGGTGCGGGTGATAGCTGGTCATCGTCGTCCTGGAGGGTCTTCGTCGGCGACCCGTTGCATGGATCGTGTTCCGGCGTACAGCGCTGCGGTGACGAGCGCCAGATTGTATGAGTACCACAGCACGAAGCTCTCGGTGGTGTGTTCTACGACGAGAAAGACCGTCATTGCAGCCAACCAACCCGCCAGGAGTCCTCCGTGCAGCCACATGTATCTCACCGCCGCGACACAGCTGGCGCCCAGAAAGACCGTGATGGCGATGCCGCCGACCACTCCCGTGCCCACGGCCATTTCGAGGATGCTGTTGTGTGCGCTGTCGTACCCCGGCGGCAGGGCTGACGCTGGGAGTTCCGAGCTGTTCCAGACTCCCCAGAATCCATACCCGGTGAGCGGTCGATCAGCGATGAGCGATCGGACCGCACGCCAGATGGTTCGACGGTTGGTCAGAGTTGCCTCGGCGCCCACGAGTGACATCAACCGCTCGAGGTTGACGAAGACGAGCACGACCGAGAGCACGGCGAACCCCGCTGCTCCGGTGGCAGCGGTCGCTCCAGAAATTCGACCTCGGAGCGTCCTGCGAGCAATCCAGACAACTCCCGACACACCAACTCCGATGATCACAGCGACCACAGGCGTCGTACTGCGCGAGCCAACTGCCATCCACGCGGCGCACGCAATGCTCACGAGCGAGTACTGGGTGATCAGGGGTGGCCAGCGCCGGCTACGAAGGTCGGCCAAGAGCGGTGGTGTCGAGACGAGCACCAGCGCCGCAACCGGTCCCAGCGAGTTTCGGTTGGCGAAGATTCCTTGGTAGAAGCCTTGGTCGAAGCCGAACTGGTCGGGTCCCATCAGCCCGATCTCCGGCCACAAGGCAACCACTGCGGCGCTTGCGAGGATCGGAATACTCGCGCCGTAGAACACGATTCGTGAGAGCTCGCTCAGTGTACAAAGGGTGCCAAGAACGGCACCGAACAAGATGATCCCGACGGTTATCACTGATCGCTGGGGGCTGAGCGTCGGTGCTGTCGACCACAGGTTCGAGATGAGCAGCAAGGCGATCGTGAAGCCGATGATCGCCGAGGCGAACCGGACCGCAAGTACCTCCTTCCATTGTCTCGCGAAACCGACGAGGCCGATCGCAGCGACGCCGAAGAACGGCAGAAAGAACCAGGTCGACTCGAATGACAGCGGGTCTCCGGCGATTCGAATCGCCATGAACACGGACGGGCCGTTGGTGAGGATCGCAATGCACAGTGCGCCGAGCAGGACAACTCCGAGGGGTCTGCGGACGGACGACTCTTCGCTGCTCTGCCTCACGTCGGCGTGGGCATCAGCAGATGCATCGCCGGCTTCGATGTGCGGTTCGGGGCATGCGAGGTCCACATCGCCAGTATTACCTCCCGCTTGGACTGGTTCTGCGTCGTCGGCCTGGTGGTGGCGCGTCCGCAGCCGGCCGCGCTGCTGCTCCCAGTAGTGATCCTGCCGTCCCGACATGCTTCTCGATGTCAGATGATGCCCCCGATGAAGCCCTGCGCGAATTCCGTCGGATGGGCAACCTCGATCGAGCATGGGTTGCCCTGACCGTCGCAACGGTGACGGGGCCCATCCTCGGGCTTGCTGTCCAGACGACGTGGGACGCAGGACGTGCGATCCGCATTTTTCGGCTTGGATACGCTGATCAAACCTCAGTTTCGGATCAGGGGTAGCGCCGCTCGTCGAATGAGATGATAGGTGGCGTACGACCTGTCAGCGCTGTAGCCCTCGCTGATCCAAGTCTTGATGACGGGTCGATTCCAAGACTCCGTTGAGATCGTGACCTGGGCCGCGTCGTGCGCCCACGCCCAATCCGCCCACCCTCGCGTCAAAAGACGATAGACGCCTTCTCCACGAGATGCAGGTCGAACCCCGGCCAGTGCGACATCGAAGCCGGAAGTTGTGCGATGCAAGATCGCAATGCCCGCAACTCGTTCTCCTGACGACGGGATGGCGAGCGCAGCGCCGCCGCCCTTCAGTAACGCGGCTGCCCACTCGACATAAGCATCCACCAAGGGAAACGAAGGGATGAGCGGATCGTAGGACCAATGGTTACGGTAAGTGGCGAAGACATCCGCGACACCAGCGAGTGCGTCGTCGACTTCGAGCTCGACGACCGAGACCCCAACCGACTCCCGACGATTCAATCGATAGTACTCGAGATCATGCGTCCGCACGATGGCGTACGTCTCGAGTAGGTCCTGCACCCAGTTGCCGTCAGGGCCGAGCGCTGCCCGCACGAGAACGACGTCATAGTTCGGCTCCATCACATCCTCCGGATGCGGGGCCGGGCCCTGCTGTGTCACCCTGCCAACGTGAAGACCGAGTCGTTGAGATTCCGCAAGAGCGTCCTGAACGAGCGCAGCACTCATCACGAACCAACGTAGGCAATCACGGAGTCGATCACCTCCCCCTGCTGGGCGTCGGTGAGGTCATAGAACAACGGCAAACGCAACATGCGGTCAGCGACCGAGCGTGACACGGTCGGGACTGCAGGGGTTCGACCATAGCGCTGTCCAGCAGGCGCAGCGCTGAGCGATTGATAGTGGAAAGGGGCAAGAATTCCATTGGCACCGAGATGGGTGCGCAGTTCCTCGCGCCGCTCAAGATCGGACAGCAGCACGTAGAAGAGATGGCCGGGTTGCTCGCAGCCGTCAGGCACCGTCGGTAGTCCGACTCCGTATTGAGCTGCCCAGCCCGCAAGTTCAATCGCATACCTCTCCCAGATGGCCCGACGCCGGGCTGTGATCTCATCCAGCCGTTCGAGCTGCGGGAGTAGGTATGCGACCAACGGTTCAGCGAGCAAATAACTCGAGCCTCGTCCGACCCAGTTGTATTTGGCAACCGAGCCTCGGAAGAACGCGGCTCGATTCGTACCCTTCTCGCGCAAGATCTCGACCGCCTCGACGTCGGCTGGATCGGCGATAACGATGGCTCCACCCTCGCCGCAACTGATGTTCTTTGTCTCATGGAAACTCAGGCAGCTGAATCGACTCATGGTGCCGAGCGGCTGACCGTGGTCAGTTCCACCGAGGCCGTGTGCGTTGTCCTCGATCAGCACCAGCCCGTGCTTCTGGGCAATATCGCCGAGCGCGACGAAGTCGCACGCCACCCCTGCATAGTTGACGGCGATGATCGCACGCGTCCGCGGTCCAATGGCGTTCGCCACCGAGTCGGGATCGAGATTTAGCGTGTCCGGGCTGACGTCGGCGAACACAGGTGTCCCGCCAGCCATGACGACGGCTGTGGCGGTCGAGGTGAAGGTAAAGTCAGGCATCACTACCTCGTCGCCGGGCTGGAGGTCGATGGCCAACGCAGCGATTTCTAGGGCCTGCGTACACGAGGGAGTGAGCGCGACGGTTGCTCCGTTGTGAACCGACGAGAGCAACGCTGTAGCACGTTGTCCCAGCGGTCCGTCGCCACTCATATGACGAGAACGGTGCATTTCGTCGAGGAGAGGCTGAGTCTGATCGGGCCAACAAATCGGTCGATTGAATGGAATCATCTTTTAGAAAGCTCCTCGACAGCGGTTCGAAGTTCGGGATTGCAGCGCAGAAAGAGCGGACCAGGGGCTACGCGCCGTCGGTAGCGGCGCAAGCCGTCCGAAAGCTCGCGGGACGACATCCCACGCCCCATGGAATAGCGAATACTTCGCGGGTCGCACCACCACTGCGCGGGGGCCTCCCCGGCCAAAACGGTGAGCAGGCGCTGGGCGACCAACGATCGATCGGTATAATTTCGAGTCCACCCGAACTCTTCTGCTGGAACGTCTTCAGTCCTCAGGCGTTGGACCGCATCGCGAACCACGGTCTCAAGGTGGTCAGGGTGATGGAGCGGCGGCGAGGTGCCATCAGGATGATGGTGACACCAGGCCTCGCCGCCATAGCCGAACACGAGGGCTGGCACGCCCGCGAGCCTCGATTGGCAGGCAACCCCGCCAGCGGGGGTGTCGGAATACAACTGATCAATCACCAAACTCGCGCGCGCGATCTCCCGGACGAATTCCGAGTTGGGTAAGCCTTCGAGTCTGCGGTAGCTGATGACGCCTTCTTCGGCGAGTCGGTGCAGAACGCGCTCTATGGGCTCGGTGCCCTTTGCTCCCGGATCAGTTGGAGCGTGAACGACGAGAGGAGGGCTCACTCGGAGCTTTGCCACCCGGGTGAGGTCATGCGGATAAGGCAAACCGATTGCGCCGAAAGAGACAAACGGTCGGCGATGGAGCTGCGAGGAGAGCGGGTTCGACACGATCACCGTGGCGAACTGCTCGGCTAGGCGGAGCTGCGCGACTTTGCCGACTGTCCGCAGTGCCAACCGAACCGGGCCCATTCGCAACAGCGCCCGGTCGAGGTAGGGCGGACGAGAATCGATGCCGAGATACACGACGACCACTCGTTTCCCGGCGAGGCGAAGTATGGGCAGGTCGAGACCCCACAGGAATGAGTGGTTTGCCAGGAACACAAAGGTGTCGAATCTGCGTATGGAGCGGACAAACCCGCAGACTCGTGGAAATTTGGACGGTGTGATGGCGGCGGGATTCGTACCGGCGAAGGAGTAGCGGTCACCCGTCAGCACAAATCGGTCTGCAGAAACACCTGCGCTGCGTAGACCTTCGACGAGATTCACTGCGTAGCCCGCTACTTCGGCGGTTCCAACGAAGACGCGCGACGGCCTACCCTGACGGCGGCCTCGCATCGACGGCCTCTGGCGAGCGCCGTTCACGCCTGGCCGCCGACCTCTGCGTTCACATCGCACCCCAAGCTGAGCGACGCGCTC
>Ga0105044_10011105_pt1 | contig 12284 bp, 11 predicted proteins | sample MAT01_FD_78092 | JGI IMG/M metagenome (GOLD analysis project Ga0105044, IMG submission 78092) | Freshwater microbial communities from Lake Fryxell liftoff mats and glacier meltwater in Antarctica - MAT-01 | ecosystem: Environmental > Aquatic > Freshwater > Ice > Liftoff microbial mat | place...
ATGGCGCATCAGGCCGGTTCGTTGCCGTTTCGTCGCGGCTCGCGGAAGAGGGCCACGAAGATGAACAGGATCACAACCGCGAAGATGCTCGGCACCATCCAGATGGCTTGCCAGTCTTTGGTTTCGGGCGCGGCTGCGACGCCGGGATTGGTGTAGTGGGTGACGAGGGAACCGAAGAAACGCGCCCCGAGGCCGAGGCCGAGTCCTTGGGTGACGAGCACGAGGAAGCCCTGCGCCTGGCCACGGATTTCTTTGGGGGCGACCTTGTCAACATAGATCTGGCCGGTGACGAAGAAGAAGTCGTAGCAGATGCCGTGGAGGACGATGCCAGCGAGGACCATCCACGCGACATGCCCGTTGGCGGAGGCGGAGAAGAGGCCGTAGCGGAGCACCCAGGCGAGCATGCCGGCGGCGATCATCCATTTGACGCCCAGGCGTGCGAAGCAGAGGGGCATAACGAGCATGAAGAGGATCTCGCTCATCTGGCCGTAGGACATGGTGAAGGTGGGGTTGGCGAAGCCGACGAACTCGACAAAGTTGCGGGCCTGGCCGTAGTAGCCGGCGAGGGGGATGCAGATGAGGAACGAGCAGAGGATGAAGACGAGATAGCTCGGGCGGAGCATGAGGGCGAGGGCGTCGAGGCCGAGGATCTCACGGATGGTCACTTTTTTGCCGGCCTGGGAGGGAGGGGTGTGCGGGAGCAGGAAGGAAAAGAGCCCGAGGAGAATTCCCGCGGCGCCGGTGATATAGAACTGGGCGTGGGATTTGTCGCCGCCTTCGATCCATGTGAAGGTGGTGCTGGCCGAGAGCGCGAGACCACCACCTACGACGATGTTGCCGACAATCCAGCCGATGGTGCCAAAGACGCGCACGAGCGGGAACTGCTTCTGCGGGTTGTTCATATGGGCGAACGAGAGCGTGCCCGTGAGCCCGAGGGTGGGCATGAAGCAGAGCATGTGGGCAAAGAGCAGGAGGATGTAGGGATGGAAAAAGTTGTCGTCGGTGCTGGCCGATGAGCCCAGCGAGAGGCTGGGCACTGCCAGCATGGCGGCGGCGCCGAGCAGGTGGAGCACGCCCAGCACGCGCTGGGTGGGAAAGAAACGGTCGGCGATCATGCCCAGGAAGAACGGGGAGATGATGGCGGCGATGGGGCCCACGGTATAGGCCCAAGAGATGAGGCCGGTGAGGCCATTGGCGTTCATCCACCCGGTCATGGAGACATACCACGAGCCCCAGATGAAGAACTCAAGGAACATCATGGCCGAGAGGCGGCTGGTGATGGAAAAGGCGGAGTCCGCCGTGGGAGAGGGCGGGAGCGTGGTCGGCGTCATGCGCAGAATTTACAGGGTGGCGACCCGGACCGCAAGCGACGCGGCTGGATTCGCAGCGGTGAGGGTGCCCACATCGCCCCGAGCGGGGGTAGAGGGCGGCGGTGGAGATCCTTCAGGGCGGCGGCGGATTGGCGGGTGGATCGAGGCGAAACAGGCGCGCGTCGCCAACTTGGAGAACTGGCGTTATTTTGTTCGCAAGGTCGCGAATGGAGGCCGCAGCGGGCGCGATGGGCGCGGCCGATATGAGCGATGCGGCGTGGGTGTCGTTCACCAGCGAGAACGCGGTGGCGATGGCGTCGGCGGTGGCGCCGCACAGGGCGCGGCCGCGGGAATCATGGGGGACGACGACGGTGGCGGCGCGAACGCGGCTGGCTCCGAGCCCGGTTTGGGGGTCGACGATGTGGGCGTAGCGCTGACCGGCGATCTCCACAAACTGCTGGGAATCGCCCGAGGTGGAGGCCGAGGCGTTGGCGAGGAGAAGCACGCCGGCAGCATGGGCCATGCCGCTGTCGGGACCGGGAGCGATGCGCCAGCCGGGCTCACTGGGGGGGCTCCCGGCGGATGTGTTGGTTGACAGGTTGGTAGGTGGATGAGGGGGAGGGTCGCCGACAGCGATATCGCCGGCGAGGGCGACGAGACAGGAGGGAGCACCGCGCTCGACGAGGACGCGGACGGCATCGGCGGCGGCGTAGCCCTTGGCGATGCCGCCCAGATCGAGCTGCATGCGCGGCTGCGCGAGGGTGATGGTTTGTGATTCTCGGTCCAGCACAATCTTGCGCCATCCGGTGCGCGCGCGTGCGTCCGCAAGTTCGTTATCTGATGCGAGCAACCCGCTCTTTCTTACCGTGCGCCAAAGACTTGTCAATGGTCCGCAAGAGATATCAAACGCGCCGCTTGAGCGCTGGCTGACGAGCTGTGCGAGCTCGACGACGCGAAACAGATCCGCGCTCACGCGATGCGGCACGCCAGACGGGGCGGCGCAGAGTTGATTCAGCTCGCTGTCTCTGCGATAGTCTGAGAACATGGCATCGAGTTCGCCGAGCCGTGTGAACGCGGCGGCGGCGTGGTCGGTGGCGGCGGCTTCGTTTTCGCACGCCACGATGACCTTGGCTTCCACGCCCATGATAATGCGACGAAAAGTCCACAAAGTTGACACTTTTCGCAGCGCTGGCGAAACGACCTGCTCAGCGGCCGGTTCAAACGGCGGCGATGTTTGGGGTTTTTTCTGGCAACTGGCCATGACAAGAACACTCGCCAGAAGGACCGCCGCGAGCGCGCCGCACGAGCTTGGAGGCGGTACGCTGGTGCTCATGCCATCAGACCATTGCTCGCGAAGTTTACCCATGCTTGCATTATTGATCGCGCCGATCCTGACTTCGCTCTGTCATGCCGGCGAGCCACCCGCGCCGAAAGTGACGCCTGCGGCCTCCATCCCGCCAGCCGCGACGAACCCCGGCGGCGTTCACTTGACAGCACGCGAGCCGTTCAAGCAGGCGATTCCGGCGGCGGCGTACTCGATCGAGCTGCGGCCGGTGCCGGGAAGTGCCGACGGCACGATCAAGCCGTTTTTCATGAGCGCGACCGAGATCACCTGGGACGCCTTCGACACGTACATCTATCGCCTTGATGACGACGCTGGCAAAGCACCGCCCGCGACAGTTGGCGCCGTGGCGGTCACGCGACCGAGCAAGCCGTATCTGCCGCCCGATCGGGGCTTTGGCCATGAGGGCTACCCGGCGATGACGATGAGCTTTGAGAACGCCAAGGCGTTTTGCGTGTGGCTAAGTGCGCACAGCGGCAAGACGTATCGCCTGCCGACCGAGCAGGAGTGGGAGCACGCGGCCCGCGGGGGCGCAACTGCGCCAGCTACGGAGAGGCCAGCTACGGAGAGGCCAGCTACGGAGAAGCCAGCTACGGAGAAACCGGCTACGGAGAAGCCAGCTACGGAGAAACCGGCTGCCGACAAGCCAGCGACTGAGAAGCCCTCAGAGTCGGCGCCTGCGGCGGCCGGGCTGGGCGAGACGTCATGGTTTGAGGCCAACAGTGACGCGTCAACGCACCCGGTGGCCAAGAAGAAGGCCAACGCCCTCGGGTTGTTCGACATGCTCGGCAATGTGCGTGAGTGGTGCGTGGGCCCGGATGGCAAGGGCGTTGCGCGGGGCGGCGGCTACATTGACCCGGCCGAGAAAGTCACGGTGACGGCGCGGGAGCCGAGCAGCCCCAAGTGGAACGCCAGCGATCCGCAAATTCCTAAGAGCACATGGTGGCTGGCCGACGGGCCGTTTGTGGGCTTTCGCATTGTTTGCGAGGATGAGTCACCTGCCAAGCCCGATGCGAAGACCAAGTAATTGCTGAGCGCGAACGCCCCCCCACCACCCCCACCACCACCACCCGCACCACCACCACCTCCACCGCCTCCCGCCTCCCGCCTCCCGCAACTCTGCTTGTTTGATCCTCGCTTTCCATGACTTTCGCCCTGGAGTTTTCATGCCTCTTACTCGACGCGATTTTCTCACCTCGGCTGCGGCGTCTTCGATTCTGGGGCCCACGCTTGTGAGCGGAGCGAGCGGCGCGGCACCTCGCTCTGCACCGGCGGAAGCAACGCGGGCCTGGGGGCCGGTGATTCCGAGCGGCACGGTGTTGAAGGTGGGCCTCATCGGCTGCGGGGGGCGCGGCACGGGCGCGGCGGTGCAAGCTTTGCGGGCCGATCCGAACCTGATGCTGGTGGCGATGGGCGATGTGTTTCGAGATCGGCTGGATTCGTCGCTCAAAGGGATTACCGACGAGATGGGCGAAGAGGCCAAGACCAAGGTGGCGGTGCCGGCGGAGCGGCAGTTTGTGGGCTTTGACTCACACCAGAAGGTGATCGACAGCGGCGTGGATGTGGTGCTCATCTGCGGGTATCCGGGCTTTCGGCCGGTGCAGATCAAGGCGGCGATCGCGGCGGGCAAGCACGTGTTTGCCGAGAAGCCTCTGGCGGTCGATGGGCCGGGCATTCGCTCGGTGATTGAATCGGCCCGCGCGGCCAAGGCGAAAAACCTGGCGTTTTTGGTGGGCTTCTGCTGGCGGCACAACCCGGGGATGAAGGCGGCGTTTGAGCAGGTGCACGCGGGGGCGGTGGGCGAGGTGCTGGGCGTGCACACGACGTATCACACCGGCACGCTGAGCAAGCGGCCGCGGCAGCCGGAATGGACCGACATGGAGTTTCAGCTTCGCAACTGGTGGCACTACACGTGGATCTCGGGCGACCACATTGTGGAGCAGGCGGTGCACTCGATCGATCGGCTGGCGTGGGCCATGAGTGACAGGACGCCCGCGCTCGTGAACTGCCTGGGCGGGCGGGCGGCGCGGCAGGGGCCCGAGAGCGGGCACGTGTTTGACCACTTTGCGGCGGTGTATGAGTATGACGACGGGCGGCGGGCGTTGCATACCACCAGGCAGATCGACAACACGCCCAGTGACAACAGCGACTACATCGAAGGCTCGAAGGCACGCTGCACCATCAACGGCTGGAAGCCGCTTTATGAGGTGAAAGACCGGGCCGGCAAGTCGCTGTGGAAGGGTGGCGGCAGCGGCGACGAAGCGAGCAAGATGTATCAGTTTGAGCATGATGCGCTGTTTGCCAGCATTCGCGCCGGCATGCCCATCAACGATGGCGAGCGGAGCGCCAACTCGTGCCTGATGGCGATCATGGCCCGCATGAGCGCGTACACCGGGCAGACGGTGACGTGGGAGAAGGCGATGAACAGCGAAGAGTCGCTGGTGCCCGAGACGCTTGACATGAATGCCCCCGCGCCGCCGTCCGAGGTGGCGGTGCCGGGGAAGACGAAGTTCAAGTGATGGCCCGGCCGCACTGATGTTGGAACGAAGGTCGTGAAGTACTCGAACCCGCCGGCGACAACGTGGTCTTGCCGGCTTTGCTTAACGGAGGATTTATGCCGATTTCCCGCCGCGCGTTTTTGTCTTCGGCTGCTGCATCTTCGATTCTGGGCTCTGCTGCGGCATCCTTTGGCTCGGCCGGAGGAGCGGTTGCGGGCCGGGCGGGCGGGCGTGGCCCGGATTCCGCGAAGTCGCCAACGACCGCGCCCGCTCACACGCCAGCGGACGGCGGGGCGCGGACGCTGCGCAAGGCGGTGATGTTCGGCATGATCGCCGATGACGGGGTGAAAACGATTGCCGAGAAGTTCGCTCTGCTGCGCGACTGCGGGTATGACGGGGTGGAGATGGACTCACCGTCAGACTGGAAGGCTGACGAGGTGCGGGCGGCGATGGAGAAGACGGGGATTGTGGTGCATGGGCTGGTGGACTCAGCGCACTGGGGCAAGCCGCTGAATCATCCGAGTGACAAGATCAGCGGCGCGGGCCTGGCCGCGCTGGAAACGTGCCTGAAGGACGCCAAGTCGCTGGGGTGCTCGAGCATTTTGCTGGTGCCGGGCGTGGTGAACAACGATCTGCCGTATGACGAGTGCTACACGCGCTCGCAGGCCATGATCAAGAAGGCGCTGCCGCTGGCCCGCGAGTGCGGGGTGAAGATCGCCGTTGAGAATGTGTGGAACGGGTTTTTGCTTTCGCCGCTTGAAGCGGCGCGGTATGTGGATGACTTCGCCGACGCGATGATGGCGTTCCACTTTGACATCGGCAACGTGATCAACTTTGGTCGGCCGGCACAGTGGGTGAAGATTTTGGGCCAGCGGATCGCCAAGCTGCACATCAAGGATTTCTCACTCAAGAAGCGCGACAGCGAGGGGCTGTGGAAGGGGTTCAGCGTGGAACTGGGCGACGGCGATGCGGGTTGGAAGGACGTGATGGCGGCGCTGGATGCGACTGGTTATTCGACCGCGAAGGTGGGGAACTGGGCGACGGCGGAGGTGGGTGGGGGTGACCGAGAGCGGCTGAAAGAAGTGGCGCGGCGGATGGATGTGATTTTGGGGGCGTGACACGGGGCGAGGGCGTCCGAGTCGCCGGCTCAGCACGCAAAGTACGCACCAACATAGTCAGCGAAGTCGTCGGGATCGACATCACCGCTGCGGTTGAAATCGCCCGGAAGCAGCGGATCGCTTGAGAAAAAGGCCCCGATGAAATCGGCAAGGTCGTTGGGATCAAAAGCGCCGTCGGCATTGAAGTCCGCCGCGGCGCAATCTGGGCCGGGCGGCGGAGGTGGTGGCGGAGGCGGCGGGGGCATCGGACGGCAGAGCGACCACCAAGCCAACGACAGCAAAAACGAACGCGACGGGGAGGCGTACGTGCATCTGGTATTCCAGGAAACAAACAGCTGAGCGATCCGGAGTACTCAACAAGATACCAGATCAACGCAGTCTCTACCAGTGCTTCCCCTATCAGTTCTGGATTTTCCCCCATCTATTTCTACCGAGCACACACCGAAAACTGCGGTTATCGCAGCAGAGTTTCGACGCCTGTTTGCGCTCGATTGTGGTTGCCGGCTGCTCAGGCCCTGTCGCAGCACCCGCGAGGCTTCGCCCCTCGTCAGCACCCAAAAAACACGCCTATGTAGTCGGCGAGATCATCAGGATCGACATCGCTGCTTTGATTGAAGTCCGCGGTTGTCAGCGGCGGAGCAGAGAAGAACGCCCCGATGAAATCGGCAAGGTCGTCCGGATCAGTTGAGCCGTCGGCGTTAAAGTCTGCTGCGATGCATTCTGGGCTCGGCGGAGGGGGGGGCGGGGGCGGGGGATTGGGATCCTCGTAAACGGGCGCGGGGCGATAAAAAATCTGGTCCGCGGCGGCCGCGAGCTCGACGGCACCGGCGGGTGTCGTTGCGTATCGGGCCGCGAATGCGCCGACGTTGAGATCGCCGACGGGGCGGTTGTATATCTGCGAGAAAAGCACCATTCCAGCGAGATAGGTCCCCCGTGCGTTTGGGTGGGTTTGATCGCTGATGTACAGATTGGAGTACCCAGCGGCCTGCCAGGCATCGCCGACAAACGCCACCTGTGTCCAACCCGGAAAGACCTCAGCGTCAATGACCTGAGACGATTGAAGGTAGCCGTTGCGAAGTTCGGTCTGCATCTGCGACGGGCCGCGCGGGAAAAAACTAAAGGGGCCGCCGTAAAACATGGCGTTGTCGCTGCGCCGGGCCCACGTTTCGAACATCACGGGGCGAACAGCCCAACTCCGCGCGGCGACCGCGAGGTACACCTGTCGCGACGTGTTGATGTGCTGTTGCACGTTGCCAATGCGGGTCGGCATCGTCGAAAGATCCTGAAGCACCACGAAATTCCAGTTCTGGCTCGCCGGAATCCCTTGGTTGATCACCGCCAGATTTGTCGCCAGGTGCTCGGTGAATGAATACCCGCTGATCGCCGCGCTGACCGTCCGCGGCACCGGCAGGCCAGCGATCGCAGCCAGATCTCGAACCACACGGTCGACGCCGCCATTGGAGAGCGTGTAGCTATTGCCGTAGAACAAGATGTTGAGCGGAGCGGGCGGTGGGAGGTCATCCGCCCGAACCACCCGCGGCGAGGCCGACACCGCGGCCCCGAGGGCGAGCGCAAACACAATGGCAGAACGGGTATGCACGCAGTCGTCCGTGAAGAGCTCGCAATGACGCCTTAATCAACCGGGAAAGGTACGAGATTTTCCCCGCCGCGGCCAGTTATTTCGCGTTCACCTCCCAACTTCGGGGTTTCACCGTTTGAATGGCCACCCAATTGAGCCGATCTCAGGACTATCTCGTGAAGTTCGAGCAAGCCGTGGCCCCGCCGCCGCGTTGGACATATCGTGCTGTCCGCTCATCTGTGGCTTCTGCAATGATGGCGGGGGGTTGTTTGGGCTGTGGAGCATGAGCGGTTGCCTAATTCTGCGCCTTCATCCATGATCGCCCTTGGGCGTTCCGCCAATGCGACCGATACGGCCGACGGCCCGGTAACGCGCGTCACCCATCACCCCAAAGACACCGACCACCGCATCGAAGGGGTCGATGCCATCCGCATGTTCGCCGCCTTTGGGGCTGCCTGGCTGCACACCGCCCAGTCGCCAGAACTCGCTGGCACCGGTGAATATGGCCGCTTCGCCGTCGCCGTCTTCAACACCATCGCGGCGTACTTTCTCGTCCGCAGTCTCCGTCGCGACCCTGACCGCCCCTTCGGGCCCTACTTCAAGCTCCGCATCTCCAAGCTCTACGTTCCGTTTCTCGCGTGGAGCGTCATCTACATCGCAGCACGCCTCCTCAAATCGGCTGCCTTCGGCAAACCTTTGATGCCCCTGCGCCCCGGAATCGTCCTTGAGGGGCCGTCTCACCAACTGTGGTATCTTCCCTTCGTCATCATCTGCTGCGCCATCGGGTTCCCAGTCGCCAAGTGGGCACTCAAAGCCCGCGAGCGCCGATGGTCTGTCGCGATAGCCTGCGTGGCCATCTGTCTGGCAATGAGCTTTACACCAATGCCCGCCTGGATTCCCAAACTCAGTCCAGTCGGCCTCGACTATTTCGGTAACCGAGTCTGGCATCGCCTCCCCAGTTTCCTCAGCGGTTTCGCGATGGCGATGATCGTCGGTCACCGCACTTCGGCGTGGGACGTTGTCTCCTTCGACAAAGGCCACAAACGCCATATCGTCGGCGCCACCTGTTTTGTCGCGGGAATGCTGTTCGTCGTTTTCGGAGTCAACTTCCCGAAGTTCGATATCGACAATCTCCGCTTTGTCTCACTCGAAGCCGCGGCTTCGGCGACCGACCGACTCATTCCCGTCGCCTCCGCCTGCTACACCGCCGCTGGACTTTTCTTGGTGGCTTCGGCCTTCGGCGGGTGGGCCAACCCGGCGACAAAGATGCTCTCCGAGCTCCGCTATTACGCCTTTGGCATCTTTCTCGCCCACACGCTCTTCATCGAGGGGGCCCAGGCCATCCTCGATCACACGGCTCCCAATATCGCCAAGACCTGGCCAATCGATCTCTGCATCTACGCCTTCGCCATCACCGGCAGCATCGCCTTCACAGCCCTCATTCATTCGGTGCGCTCACTTCGCTGGCTCATCCCCGCGTGAACCACCCAATCCGCGCCGGAAGTTCTTTGACGCGCCCGATTTCCCCGCCTTTGCTTCAACATGCCCGCTCCCGGCCTCTCCGCCTTAATCTCCCTCCTCCCCCCCTACCGCCTGCTCGCCATCGATCTCGGCGACAAGCGAACCGGCTTGGCGGTGGCGGACACGCTGCTGCGGATTGCTTCGCCGGTGGGGCGGTTGGAAGTGCCGGTGGTGCAGCAGGAGGGGGCAGCACTTTTGAGCGCGCTGGGGCGGGCGATTGGCGAGCATGGGGCGCGGGTGCTGGTGTTTGGGCTGCCGCTGAATATGGATGGAACGGAGGGCCCGCGGGCCAAGATGGTGCGCGGCTTCGCGGCGCGGCTGGGGGCGCTGCACCCGGCGTGCGAGGTGGTGTTCTTTGATGAGCGGCTATCGTCAGCGCAAGCCGACTGGACGATGAGCCAGGCGGGGCGGGAGATGGGGCACAAGCTGACGCATGGGCAGAAGAAAGCGCGGCGCGATTCGATCGCGGCGGCGGCGATTTTGCAGGGGTATGTGAATGGGCTGGCGGCGGGATGAGGTCAAAGTAGACCCCGTGGTGGAGGTTCACCACCCGCTGCGGAGTTCGGCCACGATGCCGCGGGCGAGTTCCTGGACGGTGGCGTGCTGGCCGGTCTCGATGCGTTCGCCGATGCCGGTCGAGGGCGCGAAGTTTTCGGCGGCGACGAAGTTGCGGCGTGCGACGAGGACCTTGCCGGTGCGGTTGTCTTTCCACTCAAAGTCAACGGTGAGGACGACGGCGAGTTCTTCGACCATGCCACTGGTGCGGCTGGTCGAGAGTTTGCGGAGTTCGGCGCTGGTGATGGTGCCGCGGAGGGTGGTTTGCGGGCTGCCGCTCTGGACGACGGTGTAGGGCGTGGTCTGGCGGATCTCGGCGACGAGGGCTTCGGTGAGCTGTGTTTCTACGCCGCGCGAGAAGGTGGAGTTGCGAAAGACGGGGACCGAGATGGTCTCGAACTGGCGCGAGAAGGTGCTTTGCGTGGAGTAGCCGCTGCGCGGGTCTGAAGCGCAGCCGGGAAGGACGAGCGAGGCGGTGGAGAGGGCGGCGAGGGAGAGGGCCACGACCGCGAGGGCGGGGAGGGCGAGCGAGGCGGTCAGGATGCGGGGGCGAATGCGTGGCATGGGCGGAGCGTGAAGGCGTGAGTCGGACGGACCGGAGCGGAGTCTGGGGCTTACTTCTTCTCGGCCGGTGCGTTGGTATCGGCGGCGTCTTTGACGGGCTTGCGCTCGAGGACAGGGGTTTTTTCGGGCTTGGGGAGGGCCATGGCCCAGGCGCGGGCGTTCATGATGTCGGCGGCCTCGGTGGCGGCGCCGGTGCGGGGGAAACGGGCGAGGAGGCGCTGCAGGGTGTAGCGGGCGCTCACCAGGTCGTTCTTGGTGAGGTACCAGTTGGCGGTGACGAGCATTTGCTGGCCGCCGGATTCATCGATGCGGGTGAGGAGGGCTTCGTCGAGCCCGGCCTCGGCGGCTTTGGCGGGGTATTTAGTGCGGAACTGCTCGATGAGGACGGCGGCGTCAACGAGGGGCTTGCCGTTGTAGCGCGGGCCTTTGAAGCTGGCGATGTTGGCATAAATGCGGCGCTGGAGGGCCTTGGAGACGTAGGCGCTTTGCGGGTAGTTTCGGACGAAGAGCTCGTAGGCCTGGCTGGCGAGTTCCATCTCGCGCGAGCGGTAGTAGAAGTCGGCAAGTTCGATGCCGGCGCGCTCAGCGACGCGGCTGCCGGGGAGACGCTCCTGGCAGCGGATGAGGAGTTCCTCGCCGATGTCGCTGGCGTCGATGATGCGGTAGCCGAGGAACTTGCGTTCGAGGCCGTTGACGTATTTGACGGCGATGTCGAGCTCGCGTTCGACGGAGATTGGGTATTCGGAGCTTTGTGGGAAGTTGCGGATGACGGCTTCGTAGTCGTAGAGGGCCTGAAACTCGTTGCCACCGGCGCTGATGGCATCGGCGCGAATGAAGTAGGCCTGGGGAAGGAGTCGCGAACTGCCGCGTTTGTTGGCATCGATCCAGTCGTCGAGAATGCTCTGGGCGGCGGCAGGGCGATCTTCGGCGAGGGCCTTGCGGGCATTGGCGATGACAGCGGCATCGGTGCCGGGCTCGGGCGCGGCGGTGGGCTGCCAAGTGCCGGAGCCGTCAAGGCGGTATTCGTTGGGCGGGGGGGGCTGAGCGTCCGATAGCGCGCCGGGGATGGGAAGAATGGTCCCGGGCGCGGGGGCGACGGCGATGGGCGAGAGTGTGCCGGGGGTCGGGGCGATGGGCGTGACATCGGGCCGAGCGGCCAAGGCCCAAGAGGCCGTGGCGGCCACGAGCGTGATGGCCCAAGCTACGGGACTGGAGCGGTGGGAACACACGATTTGGACGGGGCGATTTCGGTGAGCCATCATGAAGAGCGACGATATGCCGACGAGCGGCGCGGCGGGGTTTGGGGGGGCGGAGAAGGGCGGAGAAGGGGCGGGAGGAAGTGACGAACCGCGGCGGTGGCCATGAAAGCGATTGCAGGAGAGGAGGAGGGGTGGACATTTTCCCTATCTTGCCGGTGATAACGCAGGGGGGACGGTACGGTTCCGAAAATCCGACTGACTTGGGCACGAAGGATCAGATTTTGCTTGCATTATTAACGTTTTCACATGAGACTATGCATTCATCGAGGGCTTGCGCGCGCACGGCGCGGTGCGTTTGCTCACGGACTGTTGGAATTTCAAGAAAAGGAAGAGGTGGATCTCATGGCAAGTGTTTATCGCAACGTGTTTGGGATGACGACGGCTGTTTCAGCCGCCCTGCTGATGGCCAGCGTGGCTGGCGCGCAGGTCAACCCCGAAGTTGAGCCCAACGACTCCAAGGCCACGGCCACCGTCGCGGCCAGCGGCGGCGCCGGCATGGTCGCGGGTGACACCATCACCGGCACCACCACCGGTTCCA
>Ga0105044_10011109_pt1 | contig 12282 bp, 9 predicted proteins | sample MAT01_FD_78092 | JGI IMG/M metagenome (GOLD analysis project Ga0105044, IMG submission 78092) | Freshwater microbial communities from Lake Fryxell liftoff mats and glacier meltwater in Antarctica - MAT-01 | ecosystem: Environmental > Aquatic > Freshwater > Ice > Liftoff microbial mat | place...
AAAAGCGGACTGTTGTTCCTGTCACATCAAAGCCGACAGAAACACATCGTGCAACCCGACGGCGATCAGCATGACACGCACCTCACCGCGCCTACGTCAGAAAATGATCCCGACTCACGAAGCGGTTAAGTTCAACGACCGCCATCACCGGGTGGCGGGAGTTGACTTTGATTTCAGAAAACGCTGGCCACCGCCACTCCGGTGCATGGCATGGTTCGTCGCGTCTTAGGTTTGGATGCCCAACGCTCGCAGCAGCCACGGCCCGAACCCCACAACAAGGAACAATATTGGCACAATGCCGAAACGCACGATTGCGAGATCTAGTCGAGTCGGATTCATTGGGCGTCGGAATAGGATAATCCAGACCAATGCCCATTGGCAAAGGAACGCAACCCAGAACGCCCGATGCGTTTGTCCGAAATCGAGAATTAGCGCGGTCAGTACTGCGAATATACCTTGGAGAATTAGCGCTGTCCGAAATGCGGTGTTGTATTTTGGTGAGTAGTCCTTCCAGTTGTTTTGAGAACCAGACGCTGCGCCCGTCTCGGGCAACGACTCAGCATTCGGCGATTGGTATGGGTTCTCGATGGTCATCGGTGATCTACGTTGCAACAGGGCGGAAGCGACGAACATTCCAGTCATCCCAACTCGGTTTGAGGTAGCAGCCCTCTGGGATTCAGGATACTCAAAAGTAGAGTCAGATTTTATCAAGACTCAAAATTGGCCGCAATCGATCCCTTGTGCGAGTTTTGAATATTGCCGTAACATCACCAGTCGGCTCGGGTTCACTCTACAAGAACTAAAACCGTCGAAGCGGCTGGGGAATCTTACTCTTGCGCATGTCGGAAGCAATGACGAATTTGCAGGAACTCCTCGCGTGAGCGCTAGCCACTGGCCAGTGTGATTGAGAAGGCCGGGGGTGTTCGCTGAGCACAGCTCAATTCTCTGGCGATCGGGGGCGAAATCAGCAGTGGTGGTTGTTCCTTACGGTCGGTCCTGTTTGTGTTCAAACGCAGCAGGATCTCCGAATGCGGCGTGCGAATTCAGTCCTGAGATGCTGCGACTGACGAATTCGGGACGCGAATCCATTCGTGTGTTGAGCCATTGACGGGCACAAACATTCGAAAGCACTCTTCATCGACGGAGAGCAGCGTATATTTTCTGGAATCAAGATCACCATGCAGAATCTTTCTGATCCTCATGCTCATTACGTCCTTCAAGCCTTCATCCCAGTAAATCGAGCCTGAGTCTGCCCACCACCATCCCGAACCTAGCGTCATCTTTGGGTTGTGGTATGCGGCAGTTCGATTTGAATGAAACGTAATGAATACGGAACCAGGCGAATCCCGGCGCATCCAGGTCCCGACGAGTTGCTTTTCGACGTTATTTAATGTGACTGGCCAGAGCATCCAGAGCAGCAGGCTAACGGTTGCCACAATCATCAGCCCAGCACCGATTCTCCATCGACGCTTTCGGATGGCCGTCGTTTTTGGTGGTACGTTCGGGTCCATTGATGATCGACTCCAAACAATTTCAATGCTGTCGAGCACATCGCACGGGTTCGCCTTGAGGCGAAAGCCCGTTCCGGCAGAAAGGATCAACTTTAACAATCAATAGCGACCGCAACTACCGAGATCAGCAGGGATAACTGTTCCTTGCCGTCCGACCGTGGATGTGGCATAGTAACAGAGGTGTTTGCACCGTCTCGTGATGCAATCCAGTCCGCCAACAGTTCGCAAAGCAGATTACGATGAGCCGCGTCAACGCATCTTCAACGTGGGGCACTTTCCGTCGGTCACCAGGAACGGTCTGGCTCTATGGATTCCTGATTCTTTGGGCTGCAATCAGTCTGCCCGATGCTGCCTCGGATGAAGTTCTCAACGTTTCTCCGACTGCACAGAGTAAGAATCAGGCACCTGCAGACTATTCCTTTCATGGCACATGCGTTAACCAACTCAACAAGACGCCGCTGGAAGGTGTTCATGTGCGGTTGTTCGCGATGCGTGGTTTGCTTGGCGATGGCGAAGAAATTGCAAATACGCAAACGGACAATGCGGGGACGTTCAAGTTCAGTGGTCTGCGGCGTCCATCTGCTTTGCATACGCAGAAGCTGCGATATGTTGTTGTGGCGACTTTCGCAGACGGGCCGGCTCAGGAATATCCCGTCAGCGTTTTTGGCGGATTCAGAGGAGTTACAATTGGATTCCATGCCGAGTTTGATTCGCTGAAAGGCCGCGTAGTTGATGAGGCCGGGAAACCGATTCAGGGTGCGTTGGTGCGAACCATGTTCTGGACACCGCCAAAGGCTGCAGGGACTCCGTTCTACGAGACAAAAGAAGATGGCCTTTTCCTGTTGCACGACTTGCCAGTGACCAATGCAGAGCAAAGTGTTTTTCCCGTCCAGATCTATGTCTCGCATCCGGATTTTCCTTCAGTTCGTGTTCCGAACAACAAAATTCCCGGTGGTGCCAGAGTCGTCCTGAATCAGGGCTGCAAGGTGACGGGAACTGTGCTTGACGCGAATTCCAGACCTGTCGCTGGCGTGGTTGTTTCTGCAGTGCCTGAGTTTAACGCGAACGGTATCTTTGAGCCGCGAGCGGAAACCGACGCTGAGGGACGTTTTCGCCTTTGCCTGAACGAAGGCGTTTACAGTTTCGTTCTGGACGACAAGGATCTTGTGGCCGAGGCATCGACCGGGATTGAATGTCGAAAAACGACATCGGTCACTTTGAAGCCGATGCTGGCTCAGGAGGGCGCCTGGTTGGTTGGCCAGATCATCAACACGAGAACCGGGCAGGCCATTTCAGAGGTCGATGTGGGCGACGGAGTCACGGAACGCGTGGCGATTGGAGTCTTTGGCCCGGCTCGGCCCCGCGGCACAGACAGGCTCGCTGAAGTCGATGAGCACGGGCGATTTCGGATCCGCGTCATGCCGGGCGAATACTATCCGTTCACGATTAACTATCGCACGTCCCGCATGTCGTGGGACACGCAGCGCCAGTCGCCTGTCGTCGTCGTGGCCGGGGCAGAGACATACTTCCAGATTGATCACACGCCGGAAGAGACACTAACCGAAAAAATGGCGAAGGCGTTGAAGATTCTGGAGTCGCTGCCCAAAGAGACAGACCGGCGCGTCGAAGCCATCATTGATGAATTCCGAAAGCTGAATCACACTGTTGGCGAATGTGAAATCTGGTGCCTGCTGATGCAGGAACTGATTACGATCGGCAAGCCCGCTGTGCTTCCGTTGTGCAGAGAGTTTGAGTCCACCAGCGAACAACGCATGATGCGACGACTGGCCTTTGCCTTGAGAGCGATCGGAGATCCTCGTGCTGTGCCCACTCTGATCCGCGTGCTACCAAAGACGCTGCAGCCACCGATGAGCGACTATGGTCTGATCGTCGTTGATGCGGATCTTACCTCGCTGATGCGGCTGCACAGCATTGATTTCAGTGGCCAAAGTATGTACTTTGATTTTGGTCGGCCTGTTCGTGAAACCGTTGCGGCTTTGAATAAATTGACAGGACGCAGTTTCAATGGCTCTGAATTGGCCAGCTTCACTCGTCGCAAGGATCTTCGCAGTCTGGCTCGTCAGGAGAAGTTTTACTACGACGCGGCTCACGAATGGGCGGATTGGTGGGAAGTCAACTGGCAATCGTTCGGCAACGATCCTGAGTTCAGCAAGGTGAACCTGCGTGCGTATAAGCCGCGGGATCTGACTGGTTATCCCACCGGAAGGGAACTCACAGAGAATTCGGCGACAGATGTTGGTGTCTCAGGGGCCGTCCTGTCTCCGGTCGGCGACGCGGATCACGGTGCCGAATTTTTTGCAGATCTGGATTCCGGCAAGCGCACCAAATGGCCAAAGGAACTGCCGACCGACGACGCCGATCCGCCAGCGGTGGAATCTGCTTCGAAATGGGCTGCCGGTCAGGGTGTGGATTTGATGTGTGTGGCTCAGACCGACAAAGACGGTATGGTTCAATACGTGCTGGTTGGCATCGGCCTTCAGCTTTGGGAGATCGATGCACTTGATGTGGCCAATATTGAGCAACGATTGAAAGAAGGCAAGCTCCCTGAAGGCCGCAAACTAGATCAGCCCGCAGTACTCCACTTCGACGAGAAATCCGGCAAATACATTGCACAAACGGACGTCAGTTTTCTGTACCTGACGACAGATCATGGCCTGGGCATTATCACCATCACGGATTTCGTCACCAAAGCGCGCGACATCACGGGAATGGCCGGCGCACCGAAGGGAGTCGGATTCCACCGCGGTGTGCGTTTCGACGTCACCGCGATCGCGAGATGAATTGGACGATACTGTGCGCCGTTTTAGATAAGATGAGATACCCACACTTCTCATCGCCACTGACATTGAAGGTGATCCCATGCTGGCAGAAGAAATTCGACTGAAACAGTCTCGTGAACGCAGCGCCAACTGGCAGCGTTGGGGACCATATCTGTCAGAACGGCAATGGAGCACGGTGCGCGAAGATTACTCAGATTCCGGTGACAGCTGGAATTACTTTCCGCATGATCATGCCCGCAGCCGCGCCTATCGATGGGGTGAAGACGGGCTGCTGGGAATCAGTGATCGGGAATGCCGCCTGTGCTTCGCGTTGGCACTGTGGAATGGCAAAGACAAGATCCTGAAGGAACGACTTTTCGGCCTGACGGGGCCGGAAGGCAACCATGGCGAGGATGTGAAGGAGAGCTATTTCTATCTGGATTCCACCCCGACACATTCTTACATGAAGTCACTCTATAAATACCCGCAGGCAGAATATCCCTATGGGCCGCTGGTGAAAGAAAACCGAAGACGCGCAAAGACTGACCTGGAATACGAACTCGCGGATACTGGTGTCTTTGATCACAGTCGTTACTTCGACGTTTTCGCGGAATACGCAAAGGAAACTGCCGACGACATCCTGATCATGATCACAGTCGCGAATCGTGGTGATCTTGAATCCACAATTCATGTGCTGCCTACGTTGTGGTTTCGCAACACATGGTCATGGGGATGTATTCATGAGGGCTGCGAAGTCAAGCCGTCGATCACTCGACAGGCGGATGGGTCGTTGCTCTCGGAACACCCGACCCTGGGGCAATTTCGTCTGCACATCGATCAGAACTTCAATGGTTCAGTGACGAGCACAACCGAACCATTGACATTGCTGACAGAAAACGAATCCAATAGTGAGCGCCTGTATGCGGCACCTGCTTCCGGAGCGATGGCCAAGGATGCGTTTCATGACTACGTGATTGCGGGTGAAAATCGAGCCGTGCTGGATATGAGACGTGGAACGAAAGCCGCTCGACATTTCGTTGTGACAGTTCCACCCGGTGGTCAGGCAACCCTGAAACTTCGATTGACGAAAGCGGATTTGGGCACGTCGGATCCATTCGGGCCGGAATTCGAGCAGATTTTCCGGAGCCGGATTGTTGAGGCCGATGCCTTCTATGCAAACGTTTTGCGACAGCCGATGACCTCAGAAGAAGCCAATGTCGCCCGCCAGGCGCTCGCCGGTCTGTTGTGGAGCAAACAGTTTTATCATTATGCCGTTCAGCACTGGATCAACGGCGACCCGGACCAGCCGCAGCCGCCGGAGTCACGTCGCAACGGCCGCAACAGTGAATGGACGCATTTGTTCAACCGTGACATTATCTCCATGCCGGACAAATGGGAGTATCCGTGGTACGCTGCCTGGGATCTGGCATTCCATATGATTCCCATGGCGACAGTCGATCCCGACTTTGCCAAATCACAGCTACTGCTGATGCTGCGCGAATGGTACATGCATCCGAATGGGCAGATACCGGCCTATGAGTTTGCATTTTCTGATGTCAATCCGCCGGTTCACGCATGGGCGTGTTGGCGTGTTTACAAAATGACGGGCCATCGAGGGGAGCGTGACCGAGGTTTTCTGGTGCGAGCCTTTCACAAGTTGTTGATCAATTTTACATGGTGGGTCAATCGCAAGGATGTGAATGGTCGGCACTTGTTTTCCGGTGGGTTTCTCGGACTGGACAATATCGGCGTCTTTGACCGATCGAAGCCTTTGCCGACAGGTGGTTATCTGGAACAGGCCGACGGCACGGCATGGATGGCTTTCTATTGCGCGACAATGCTGTCGATTTCGCTGGAACTCGCTCGTGATGATTCGGCGTATGAGGACATTGCTTCCAAGTTCTTTGAACACTTTGTCGCAATCACCGATGCCATGAACTGCCTCGGCGGCACCGGACTCTGGGACGATCAGGATGGGTTCTACTACGATCAGTTAAAAGTCGAAGGCAATTCGCATCGGCTGAGAATCCGTTCGATCGTAGGCATTATTCCCCTGTTTGCTGTGGAAGTGCTCGAAGAAGAACAGCTGCAGCATTTACATGGCTTTCGCAAAAGGATGGAATGGTTCCTGACGCATCGGCAGGATCTGGCGTGGCAGATTTCCTATCTGGAACGTGAACCGCTCGACGGCTTTCAGCATAACCATCGGCTGCTGGCGATTCCGTCCCGCGAACGTCTGAAACAGGTCCTGAAGTACGTCCTCGACGAATCTGAATTCCTGTCGCCTTATGGTGTACGTGCGCTGTCGAAAATCCACGAATCGAAGCCGTATTCATTCTGGGTCGGGGGTGAAGAGCACCGCGTGGGATATGTGCCTGGTGAGTCCACAAGCGGATTGTTCGGGGGAAACTCGAACTGGCGCGGACCGATCTGGTTTCCCGTCAATTATCTACTGATTGAGGCTCTCGAACGGTATCACCATTTTTACGGCGATTCTTTCGAAGTTGAGTGTCCGGTCGGTTCCGGAAAGATGTTGAATCTGCAGCAGGTCGCGAATGAACTGAGCCGACGCCTGGCGTCGTTGTTCCTGCCGGACGCTTCAGGTCGTCGTCCGTGCCATGGGGATGAAACTCAATTTGCCGAGGATCCACACTGGCGTGACCTGCTTTTGTTCCATGAATACTTTCACGGAGATACGGGACGCGGTCTGGGTGCCAGCCATCAGACGGGCTGGACGGCGCTGGTGACTCGACTGCTGGGCAAGGCCGTAAACAGTGGGAATGGTGCCAGCCATCTGTGACGGAGCGTATCATCAGGGAACTGCCTGGCCTTGGTTATATGGGCGCATTTGTCCAGGCCTGGCTGCGCGTTCGCAGAAATGCCGCGTCGAATCGTCAGTTGGCGGCAACACATTTCGTACAGCCGTTGCTGGACCACATGCAGACAGCCGGTCGAGGCCACGTCTCAGAAATTGCGGATGGCGATTTCCCGTATCGTATTTAGGCTTGAATTCACTTCCGCCTCGGGAAACGTTGGTCCGTGTGCAATCCAGTACGCCGCTGTGATGTGCCAGCACACCAGTCCCGACACATGATACGCATACCTTGTGTCTTTCCTCCGTTTATTCGTGTGACACGACTTTTTCCTCTGACACTCTGGCTGCGGATTAAAATCGATCAAAGTCGTCGTCGCTGTTTCGTGAGCCCAGCTCACGCCAGGCGGCTTCGTCAATGGTATCGGATACGAATCGCACACTACCATCGACCAGCAGAACATTGACCCCGCCGACATGCGCGCTTGATGGCGGTTTGCTGGCGATGCCTGATGATACTGCGTAGTCCCAAGCACAAGGAGTTGTATTTGGAGGAGTGATATGCTGATAGTACCGGTAGTTCAATAATGTATGGACTAAATCGTCCTGCTTGTGACGTCCTTCAGCCGTCCGGCAAAGCTGCTGGAGTTCCCGCATGGAGTTCGGTCTCTGAGCGATTTGCCGCCAATACAGCCCCGGCTCGATCTCCTGGTTGCGCAAATTTACTTTCTGCCAGGACAAAATCTCAGACCAGAAGGCCGTATTGGATGTGCCGTCCGTGACGTGCGAAATACGAATTGGCTTTTGGAACTTAAAATCAGTGAACAGCGTGCCGTTGGAGCCAACCTCCCGAAGGAACGGAGCCAGTCTGGTACCCATACTCCGGAGGTAACTCACTTCCAGTTTAGCAGGATTCACATCAGCCGAAGGACACGCAAACACCGGCGCAGTTCCGAATTCGTCAAAAGGATTGATGCCCATCGGGTTGGCACGATATGCTTGTATCCGATCATGCAGATTCTGCAGGTCGAGATAAGGCATCAGACCCAGATAGTAATACGACTGCTGGGGGAACTCACGATGAGCGTCGTGGAAATTGTGAGACGCAAGTCCTATCTGTCGCAGCCGATTTTTACAGTCTGCGGAACGTGCAGACTCGCGAGCATTCTGCACCGCAGGCAGCACCAAACTCAGCAATACGCCGATGACTGCGATGCACACAAGGACTTCCAGGACCGTGAACCCGCGAGGCTGACCCCCTTCAACTCTAGCTCCGTAGTTTGCCCGAATGATATCCATAATTATGGACCACCTGGATCACCACCGCCGCCTGGTGGGAGCGTACCGTCAAACCAGTCGCAAGTAGACGTATGATTTACTGCGTCAACCACCACTGTGCAACTGCCGAGCAACTCCATTTCGGTCGGCTGGGCAGAGCCCCCGATGACCAATATCGACACGGTTCCGGTGTATGTGCCGCTGGGTACGTCAGGCACGTCAAACGCAGTGACTACGTAGGGGTAAAAACCCGTTGCATGGTCTTGAAGGCCGTGTGCAAATGTTGCACTGTGCTCAGTACCACCGATTGTTACCAGCCCCTGTCCATTGGTGGTACTGTACATCGTATGTGCTGGAACCGTAACTGTCATCGTTGGCACCGCAGCACCTCATCCAACAAAAAGAACCACCAGTAACCATCGTTTCCTGTTCATTAAGACATCCTCAGCATATGAAGGTGAAGAATACACTGGACCAGTTGTTCCGCCCTTCCGTAACTGGATGCGAAAACCTCAACGTGATATTCTAATGGCCTACGTTACTTCCTGTCAACAAGTGGACAAAAGAATTCAAAGGGGGGCGAAAAATCAAAGAAAAAATTGAAAGGTGGCAGGGAGTGCCGGGATAAACCGTCGAAGAAAATCGATCCAGAATTCGCGACATGGATCGCTCAGACAAAGGATGATAAGGTGCATTCCTAACTGGTGATCAGCCGCGATGAGCAGAAACTAGTGATTCGAAATGCCGAAGCGGAAGACACGATCCTGAACGCGACAGACGTTGAAGAGCTACAGCCCCAGGCCATCTCGCTGATGCCGGAGAAACAGCTCAACGACCTGAGCGATGCAGACATCGCCAACCTGCTGGAGTTTCTGTGTCAGCAAAAATCGCTCGGCTCGCGATAGTGCATTGTCAACGCTTGATCCTGGGGTTGCCTTTTTCAACAACGGCCCGCTACGGGGCTAGGAATGGGTATGTAAATCGGTCAGTATTTGGTCGGAACGCTAGATAATTGCAGGAAATTGACTGTCAAGTTGAGAGGGATGACGGCTGAAGAATCTTTTTACCGTGAAATCTTTTTACCCACAAATCCTCGCACGTCGATCTTGCCGGTGAAGGCTGCGGAGATGAGCGAATACGGTAGAAAGATTTTGCGGTAAAAAAATCAACGGCCCACTACTACGAGGCCAGGAATGGGTATGTAAAACAGTCAGTATTTGGTCGGAACGCTAGATAATTGCGGGAAATTGACTGGCAAGTTGGGCGATCTTAGCCTGTTGGCGGGCCGTTGTTTTCCAAGCCCTCACCACTTATCCACCGGGCCGCTGGGGACGGGAATTGCTACGTCGGTGAGAACGCCGGTGCGGTTGCCGTCGATGGGGCCGGACCGTTGGATTTCAGCGATTGCGATATTCATTTCGTCTTTCGTGCTGACGTTTTGGAAATCTCCGCGCAGGCGTTTCAGGATTCGCATCCCTTTCAGATACCAGTGCGCCATTTTGCGAAACCGGATGATCGCACGTACGCTGCCGTAGCGTTCTTCCAGACACGTGTATTGCTGAAGCATGAGCTGCAAACGTTCGTCAAATGTTCCTGCAGGAGCATAACTGCCCGTCTGTTCCCATTCGACCAGTTGCCGGAAGATCCACGGATTCGCCAGTGCGGCACGACCGATGGACACCCCATGGCACCCGGTTTCTTTCAGCATTCGAGCGGCATCTGCCACGTTGCGAATATCGCCGTTCCCGATGATCGGAATTTTCTCGACTGCTTCGACGACCGCACGAATTCCGGGCAATGAAACCGTGCCTCCAAAACCCTGCTCGCGCGTGCGACCATGAATGGCCACGGCCGCCACGCCCACTTGTTCAAACTGACGGGCAAAGAATGGTGCTGAGAGGTTGTGGCTGTCCCAGCCGAGTCGCATCTTGACGCTGATCGGGATCGAAACCGCTTCGACAACGGTCTGCACCAGCTTGAGGGTTCCGTCGATGTTGCACATCATTCCGGCACCAGCCCCGGCTCCGGCGATCCGATTGACCGGGCAACCCATATTGATATCAATTGTATCGACGCCCAGTTCGACCAGGAGTCGGGCGGCATCGGCCATGATTTCCGGTTCGCTGCCGAAAATCTGAACGGCAAACGGACGATCTTCCGGATGCGTTTCGACCATCTCCATTGTGCGTTCGTTACGGCTGATGAGTGCTCGTGAATTCACCAGGTCTGTGGTCGCCAGGCCGACTCCGCCGATGCGTCGCACAATTCTGCGAAACGGCAACGTCGTGAATCCCGCGAGCGGAGACAGCAGATACCGGCTGGCCAGCTTCAGTTGTCCGTACTTCAGCGCATCGCGAAACGGCACACGTTCCACATCTGTGCGAGCTGAAGAACTGGCGGGAGTATTGCGAAAGACGTCTGGAATGGCGCTGCGGATGAGGGTGGTCCTTATTGAGACTGGATTCTTATGTAGCTTGGACATTCCTGTCCGAGACGTTTACAAACAACATTCCACGGGCAAACATCGTCAACTGAGGCCAATCTTAACCTCAGCGGCAAAGCGTGGCCATACGACGGACATGAATGTCCATCCTACATGAAGTCGCTCGACTCGCGAGTCAAACGATGGTGGCAAATCTGCAATTTCTGCTGCTGTACGAGGTTTACCGGCAATCACACATTGTCGATTTGAGGAAAACCGGTCGGCGTTGGTCGTGAGTGCGAAAAGTCAGAAGAAAGTGATTGATCGCTTTCTGCTTTTCGGATACGAATGCGGTTCGCCGACTTTGGAAAAGGGGTCAGGAACCAATAGTGCGAAGCACCCTTCGGGCCATTTGGCTATTGGTTCCTGACCCCTTTCCCAAGTCACAGGACGCGTGTTTTCGCGTTGAATTATGGCAGCTTCGGAAAACCGGAGCGTCGTGCTCCGATGATCATGCAGGTGCAAACTGTTCCGCGCGGAAAAATCCTGCGGCGCAATCTGAAGGCGATGAACGCCGACGGTTTTTCCTTCAGCGTCATGGTCGGCATCGCAGAAACGTATCTGCCCGCCTTCGTGCTCGCCCGCGGTCTGGGAGAAGTCAACGCCGCACTGATCGCAACGGTTCCAGTCCTGCTGGGCAGTGTGCTGCAACTGCTGGCTCCGATGGCGTTGCAGCGTCTGAAATCCTATCGTCGCTTCGTCGTGATGACTGCTTCCATTCAGGCCAGCAGCATGTTGGTGCTGATGACGATGGCTCTGATGCCGCACGTTCCGGCATGGGCCATATTTATTCCTGCGACGCTGTATTGGGCGGCCGGGCTTTCCACGGGACCGGCCTGGAACACATGGGTGGAGTATCTCGTTCCGCAGAAAATCCGCAGCGGATTTTTCGCGCGCCGTAGTCGGATGTGCCATATTGGTGTCCTGCTGGGATTGATCTCGGGAGGACTGTTTCTGAGATGGTCTGTCGCGCATGACATGACCGTCGCCGTGTTCGCTGTGTTGTTTGGCATCGGTGCAATCGGTCGATATGTGTCCGCAGGTATGCTGGCGCGACAAACCGAACAGCCGAATTGGCACGGATCGGGACATGACCACGACGGTGATCGATTCCATGATGATCGCGGGCAGAATGCATACGTCACCGACGAGCATGGCAAGCACGATACTGATCCCACAGAATTGCCAAAAATTGTGTCGGCGAAGGATCGATTCGCTGCGGTCGTGCAGGCTCTCAAACATCCGGGATCGGCTGGTCGATTGGTGTTGTTCCTGATGGTCGTGCAAACCGCCGTCCATGTGTCCGGCCCGTACTTCACTCCGTATATGCTCAGAATTCTGAAGCTGTCGTGGATGGAGTACATGGGTCTGCTCTCGCTGGGTTTCATAGGCAAGATGCTGGCGCTTCCCTGGGCCGGT
>Ga0105044_10011111_pt1 | contig 12282 bp, 9 predicted proteins | sample MAT01_FD_78092 | JGI IMG/M metagenome (GOLD analysis project Ga0105044, IMG submission 78092) | Freshwater microbial communities from Lake Fryxell liftoff mats and glacier meltwater in Antarctica - MAT-01 | ecosystem: Environmental > Aquatic > Freshwater > Ice > Liftoff microbial mat | place...
GTCTTCCAAACCACTGGTGGTGCGCGTGAATCCCTGGCACTCACGAACACGCAAACAGAGATGAGCGTTGGGCTGGTCGAGTATCACAAGCTGGCCCAACTGATGCCGACGCTGGCCGGCGTCATGAACACCCTGCGACGCGACCCACGCGAAACGCTGGCCGTGCGCACCGAGCGTGTGCCCATCGGCACCGCCGCCTTCTTTCAACTCGATCCACCCTTCGAGCCCATTGCGGCTGGTGAATCATTGCCGCGCGAGATCACCGCCTTTCGCACCACCCCCAGCCTCAATGTTTACGAGAACCAACTGGTGCGGCACCTAGTTGTTGAGCGGTTGCCGACCAAGCTGAGGCAGATCTGCGGCCAGCTCTCGCACGAAATTGAGCAGCGCGAAGCCAGCCGACAGATGGCCGAGCAAAGTGCCATTCAAGCCTGGACACCCGGAAGTGCGACAGGATGGCGTAGGCGAGCCCAAGAAGAATGGACACAGATTCAAGCACTAAGTCCACTACTGCAGCAAGTGTATGACTGGCAGCAATCGGTGACCGGCTGGGCTAGAATTCCCTGCGTACAAATGGCAGGCCGGTTGCGCCAGCAGCCACAACCCACGCCGACGCTGACACGAGAGCCACGTTACCGCAAGTTCTATCAACTCTACCTCGCCTTCAATCGCGACCTGCGGCTGATCGATCTATCGCAGCTGAACACCCTACTCAGCACGCGCAAACAGTGGGAGCTGTATGAGATGTGGTCGGTGTTGACGCTGACCCAACGCTTTCGCGAGGTGTTGCTTGCAGCAGGTTTCCAGCAATATGGCACGACCGGCTTGTACCGCGTGCAAAACAATACCTTTGAGATCAAGCTCGACCGCGGCTGCGTGCTGGAGTTCCGCCGGGGCGACGCGCGCATTCGCATTGCATATGAACGCCTCTACGAGTCGTTCAAACAGGTCAACAGACAGCCGGACATACTCGGCACCAGAACGCATTATTACTTAACGCCAGACCTAGCAATTGAAGCGTATCTTCAAAATAACTCGACGCACTTACTCATCATTGATGCCAAGTACAAGCATAACGAAGGCGTCGCAATTCAAAAAGACATTAGCAAAGTTCAAAGAGACTATGTCGTTTCATTGGGTCTGGCGAATCCAAAGGGAGGCAAACCTTTGAATGTTGATTCGCGTGCCATAGTGGCTTTTCCAGGCAGCGTGCCGAATCTCCCTGAGGATGCGGATGCGGGGGCATTGCCGTTACAGCCGGGTGGGCCGGCGTCGCACCTAGATGCCTATGTAACGCTGTTTGAGAGTTGGATGGAGACAATCGGCGTGAAATAAAACAGAGCCATTTCTTGGTAGGTCGGCAAAGGTTCTTCACCGTGTTATCGCTGTCGGGTGAGGAGCTTTGAGCTTTCAGAAAAGCTCAAAGCTCCAGTCTCACTTGGCCAGCAATAGTGTTTGGTAGCCAACAGCCAACCGCTAAATCCCCTTCTCCACCCCCGGCCACGACGCAAACCCCGCATACGGCTGTGGCAACTGATAGTGCACGTAATCGGGGTTGGGCCACTCCAGCAGCACGGCCCACCCATCCGTCGGCACATCCTGCACATAGCCTGCAATCAGCTTATGCGCGCGAAAATCATTCCGCAGTTGGGTGGTCAGGGTGCTGTCATACAGCCGGCCGGCGATCACCCCATGCACATAGCGGTCGGGCTTCATGGCGTGTTTGTGCTCGGCAAAGCCTGGCATCATGCCGCACACCACCTGCCCTTTTAAGCCCAGCCGTTTGCACATGGCCTTGCGCGCATCGTGAAATTTGCGGGCAATGCCCAGGCCGCGATAGTCGGGATGCACACTCATGTCGGCACCGTAGTAGTAGCTGCCGCGCGGGTTGTGCCGGGTGAACCAGCACTGGCTGGTGAAATCGAGATACGTGTGCCCGTGGGTGTGGGCGAAATCGAAGTGGGTGCGGAAGCCGGCGGTCATGCCGATGACGTTGCCGCTGCCCTGATCAATGGCCACAAACTGGCCTTCGGGGAACAACCGGAGGTGATTTAGAATTTGGGCTTCTGTGAACCACTCTGCCGGCACAAGCGTCGGGAAGCAGGCTTGCTGTAGCGCATGGCAATACTTCGCGTGCTCAACTTTCGTGTTCGTGATAATGATCTCGTTTGCAGATACGTGTTTGGGTTTATCCAATTGCGTACTCAAAATGCCTCCTCGGCCGAGCCACCGCCAACATCACCAAACCTCGGCGGCTCCGCTGCTAAATTAGTGCCCTATGCAGGCAACTCCTGCTGTTCCACGGCGTGTTCCGTGGCAGCCACCAATGAGTTGTGCCCCGCATGAGGCGTATGGGTTGATCGACGATCCTCACGGATTAGGTAGTCAAAATGTTGAGTCAGTTCGTTCATCTCGTGTGTGTTGAGACACCTCCGTTCGTTAAATTTCTTTTGGTGCAAATTGTGCAATCAAGTGGCTTTATAGCCGGGTAGTCGTGTTGGAAACAACAAACGGCTAGCAAGTTCAACACTTCTAGCCGTTATTCACTTTGGTGAATTCTAACACTGCGGTTTTGGCCCGCTTCACAACCCGGCCACCTATACTGACCTGGTTGGCTGCGGCCCAATAAACCGAGGAGGACGATTGAAGATGAGGAAAACTCGCCGCGCCCAGGTGTGTGCGGCTTCGGCATTGCTCAACCCGAAGCCAGGCCATGCCCGTAATGGCGCTGCATGCACCCACTGGCTGATTGCCATCGTATTCATCACTGCCTGTCTGGCGCTAGCACCAATGCGCGCGGCCACGGCCCAGAATGTGACGCCGCCGTCAGCGACGCCGCCGCCGGCGATGCCACAGCGGGTCGATGTGTTTCCACCCCTCATTTCACCTATTGCCGATCAGGTGATCAATGAGGATGGCACCACCGGCCCACTCAGCTTTACCCTGACCGACTTCGACACGCCCGTGGATCAGCTCTCCGTGTCGGGTAGCTCCAGCAACGGCACGCTGATCCCGCTCGCCAGCATTTTGTTGGGCGGCAGCGGCAGCAATCGAACGGTCACGATTACGCCACCGCCCAACCTAAACGGCACCGCCAAGGTTCTCATCATCGTCAGCGACGGCAGCGCCTCCACCTTCACCGACTTCGATATCACGGTGAACCCCATTAATGACGCGCCAGTCATCTCGGCCATCTCCAACCAGACCACGCCGGAGGATGTGACCACCAACGCAATCGGCTTCACCATCAGCGATGTGGATACCGTTGTGAACGCGCTGTCGCTCAGCGGCACCAGCAGCAATCTCGCGCTCGTCCCCTTCGGCAAAATCACGTTTGGCGGCACCGCCACCAATCGCACCCTGCGCATTGCGCCGCTGGCCAATCAATCCGGCTCCAGCCTCATCACCGTCACCGTCAGCGATGGCAGTGCATCTGGATTGACCACGTTCATGCTCACCGTTTCGCCCGTCAACGACGCGCCAATCCTGTCCAGGATCACTGATCAAACCACCCCGGAAGACACGCCGGCCGGCCCCATCACCTTTACGCTGAGTGATGCGGAGTCACCGGCCGCGTCACTCCAGATCAGCGCCACCTCGTCAAACCCGGCGCTGCTGCCTTCGGCCAACATTTCGATTGTGAACACCAATGCCACCCACGCTTTGCTGATGACGCCGGCCGCAAATCAAAATGGCTCAACCCAAATCACCCTGACGGCCGGCGACGGCAGTGCCGAAACCAGCCAGGTGTTTACGCTGAGTGTCACGGCCGTGAACGACCCGCCCACTATTTCCAGCATTGCCACGCAAACCAGCACAGGCAAAGCGGTCGGCCCCCTGGCTTTTCAGGTGCAGGATGTGGATGACGTGCCTGCCAGCCTAACGGTCTCGGCCACCACGTCTCAACCGGCATTGGTGCCACTCAGCAACATTGGCCTTGCCGGCAGCGGCGTAAATCGCAGTGTGGCAATCACGCCTACGCTGGGCCAGCGCGGCGCAACCAGCATCACGCTCACGGTCAGCGACGGCACAGCCACGGCCAACACGTCCTTTGTGCTGCGCGTGTTGGGGCTGGCCTACCTGCCCATCGCGCTGCTGAATGCGCCTTGCGACACGGCCGCCCTGGATTGCTATGAGCCTAACAATGCTTTGGCCCAGGCCAGCGCCATCCCAGTCAGCCAAACCCTGATTCGCGGCACCCTCACCGAGACCGATTCGCGGGACTTCTACGCGCTCACGCTCACCAGCGGCAAGCGCTACACGTTCACGCTCGATGCGAATGGGGCCGATCTCGATCTCTATCTCTATGGCAGCGCGCCCGGCTATGCGCAGGTGGCTCAATCCAATTTCTCCGGCGCGCGAACCGAGCAAATTGTGTTTGTGCCAACGACGACTGGCTTGTATTACCTGCTGGCCTACAACTTCTTCGCCACGGCACCGCCGCTGTTCAAGCCGTATGTGTTGCGGTTGAACTGACTCGCCTTTGCAGTGGAATGGAGGCTTCAGCCGACTCTGGCCCGAAGACGGGCTCGGGGAGTCGGCTGAAGCCTCCATTCCAAGAGCGGTCACGCCACGCCCGCAATCGCGGCCTCAACCACATCCAACCCCTCGTGCAATTGGTCTTCGGTGATGACGAGTGGATACAGGAAACGAATGCCGTTGGAATACAGGCCGCAGCGGATCATGAGCACGCCGTGGCTGGCGCAGTCCTGGACGATCTTGAGTGTCCTCGCCATCTCCAGCGGCACCTTCGTCTGCCGGTTCGCCACAAACTCCATGGCCAACATCGAGCCCAGGCCTCGCACATCACCCACGATCTCATACCTGGCTTCCATCGCCTTCATGCGGCCACACGCAATTCCACCGAGGTGATTCGCCCGGCCGCACAAATCATCACGCTCGATGATCTCGATGGCCTTGAGCGCGGCGGCGCAGGCAATCGGGTTGCCGCTGTAGGTGCCGCCGATGCCGCCGAGATGCACCTTGTCCATATATTCAGCCTTGCCCACCGTGGCCGCCACCGGCATACCGCCGCCCATGCTCTTGGCCATCACCACAATGTCGGGTTCGACGCCCATGTGCTCGATGGAGAATAATTTGCCGGTGCGGGCCATGCCGGCCTGAATCTCATCGGCAATCAACACAATGCCATATTTGCTGCACGTTTCGCGCAGCCGGCGCATAAATTCTGTAGGCACAGGAATAAAACCGCCCTCGCCTAACACCGGCTCAATGATCACAGCCGCCACCGCCTCCGGCATCACCTGCGCCACCAATGCGCGCTCGAACGCCTCCCACACCAGCTCCAGCTTTTGCTCGTCGCTCAGCGCGACCGCCGTCGGCCCTTGCGAGGCCACCCCGACTCCACCCGTGCCGATGCGATACAAATACGGAAACGGCACGCGGTAAATCTCGGGCATAAATGGCCCAAAGTTTTTCTTGAACAACGCATATTTGCTGGTTAGCGATTGGGTGAGCAGCGTGCGGCCGTGATACGCGCCCTCGAAGCTGAGAATGGCTTGCCGGCCCGTCGCCGCCCGTGCCACTTGAATCGCCACTTCAACGGCTTCCGCGCCGCTGTTGCTGATCATGGCCTTCTTCGCGCCACTGATCGGCACAATGGCGTTGAGCTTCTCGGCCAGTTGCACATGCGGCTCGGCCGTGGCCACCAGCCCACAAATGTGAATCAACTCCTCGGCCTGGGCTCGAATCGCCTCGACCACCTCTTGCGGCGTGTGCCCGACATTCAGCACGCCGATGCCGCCGGTGAAGTCCAGCAGCACGTTGCCGTCGAGGTCTTCGACCAATGCGCCGTGGGCGCGTTTGACGGCGATGTTGGTGCTCTTGGCATAGCCAGCCGGCATGCTCGCCTCGCGCCGGGCGATCAGGTCGCGGCTTTTGGGGCCGGGCAGTTCGGTTTTGAGTTGAATCGATTTGGGTGCGGGGCTGCTGGTCATAGTGGCGCTAGCTTACACCCATGCCCACGCAAACCTGGATCTTGTTGGCCTGAAAATCTTACGGCCAGCGGAACGACCAGGCTGCACTGGGCGGGCGGCTATTTTCGTAAGTGAGTGCGCTGTTTCCGTCTGCGCCCGCAACCACGCGTCGCACCTGCACCTGCCAGGTCAGGGTCTGGTTACTGGCCGGCAACGCATCGCGCGGCACGCCCATGCTTCTGCTCTTGGTCTGGAAGATGAGGGACTGGCCGGCTCCACTGGGTTGAATTTGCACCACGAAATACTCATCGTAGGCCAGGCTGCCGTCGAAGCGCCACTGCAATTGCACTTCGGCCACATTCGCCTGCAATGCCACACCATTGGCGGGTGAGACCAGGGTTGGGCCGGTCGCAATCTCAATCACGGCCACAGTGGGTTGAGGTGTGGCGGTGACATCGGCAGGGATGATGAGCGTGCGGCCGGCGTTCATGAAGCAGGTGGCGCGATCCAGTTGGTTGGCCTCGGCCAGTTCTGCCACGGTGATTTTGAAGCGTTGGGCAATATCAAGACAGGTGTCGCCAGGCTGCACTTTGTAGGGGGTGCCAGTCACAGGTGTGGCCGTGGGTGCCGGCGTCTTGGTCGGCTCGGGCGTGGCTGTCGGTCGCGCCTCGCCAGGGGGAATGAGCACGGTTTTGCCCGTGCGTATGAAGCAGCGCGCGTCAAGATCGTTATAGGCCACCAGCCGCGCCACTGAAATTCCATAGCGGCGCGCGATCAGCAGACAGCTATCGCCATCGCGCACGATATAGGCAATGGGTTCATTTGGTTTTTCGGCTGGCACCTGAGTTGGAATGCGGGTCGAAGTTGCCACCGTAGTCGGTGCCACCGCAGTCGGCGTCGAAGTGGGCAGCAAAGTGGCCGTGGGCAATGCCGTTGCCGTGTGGGTCGGCAAAGGCGTGGCCGATGGCTGTGCCGTCGGGGTTGTGCTGGGCTGCGGTGTTTCTGATGCGGCCGTGGTTGCGCTGGGCGTGCTTGTGAGCGTCAGGCTATCAGTCGCAGCCGGTATGGTCGATGTGGCTTCAACCACCACCGTCGCCGTCTCAGACACAACTTGCGCAGCCTGTGCTTCGATCGTTGCTGTGACCAGATCGGCCGCGACCACTGGAGTGCCAGACATTGAATCCGTCACCGGCAGCATCGCCGCTGCAGCTTCAACCGTTGTCGAACCTTCGGGCGTAGACCCTGAAAACACCACCGCAATTTTTACTGTGGCAGCGGGAGGCAACGTCGGTGTGGTGGAGGTGGGGCTCTGGCTGGTGAACAGGCCGATGCGAAACAATAATCCACCCAACACCAACGCACACACGGCAACCAGCCCGGCCAGGATGACCCGAATCGAAGGGATACGCGGCGCTGCGGCGACCACAGGCGCGGTGGATTTCTGCGTATGTGTAGTCGCAGTTGCAGCACCTGCCGGCGGCGATTGAATCGCTTCTTTCAACCACGCCTGCGTATTCGCTGTAGACGGCGGCGCAAGTGGCGGCGTAGGTTTGGCAGGTTGGTTTAGCGCTGGCGTGGGCCGAGTCGGTGGTTTGGCAGCAGCAGACCCGAGAGATGGTTTGCTGGCGGCTGATTCTGGTGCAGCAAGCGGCTTCACTGAAGCCGTATCTGACAAGGGTGGTCTGGCTGGCGGCGTCTTTGCAGAGGCAACTTTTGAAGCCGAGGCCAGTTGATCGAGCTGGGTGGGCGTGAGCCGGGCACGATCCGCTGAATCGGCGGGACCCTTGCCCTGACGGCCTTGAGCCGCCGCGGCAGCCGATGCCAAAGCACCCGGTTTGGTTGCAACTTGACGATTCGTCTCCGTGTCCTGGCTGGGTTTCGCATCGCTCCGAGCCGGCGCACCCTTTTGCTGGCGCATCTGGCTGGCGGGGGGTAGGGCTTCGCCGCAGACCGGACATACCGTATCTGTGGCAGAAACGTGCGATTTACAGGCTGGACAGCGCAGCGAATCGCCATTTTTCGAAAAGCGACGCACTTCCAAAGTTCTTTTCCTCTTACTCCTCTAGGCTTGGCACTTCAATTACACGCTGCAACGACACGCTGCAACGACCCTAACTGATCCGAGGTCAGTTCACACAGGTTAGACGGCCAATATTTGGCGTCCAAGACATCTTTTGAGCTTGAGTGATGTCTGCCATGTGCGGCGTTGCGTTAGTACATCTGCCAGCGTCCGGGCTCTGGCGCGGCCCATGAAACCGACGCCAGCAAGTATAGTTGTCACTTAGTCGCAGTTCCAGAGATGTACCGCACATCTGTTGCTTTGTTCAAATAGATGCCAATAGAGGCAGGTGCATTACAGACATTAATTGCGGCCATCAAAATTAAAACGCTTTAAGACTAGGAGATTCATAACTATCATGGAAATACCGAATTGGAAGGAATGGATGAAGCAGCCGCTGGTGTGGACCGAACGCATTCGCAGCCGCGCGCTGGTCTGGACGCCGGATGCACACTGGTTCATCAACGATCCCCTCGGCCCCCTGCCCCACTCTCATGACGACGCCAGCGAGATCATCTACATCGCAGCTGGTCAGATGGACATTCAAGTGGGCGAAACCAGGCAGCGGGTTGGGCCGGGCGAGCTGTTGTTTATGCCGCCGGATCGCTTTCACAACTACTGGCTGGTCGGCGATGAAACTGTGTGCCTGTATGTGCTGGTGACGCCCAACCACAAGTTTGCCCGCTGGCGCTACAAGGACTTCAAGCCGGGTGCATTCGAGGGCCACGCGCCGATGAAGAGCGCATTTACCCAGGATTCACTCCGCGAGATGCCGAGCGATGAGCGCATCAGCACCCATGTGCGCGTGCTGGAGGTCGGAGCTGATACTGGCACGCTCATCGAGAGCATCAAAGAGAAGATGATTTATGTGCTGGAAGGCACGGCCCGCATTGAGGTGGAACGCATGAGCGGGACGTTGCACTCGAATGATTATCAACATGTGCCGGCCCAACATCATCATCGCATCATCAATGCTGGCAGCACGCCGTTGCGCTACTTCGAGTACATCTGCTTCGATCCCACCGCGCCTGCCGTCATCAAACCCGAAGACGCGCACCTGGTGAAAGAGGAATAGCGGAAGAGGCAGATGGCAGGTGGCAGGTGGCAGGTGGCGGCTGGCGGCTGGCGGCTGGCGGCTGGCGATCATAATTCATGCCAGCCGCCACCTGCCACCTGCTCCACTCTCATTCGCTCAGGTGCCAGTAGTTGTCGCCCACCGGCGCATAGGCACCGGCCGATACCAGCGCGGCGAACACATCGGTTGGGGCCGCGCGAGTGACTACATTGACAGCCGCATACAGGGTGCGGGCATGCACGTTGCCCTGCGGACTCAATTTGACAATTTCAGGGAAAGCCTCGCGCACAGCCTGGGTCACATCGCGCGGCTGGGTGCCACGCAACGTATCCAGGGTGCGCGGGTCATCCGCAAACAGACCCATCAGATCATCGAACTCGCACGATACGGCGCGCTGAGCGGTGTCCAGCCGCAGCCGGTTATCGCGGCTGGATGCCACGCGCACCCACTCCCGGCGTGGGCGGCGCCGTTTGAAATCGATGAACACGACATTGTCATCCGGCCCACGTGACAATTCGAGATACACACCGGCCGGGATTTCGTTTTGCTTAAACCAATCGGCCAGCCCCCACACATAGCGGCCTTCTCTCACCAGCCATACCGTGAAGTCGCGGTTGTTCAGCTTGTCACGAAAAGTAATGGGGATGCGGTTCTTGGCAATTTTGGGCAGAACCTGCGCCACTTTGGACGACCAGCCCAATGTGCCGGCCCGCCGATGCGGAAAGGTCAGCACAATCGAGACTTGATCGGCCTGCAACTCACTGGCCTCTTGATTGAATTCCAGTTCATCATCGAGTTCCACAGCCAGGGCCTGCAATTCCGGGCTCAGGGTGACCTGACCACCGGTAAATTTAGCAGGCACCAACGGCGCAGGGATCTCACGGACTTCGCTGGGTTCGAGCCGGCGCAGGAACCAGGCCGGCCGCTCGTTGAGGCTGATTTCGTCGAAACGCGGGTCGCTGGCCAGCACGGCATTCAATGATGCTTCCTGCACGCCATCGGCCACATCTGGCGGCAGACCCAGATCGCGCAGTAGCACATCGGTGGTGAGTGGGCCGCCATTGGCCATGTCCAGCACCGCTTCAGCCAGGTTCAAGTGGCCGACGTTGACCTCGGTCATCATGGCCCGCAGGAACCACTCTTCTTTGATCTTGATGAAGTCGTGGCTCTCCGACAGCGCCGTATTGATGGCATCGGTGACATGGTCGCCGTAGAGCTCGGCCAATTGCTCGGCCGTTAACAGCGCTGTGTCGCTGAGCAGCGAGTTGGGATCGAGATCATTCAGCCGGTGCAACCCAGGGAAGTTCGCAACGAACTCATTGGTTTTGCCACTGGCCATCTCAACCTGGATGACTTCGAATTCACCCAACTCCGGGTTATTCCCAGGCCTAATCCCCTTGACGACGCCGGTCTTGAATTCCAGCGCCGGAAAGGCAATGGACTCATTGACCGCAAACGTTTTCTTGGGTTGATAGATGGTTTGACCGCTGAGCTTGGTTTGAACCTGACTATTTTCAGCGGCGACAAGATGTTGAATTAGTGCTGGCGCAAGTTCGTCAGCACGTTTGGGCATTTCACTTTCTAATAAATTGCTTTCTAGAAAGTTAACATCGTCTGCGCCCACTTCAAACGATGACCAGTATTCGGAAGATTGTGTTTGCCGGTGTACCACGCGCAAGACGCCCTTTTTACGGGCACTTGCCCGCAGGATTTTTAGCGGGTGAATTATACCGCTTTAACAACAGGAGCGGGTGAGTAAATGAGTTGTGTGTGATGGACACACGGCAGTGCGGGACCACAAGGTTGAATTAAAGCGCTTGTTTTAGCTCGCATTCAGCATGACCGCGCCCAAAATATTGGCCTTGGCGCGGGCCAGAACATCCTTGGCTTGTTGCGCGTGCTCGCGGTGCGTCCGGCCCGCGCTGATCACCAACAGCACCCCATCGACCTGGGAGGCCAGGATGGCGGCGTCGCTGGACAAGGCCACTGGAGGCGTGTTGAACAACACCATGTCGGCCATTCCGGCCAGCTCCTGAATGAGCGCGCTCATGCGGGTGGAGCTGATGACATCCGATGGGATGGCAGGGGTTGTGCCGCTGGTCAGCACCCTCAGGTTGGGAATGGCGGTGGGCAAAGGGGCCGGCCTCGCAACATCACTCGTCAACAGTTCGGCAAAGCCAGGGCCATTGGGAACATTGAGCAAGCTGTGCAGCCGTGGGTGGCGCAAATCGGCATCCACCACGATCACCTGTTTGCCCGTTTGGGCCAGTGTCACGGCAAGATTGGCCAAAACCTGGCTGCCCGCTTCGGCGATATCGGGTGAGGCCACCACCATGGTTTTAAGCGGCCGCTCCAACGAGGCAAAGTGCAGATTGGTGCGGAGTGTGCGATAGGCTTCGGCTGCGGGCGAGGCGGGCGCGGACAGAGTCACTAATTCCATTATTCTGTGGGAATCGCGCCGATAACGGCCAGCGATAGCTTGCGTTCAATATCGGCTTTGGTGCGAATGACGTTGGCCTGCGACCACTCCAAAATGCCGGCAATCAAGCCGCCAACCAATAGTCCGAGCACGCCGGCACCGGCGGTAATCACGCCCGTCTGCGGCCACACCTTGGCATAGTTGGGCGGGTCGCCAATGTAGACATCGACCCGATCCTCGCGGCGCTGCCGGGCATTATCCTCATCGCGAAATTTTTTGTAGATCAGCGACCACTGATACGAAATTCGATTGGCCACATCGCCATCGTAATCGGTCACTTCGATGCGCACGCCATTATTGGCCGCTTCTTCACCAATGCGTGTGTTGCCGAGCAATGTCTCGGGGGTGTAATCCAGATTCAACTCAGAGACCACCTCGGCCGCGTTACGGCGCGAAAACACCACACTGTTATAGGTTGCAATTAAGGTCTTGGTGGACTGGGTCAGGCCCAGATCGGCCCGAGCTGGCAGCACCGTCAGTTGCATCGTCGAACGATACAGCGGAGTTTGTAGCCGGCAAAACGCATAGGCACTCACCGCCGCCACCACGGCCACCAGAATCACAATCCAGCCGCGCCGTTTTGCCAATTGAAGATAGTCTCTTACTTCCATATCGATGTATTAATCGGCCGTCTTATTCAGAAGGAATTCTGGACAGAATACACAGAATTTGTAACTACTCAGGCCTTTTGGACAGGATGAACAGGATTTACAAGATTGGGAGAGGATTTCCA
>Ga0105044_10011113_pt1 | contig 12281 bp, 3 predicted proteins | sample MAT01_FD_78092 | JGI IMG/M metagenome (GOLD analysis project Ga0105044, IMG submission 78092) | Freshwater microbial communities from Lake Fryxell liftoff mats and glacier meltwater in Antarctica - MAT-01 | ecosystem: Environmental > Aquatic > Freshwater > Ice > Liftoff microbial mat | place...
CGACCTCGGTGCGCTGGCATCCGGTGAAGCTGACCAACAGCGTGTCGATGTCGTCCGGAATCACATCGTCGAACACGAGGGCGACAACGGCGCCCGGCTCGGTGAACGCCGTGCTCACCGCGTTTGCCTCGGCGACGACGTCGTGCGCTTGCACCCAGCCCGTGCGTGTCGCCCCGCCGCTGTCGGAGCGAACCACGCATCCGGCACCGAGGGCGCTGCGGACACCGAGCCGGGCGAGTCGGCTGCGCCCGTGCCAACCAGCCAGCAGCGCCGAGGGCCCGTCGCTGGGCGGTGGGTCTGCCTGCACGGCAACCAGGCGCGTTCCGGGCGGGACGATCACGTCGGTGTCGCTGGCGATCACATCGATGAGCACCCGTCCGTTCGAACGCAGCATCACCACCCGTGCCCGACCGCCCACTGCGTACGCCGGCCGCGACGCTCCCACGTCGATCCGGGCATCGGTCTGTTCGATCACGACGACGTCGCCGGATCGGATCGACGTCGTGCCGCTGGCCCTCGAACGCGATCGCGGACCGGTCCGCAGGCCGGCGACGAGCGTTGCGAGATGGGCTCCGGCGTATCGACCACCGATGGTGCCGAGGTGTGCTCCGGCAGCGTCGGTGCGTGGATACGCCGCGAGGAGCAGCGTGTCGTCGTGGGCAATCCCCAGTGGGGCGGCACGCTCGAGGCTGACCGCCAACTCGTCGCCGAGGCGTCCCTTGACCGAACTGGTGCTCGGAGCGGACCGCCGCTTGATCCGACCGTCGGCCACGGTGGTACCAGCAGCCCGCATGATCGCGCCAGTTCCGGCAGCGAGGTGGCCAACCACGACCGGGTCGCGCAGCTTGGCGCCCGTCGGTGCCGCACGGACGTCGGCGGGTTGCACCACGGCTCGATCGCCATTGTCGGAGGTGATGCCACCGGCGAGCGTGCCGAATCGGGGCGGGGCCGTGCGGTCAGCGGCGAATGCCCGACGCGAGGTCTCGCTGAGCCGGCCGCGAGGCAGCACACCGACCGTCGGTGCCTCCACGCCGTCGACGCCGAACAGGGCTCGATGGGCGATGTCGAACGCCTCGATAGCGGTGGCGGCCACCGGGAGCACGAGACCGCCGGCCACCGACAGCAGGTCGTGGCGTCGCCGCCCAGACGCCGACAGCGGCAGCTCACGCCTGCCCGCCTCGACCTGGCGGTAGTCGATCTCGGGTCCGACGGCGTTGGTGGTGATCCCGGCGACCAGTTTGATCATCTGCCCGGCGCGGACGATGTCGCCCTTGGGCATCGGCTTCTGCTCGGGGTCCTCGGCCTCGCCCCACACGCCGAGCGGGAACGCGTCGGTACGCACGTGCGGCGTCGGTCGGTCGGTCGACGATTCGGCGAGGCTGTCGGCGAGTTGCGAGAAGATCGTCGTCGGCAGGTTCTGCCAGCCCGAGGTGGTCTTCACCTGCATCCGCACCGACAGCGTCGAGGTGACGTCGTCGACCTCCATCGGGGCGATGCCGAGATGGGCCGACGACCCGTCCGGCCTCGTGGGGGTGATGTCGACCGTGTGGCTGCCGACGGCGAACCGCGTGGTCGGCACGGTGGTGACGAAGACGATCTCGTGTTCGGCGAACACCTCGAAGGGTCGGTCGACGGTGCCGTCGGAACTCGGGGCGCCGACCTCTCCGTCGGTCGACGCCGGCAGCGTGCCCCGGCCGGTGACCGACGAGATCGCACGAGCCGCTCCCCCGCCGGCGACCTCGAGGTACTTCGCCACGAACGCATCCCAGTCGATCGCCGGTGTTTTTTCCTTGTCTCGGTTGCCGAATGAAACCGACAGCTCGCACGGACCGATCTCGAACGTGGCGCGGCCGGAGAAGTCCGGGCCCTCCACCGCGATGTGTGCCCCGATCGAGATGCTGATGCTGATCGTGCCGATCCATACGTCGATCGAGATGCCAGCCGAGATGCGGGCGTAAACCGCCGCCTGGAAGTAGAAAGGATCGAAGAAGACGATGGCGTGGGCACCGAACGCCACGCGCACCCATGCCCAGCCCCAGTCGGCGCTCACCTCCACGTCGACGCCGGCCATCAGCGCCTCCGACGTCAGCGCGAAGTAGGAGCCGCCCTTGATGACGATGGCGTTGCTGATCCGCCACTCCAACCCGAGACGGGGGACGACTGGGTAGCCGTCGCGGTGGAAGTCGGGGTGGTAGCCGCCGAGCGTGAGGACGAACTGGCCGGCGAGTGCACCCTTCCACCAGATCGCCATCGCAAAGCCGCCGGTGAGGCGAACCTCTGGGTAGAGCAGCCAGGAGTTGTCGGTGAGCTGGGCTTGGATCAGGAACAGGCCCTCGCTGGTCGAGAACCGGGCGAGGATGCCGAGTTCGATCGACACCAGCGCCACCTGAGGTCTGGGGAGGGCAAGGCGGGCGAGGCCGAACAGATTGATGTCGAGCCCGTCTCCGAACGATACGGCGACGACGGCAATCCCGTCGACGAGCGCGAAGCTCGTGAAGCTGATGCCCGCAGCGAACCAGAAATTGCCCCGCTGTGGCGGGAAGTACTCGGTCAGTTCCCGCAGCCGATCCATCGGGTCGTCGACCGGGGCCGCGGCCGGATCGAGCGCCTGGATGAACGGATACTCGCCGAAGCGGGAGAGGTCGTCGGGCACACGCAGGCCCCGATTGATGCCGAGGCCACCACCAATCCCGGTGAGGAAGAACGCCGGTGGCCCGCCGATCGGTCCGTTGACGGCGCCGAAGATGAAGAACGACGGCGAGCCGTTGTCGTCGGTGTAGCCGCCGAACACCGACAGGCCGTAGACACCGAAACGCCCCATCAGCATGCCGACATAGGAGACTGTCGTCGGTCCACCGATACCGCTGCCAGGCGGTGGGTCGACCGTCTTGAGCAGACCGCCTGCGAGGTACACACCCGAGAGGTCCGCCGACACCGCGAGACCCATCAGGTCGACCGACCAACTGTCGATCAAGAGCACGTCGCCACCGTTCCAGTTGAGCGACAGCTGTTCCACCGCCGCAGCGAGGCCGAACATCGAGATCGAACCGTCGAACAGCAGCGAGATGCGGGTGACCCGTCCACCGCTCTCGACGGTGTCGAGACCCACGCGATCGATGTAGAGCGGTCCGAGTTGGCGTTGGATGATCAACCACCACGGTCCGGGGGGATCGCCGGCGCGCAGCCCGATCCGCGGTCTGGAATCGCCCGGGTGGATCTGGATCGACAGCGCCGGGTCGAACGATGGCCGATTGGCCGCACCGCTCTCGCCGGCGTCGTTCATGATGCCGTTGGCAACTCCGTTGTCGCCGCCGCCAGCAGCAGGCGAGAACGCGAAGCCGTCGAGCTGCAACTCGACACCGCCACCGAACTCACCATCAGCGGTCGCCTCACCGTAGGTGTGTACGGCGATGGCATCGATGGCGACGCCACCGAGGTCGAGCAGCGGGCCACTCCCTTTCGAGACGCGCACGCCGAGACCGGCGACGATCACGCCGGGGGCGAACTCCAGGTCGCCGATCGAGCCGCGCAGCAGATTGATCGTGAGCCCGGGAGCCTTCTCCGGGTCGATGAACGTGGCGTTGACGACCAGATCGACATTGGTCTCGCCACTGGCGAGCACGAACGGCTTGTTCGGCACCAGCGACATGGTGAGCCCGAGCGTCGTCTCGCCACCGCTGCCCGACGAGATGATGCCAATCGTGACGGTGTCGTCGATCGTGAGCGACGGCTGGGAGATCACTGCAATGTTCCATGCCAGCCGCAGCAGCCGATCGAGCAGCGCACGAGGCAACAACAGCTCGGCGAAGAGGTCGTTGTCGATGACGCGCGACCCGACGGCGTCTTCGAACACGACGCCCTGGAGCCAGCCGGCAACGGCGTCGGTGAGAACATCGTCGAGCTGTTCGACCACGATCCCCCCTGCGAGCGAGATGCCCCAACCGAGGAGCTGCAGGGCTGCTGCGGCCGGGTCGTCCGCAAGATTCTCGACGTCGCCGGTGCGTTCGACGAGCACGAGTTGCGGCGGCCGCCCGTCGAGCGTCCAGCGGAACTCGAGCGACGAGTCGCCCGTGGCGCTCGAGGCGAGGCCGACCCCGATGGCCGGTGACACATCGGTGGCCGGTGACACATCGGTGGCGCTGAAACCGACGCGAACCACGACGAGCGGAAAGAGGGTCACCGGGCCAATCGGGATCTCTGCGGGACCGAAGCGCGCAGTGATCTGGGCGCCGGTGGTGCTGATGCGGATCCGCTCGACCACGACCGGTCCGATACCGGGGATCATGACGTTGCAGCCGAGCTCGAACGCCGGGCTGGTCTCGGAGGTGTCGAGCGTGAACGATGCGCCGTCCGCCACACCGAACGCCACGCGCACCCGACCGGGACCTGGCCGGTCGGTGCGCACCAACGTGCCGGCAGGGTCGAGGGCGTCGACGAGGGCGTCGACGCCTGCCACGACGAGCTGCGGGAGCCGGTTGAGGAGCGCCGCGCCCGGGTCGAGTGCGAACTGCTGGATGCGCTCGGCGGTGAAGTCGTCACCGTCGCGAAGGCCGAGCGCCCCGCCGATGTCGAAGACCGCGGCTGCGACGTCGGCGGTCGGCGACGACGGGTCGGTGCGGTGCCCGACGAGTTCGTTGAGCACCAGGGGGGCGACCATTGCGCCGGCCCCCGACACGATGTCACCGAACGAACCGGTCCCCGGATACAGAGTGATCGGGAGTGCCGGCGACGGGCGCACGAGCTCGAGCCGGGCCGCCGGGTCGACCACGAGACGCACGCCGCTCCCGCCGGCACCTCCGCCTGCGGTCCCGCCGATCGTGACGGTGACGTCGATCGCCGGGACCGGCCGCACGTCGAGGCCGATCGAGAGGCCCGCACCGACGGCGGTGGTGATCGTGGACGCACCGAGGGTTTGCTGGTCGCGGTAGTCCACCAGCAGGCGCAGTCGGTCGCCGAGAACCGTGTAGGTCACGGCGAATTCTTCGGTGATCGCCCACGATCCAGCTGCGGCGCCGGGGATGACGGTGCCGACCGCATCGAGCAGGCCGACCGCCGATGCGGCGAAGTTCGTGCGCCAGGCGTCGACGGCGTGTCGGATCCACCCGAGGGGATCCGACACCAGACCGATCGGGACGATCGTCGACCGGGTCGCGAGCGGACCGGGGGCGCCGAGCAGCCCGAGCAGATCGAGCGCCTGGTCGAGTGCCGCCGAGCCGTCGCGTACCCGGCGGCGCAGGTCGTCGATGATGCGACCGCCGACGGCGGCAACGACGAGTTCGGCTGCGTGGCCGGCCAGACGCTCGGCGAGTGCTGCCGGATCGGGTACCGACAGCAGCGAAAGCGTCTCGGCGGGGGCGCCGGGCCGGGCGACCTCGATCGCCAGGCTCGCACCGGTCGCTGTCGACGCCGCCCCGACCAGCCGGGTACCCCCGTGCTCCGGGCGGGGTGAACCGACTGCAGCGGACAGGGTGGCGGCGGCGGCGGCGACGCTCACGCTGACGTCGACGGACGGCAGCGCCGGGTCGTCGACGACGATGCCGCCGGTGAGCTGGCCGGTGGCGAGGTCGACCGACACGGTCGCGCCGCCGGCGCTCCAGCCGATCGTGGTACCGCTCCCAGTCGTGTCGCCGATCAGTCGCCGCAGCGCCGCGGCCACCGCCGCCCGGTCGGAGGCGAGCGCATCTTCGAGCGCATCGCGGGTGTCGTACACCCACCTGTCGAGCGCCGCCGGGTCGAGTCCCCCGTCGCGGATCAGGCCGAGCGTGGTGAACAGCTCTGCAACGTCCGGCGCCTGCGTCCGGAGACGGGCGACCACCTGCGACACCAGTGCTCGGGCTTCGGGGACGACGGCGGTGAGGTCGTCGGGCCCCACCTCCCAGCGCTCGCGGAAGACGCCGTAGGTCGTCGCCTCGTGAAGGGTCAGCACCGCACCGGCTGGACGGTCGTCGAGTGGAATCGTGACCCGCACGTCCATCCAGCGGAGTTCGAGATCGTTCTGGGTGGCGCCCGGACCGCCAACGAGCCAACCGTCGTGCACGCCGAGGCGGAGGTCGACGATCACACTGCGTGCCAGGCTTGCGTCGATCTGCCCGCCGGCCGTGCGTTCGATGCGACACGCTTCGAAAGTTGCGCCGGCGCCGACGAAGAGCCCGGCGAGATCGAGGTCGACGGGGGGAAGGCTCACCCCGGCATGAAGCGACGTTGGTCGCCCGATCGGCGCAGCGACGGCCGAAGCGATGCGGTGGTCGACCGCCTCGCCGAGGAGGTGTCCGACGGCGATGTCGATGGTGTCATCGTCGAGGGCACCGAACACCGCGGTGACGACGAGGCCTGGGCGCAGCGGCTCGCTGCGCGCGGAGACCGGCCGGCCGACAGCGTCGAGCGCTGCGACGCTGCGGCTGACGAGGTGGCGCCCCCTGGTACCCGGTGTGATCTCGTCGGCTGGTGTCTCGGAGTCGCCGGCGTCGTCGACTCCCAAGACGGCGAGCAGTCGCAGCGCGTCGCCACCGAGACCTGCGCCGAGGCTGTCGACGGCGATCGCTCCCCAAGGAACCCCGACCGTCACCACGTGTTCGATCGCCGTCACCGTCGCTGCGAGACGAAGTGTCGCTGCGCCTGCGTCGCCGTAGACGACGACGGTGATCGGTGCCGTGCGGTCGGCGAGAATGGCGGCGAGGCGCTCGCGCTGGGCGGCGACGGCATCGCGATCGGCGCGTAAGCTGGTGGCCGACGCCGTGTCGGGCAGGCGCACGAACCATTCGCCGTCACCAGTGCCGGGGAGGGCGCCGGCCGCGTCGCCAGTGCCGTCGGAACCGCTGGAGTCGAAAGTTGCGCCAGCCGGACGATCGGCGAGCAACTCCGGTTCCATCCCCACGTGGACGATCGCGGTGGGAATCGGGTCGAGCACATCGAAGACCAGTTCGCCCGTCGATCCGCGAGCAACGAGGTCGACATAGGAGACGCCGGGGAGCACAACGGAGCTCACGCCGTCGGGCAGGCTCGCCGGAGCGGCGACGAGCCCGTCGGTGCCGACCCAGCGCTGGCGGAGCAGTTCGAGTCCGGTTGCCAGGCCGTCTCGGGCGACGAGCAGGTCGCCAATCGAGTCGACGACGGTGCCCGAGCTGGCGATGACGGCGGCGAGTTCAGCGGGCTCCAGTGGCTCCGACGACCAGAGCCGGCCGCTGTCGAATCGGTTCGGTGAGTTGACGAGCGGACAGCCCGGCTCGAGCCACACCGCGAGGCCCGGTGCTTGGGCGACGCCAGCCGGCGCACACCGGAACGGGTGCCGTGGTGTGCCCTGGCCGGTGAGGGTCGGCCCACGCAGCCCGTTGAGCAGGTTCGAGACCGGGACGAGTACGGCCCGTACCCGCTCGCAGTCGAGCACGAGGTCAGCCGCCCAGCGCCGCACCTCCGCTTCGGGATCGGCAACGAGCGCCCCGAGTGCGAGCCGTGGGCCGTCGCCGAACCAGCCGGCGAGCTCCACCATCGCCGACACGAAGGGTGCGTCGGCGCGATGCAGGAGCAGGCCGAGTGCGCGTTCCACGTCGTCCCAATTCGGTGCGAACTCCACGCTGCCGTCGGCAGCGATCGTCGGCAGCGGAACCGCGACGGTGATGGCGCCCTGGCGTGGCACGGTTGCGGTCACCTGCAGGTCGGGGGCTTCGAGTGTGATCGCCGCGCCGTGGGCGACGCGCCAAGTCACGTCGACGGCGACGTGACGGGCGCCGAGCGAGAGATCGCCCAGTTCGAGTCGTAACGCTTCGTCGTCGTCGCGTTCGAGGCGCAGCTCGCCGCCGACGCCGAGCACCAGATCGAGCGAACGGGTCGACAGCTGAGCGCGCAGCAGCTGCAGCCGCACGGAGCTGTGTACCCGGTGACCGTCGAGCACGGCGACGTCGGCGCTCGCTGTCAGCGCCACGTGCAACGTGGCTGCTCCTGTCGCGGTCGTCAAGCGATGGACCTCCAAGGCGACCGGTCCGGCGAGGGCGACGATCCATGGGTCGGCAACGGTCCCCGAGCCGGGGACCGGTGGTGCGCCACCGCCGAGTAAGAGGTCGGCGAACTCGCCCAGGACGGCCCGCATCGCCGCGTCGGAGCCGGCGAGTTCGTCCCAGTAGGCAGCGAGTGCACCGAGCGGATCGGAGAGCAGGGCGGTTGCATCGGTCCCGGTGATGCCCGCGGGCGGGTCGAGACCGATGAGGGTTGCGACGGCAGCTCCAGCGGGGCCGAGACCGTCGAGGGCCGCAACGATCGCATCGTCGACAACGTCGTTCGCCGCATCGAGCGCTGCTTCGGGCGACGACAGATCGATCACCTCGTGCAGGCGACCGTTCAATGTGACCGCGTGGAGCGTCAAGCGGAACTCGGGGCGTTGGCCGTCGACGAGACCCACACCGAGGCGCACCCCGGCGATCGCCGGATCGTCGGTGAGCAGCGGCGCAGCACCGGCCTCCGTGCCGAATACGGCCTCGGCGCGCAGCAGGGGCAGCGCCGTTGCCTCGCCGGTCGCCGTGTCGAGGCGGAACAGATCGGCGCCGACTTCGACACGCCCGCGTGCGGCGCTCGTGTCGAGGCCGACCTCGACCCACGGGGTGAGTATGGGCAGCCCGTTCACGGCACCGTCGATGCGCACACCGAGACGGAGCTCGGCGTCGCCGATCGTGAACACGACCGAATCGGTCGCCGGGTCGGGCACCGCCCCGATCAGCGTCGCCAACTGCCCCAGCCACGCATCGTGGGCCGCTTCAGCGCCGAGCACCGTAGCGATCCAGTCGACGACTGCGTCGATCCCGTTCGCGACGAGGTCGGCGATCGGGAACGCCGGGATGTCGGGCACGGCGCGCAGCCCGAGCATGCCGGTGAGGGCGGCGAACGGACGCAGCTCCGGCACCGACAGGTCGAGTGCCTCGGCCTGGGCGCGCACGAGGCCGAGGATGAGTTCGAGGACGTCGTTGCCGAGTTCGTCGATCGAGTCGACGTCGAGGGTGAGGTCGGTGGGGGCAGGTGCACCTGGCAACTGCAGCCGCTGGAGCCCGACGGCGAACGAGACGCTGCCGGCTTCCGAGGTGGGGATGCTGACGTCGACGACGATGGCGCCGAGGGCGGCCTCACCGGGTGGCGGCAGGCTCTCGTCGAGCACGACGTCGAGTGAGATGGCAATGTTGCCATGGGGTCCGCCGAGGAGCAGCCAGTCGGGCACGCCGGCAGCGGTGGCTTCGAGGTCACCGGCCCGACGCCGGAACTGGAAGATCGGAACGTGGACCTTGGTGGTGACCCGTGGCGTGCCGGAGCCCGCCTCGTATTCGGCTCCGAGCCCAACGCGCACACTGCCGGCGCGTTCGGTGAGGACCGCCGAGATCGTGATCGGCGGGTCGGACTCGCTGAACAGCGGAACCCAGACGTCGCTGTCGTCCTGCTCTCGGCCTGGGGGGCCGAGCACCTCGTCGACGAAGTCGACGAGGGCGCTGCGTTGGGTGTCGTCCGCAAGCATCGTGGTGAGCCCGGCGACGAAGCTGTCGTCGGAGCGGCTCCCCAGGGGCGACTCGAACCAACTCGGCTGGGCAGTGCCGTCTCGCATCAGCCCGATCGCCGTTGCGAGCGACGCGAACGAGTCGAGCTGTTCGTCGGTGACGGTCATCGCAGCCTCGCCAGCGTCACATCGTGACGCGCCATCGGTGTGATGAGTAGGCGCCGCGACGCCGCGGAAATCTCTACCGGGACCAGCGCCCGGCCCTTGGTGTCTCTGCCGGTCTCGACGCAGAGGCGACGAGCAAGCTCGAGAACCGCCTCCCAGGCGAAGGCCGTCAGTGCGTCGGACCAGAGGTCAGCGACACCGGCCGGACCGTCGATGCGGGTGAACGCCGCCATCACCAGGCCACTGGGGCGGTTCGGAGCTCCGACCGCCAGCGGGACGGTCACGCTGGCCGGTTCGTCCAGCTGGTCGCAGTCGACCGTCACCGACACACGGATCAGACCGCTCGTGCATCTCAGCGCTAACGACGCCGTGTCGACGAGCAGCTCGTCGGGACCCTGGGTCCAGACGACGAGCGGGGTTCCCGTGGACGGAATGTCGGCGACGAATCGCACGATCGAACGCAGCATGGCGTTGGCCTGTGTCTGCGGGACGTCGAGGACCCCAGACGTGTTGCCGGGCTCGAGTCGGCGGCGCACCGTCTTGTGCCAGCTGACGTCGTCGAGGTCGATCCCGAGGAGCCTCGCCCGTCGCGCAGCCATGCCATCTTCCTTACTCGGCCGCTGTTCGGCGGTCGGGTGGTGCCTTCTGCGGGTCGTGCATGCGCTCCGGTTCCCATTCCTCTCGTGGCAGCCCGCCCCAATCCATCGAAGCACTCACCCTGGCTGATGTCAACGGCTCGAGTGACCCGTGGGCAATGGTTCTCGACGGTGGAGAGCCAGTGAGCAACCCTCGTCGGCGCCCCCTACTCACCCGATTGGGTGGTGCCCAATTCGTGCCTGGGTGGCTTCCTCATCGACCCATCTTTCTCAGCTTCGACGGGGCCCAAACGCTGAGACTGCGCATTTGTACCGCCCATCAGCAACGTATTCGCCCTGGTGAGGGCACCGACAGGCGTTCGACCATTTCGCTACACGCCGAGTTCTCGCCGGGTTTGTTGCACGGATGTTGCACGATCGCTCTGCAGTGGCTGACCCGGCGAGTTGCGGGACTGTCAGCCACGCTCAGCCGGAATCATCAGCAACTGTGACGGCAGCGCACTCGTTCGAGATGCGACTCGACGACGAGGGTGCCGACGTCAGCCTGGGCGACACCGGCAGCCTCCTCACAGACCGCAACCAGAACCAAAGATATTGGTTCCGATGTACTCAGCGGATGGATGTCAGCACACACTTGAAGCGCTGTCGGACACGCGCCGGACTTTCGCAGCACGCGCTCGCTCAAGCGGCCGGCACATCACAGCCCACGGTCGCAGCCTACGAAGCCGGACGGGTCACGCCGAACGTCGACACACTCGCCCGACTGCTGGAGGCCTGTGGCTACACGATCGACGTCGTCCCCGATACCGACGCACCTCGATGGACACGGGTCGAGGAAAAAGCCTGTCGATCCACCGACAGATCGCCGCGCGCCTGCTCCAGGATCCGGCCACAACTCTGAAAAAGGCCCAACTCAACCTCACCCGACTTCGGAGCGCCGATCGCGGCCATGCGGCCCGTCTACTCGACGACTGGAACGCGCTCCTCGATCGACCGACAGACCAAATCGTGACCGCCATGCTCGCTCGCACTCAACAGGGCATCGACCTGCGTCAGATGACTCCGTTCGCCGGAGTACTCAGCGACGCCGAACGGCGCAAAGCGTTGCGGTCCGTCCCGAGCACAGACGCTGCATGAAACGCAGCGACCTCGAGCACCTCCTCCGTGCAGCCGGCCGCGTGATCGACGATGACCAGATCATCGTCGTCGGCTCCCAAGCCGTCCTCGCCACCGTTCCAGAGTTCATGCTCCCGCCTGAAGTCACCATGTCGGTCGAGGCCGACCTCATCCCGCTCGACGGAACCGAGGCACTGGCTGACCAGATCGACGGCGCAATCGGGGAGGCGTCGATGTTCCACGAGACGTTCGGCGTGTACGCGCAAGGGGTCGGCTACGAGACGATCACTGCACCCGACGGTTGGCGTGACCGCCTGATCGAGTACTCCAATGACAACACCGGCGGCGTCACCGGGCTGTGTCTCGAGATCAACGACCTCTGGCTCACCAAACTCGCCGCCGGCCGGCCGGTCGACGGACTTCGAGTTCTGCCGGGCACTCGTTCGAGCGAAGCTGATCACCGCCGACATCGTCCGATCACGAAAAGCGACGATCGATCCGAGGGTCGATTCCGAAGCACTCTCCGTTCGCGTCGAGCGGCTTCTCGGCGACACCGATTCGGCATAGTTGCACGTTCGTCCGCACGGCGACCTGTGCAGCGTCGGGCCCGGTGCGATTCGGGTGCGATTGCCGGTCATCGTGGATGATGACGAAACCACGAACAGGCAACGCTCACCGAACGATCCACCGGGGTATGGAGACTGCAAGCAACCTCAGATCCTGATGCGGTGGCCGGCGAAACCCGGCGGATCTCACGGGCGTTCCGCGACACGAAATCGGAAGCAACTTCAGCACTGCAGCGGTTTGTCACCGAGTGTGGGGCGGGCTTGCAGGGCGGGAGCGTTGTCGCGATTATCGAGCACTGCACTTGGGCCGTGGTGCGGCGGGGAGTCCTCGGTGCCGTGCGGGATCCCGGCGGTCGTCATCGGGTGGCC
>Ga0105044_10011115_pt1 | contig 12278 bp, 10 predicted proteins | sample MAT01_FD_78092 | JGI IMG/M metagenome (GOLD analysis project Ga0105044, IMG submission 78092) | Freshwater microbial communities from Lake Fryxell liftoff mats and glacier meltwater in Antarctica - MAT-01 | ecosystem: Environmental > Aquatic > Freshwater > Ice > Liftoff microbial mat | place...
AGAGGGTTGAGGGTTTAGGGTTTAGGGTTTAGAGGGTTGAGGGTTTAGGGTTTAGAGGGTTGAGGGTTTAGAGGGTTGAGGGTTTATTCTCAAAAATCTGTTTTGGCTCAACTAAAATGGGGGTTCCCTAAACCCTCAACCCTAAACCTCTAAACCCTAAACCTCTAAACCCTAAACCCTCTAAACCCTAAACCCTAAACCCTAAACCCTCTAAACCCTCAACCCTCAACCTCTAAACCCTCAACCTCTCAACCCTCAACATTCTCAACAAAAAAGCCGCCCCGATTGCTCGGGGCGGCTTTTTTGTTGCTACCGCAGCAGCGTCACATCTCCTTTTTCATGGCCTGATCGTCCATCACTGAGCCGGTAATCGAACACAAAAACATAAACGTCTGAAGGAAGTGGGTCGTCTTCTAGCATTCCATTCCAGCCGCTTGTAGGCGAATTGGATTCAAAAATCAAATCGCCCCAGCGCGTGAAAATGCGCAGATGATATATTTCAAAAATATCGCCTTTAAAAGCAGGCATAAACACGTCGTTGCTGCCATCTACATTGGGTGTAAAGGCGTTTGGCATGTGGAATATTATTTCGGGCCTCACCGTCACGGTGAGGCTGTCAGTATCGGAGCAGCCATTAGCGTCCTGTCCTGTCACGGTGAAAACCGTAGTAGTGTCGGCTGTAAAAACAGGATCCGCACAATTGGCACAAGACAAGCTTCCATTGGGTTGCCATTGGTAGTTTTGTGCCCCGGAAGCCATTAAAGGCACTTCTGTTCCAAAATTCACGGTAGTATCTCCCGACAACATAAGGATGGGCGGTGGAACCAATTCAACCCAAAAAGTATCCGCTTTTGCGCTGCAAATATCCCCTTGCACATGTGGCTGCAATGTAAACATCGAGATCATCGTCGTTGTCCACATCTACCCACGACACTCCGTTGAGATAGCCTTGGTCATCAAAAAAGGCCAGGCCGGGTATTTGTTGGAATGTGACTTGGGCGGAACCCCGCTTATGAGACACCCTCTTCTCAATTTTCACTGCTTCAAAACCGGCAAAATCACTCCAGAGGCTCCCAAAGCATCTCGGTGAATTTGCACAGTGCAAGGCACAAAATCCTCGTCTTTGGCTTCGTATATATTGACGAATTGCTGCGGGTTGCGGTCTGCTAGGGGAAACCAACTGCTTTGAACCTGCACCATCAATTTGTGGCCGGGCAGAAAAGTATGTGCCACATCGGGCAATTCAAATTTCACGTTGGTTACCACCTTGGGCTCAAAAGCCTTTGGATTTTCAAAACTTTCCCGATATCGCCCCCGGAAAATCTCACCGCGCACGAGCATTTGGTATCCACCCATCGGCACGCCGTTTTCCACACTTTTCAGTGTATCGGGAAAAACGTCAATCAATTTGACTACAAAATCGGCATCCGTGGTGCTGAGACTTGTCCAAAGATCCGCTATCACTGGGCCCGTGACCGTGAGCGATTCCGACAACACCTCCGTCTGATATACCAGCACATCGGGACGACGTGCCGCAAAACGCTGGTCATCGCACATATACTCGCGGGTACGTCCAAGGTGTACATCCTCCGTGTATGGCACTGGTTTGGCCGGGTCACTTAGGTATTGGTCGAACGTTGATTGGGTAATGGGGATCCATGATTGGGCAGATAATTTGCCTTTGGGCTGGAAATAGAATTTTTTCTGCTCTATGTTTTTAGGGGGCCAGGTATCGTAAGTGGTCCAGCGGTTGCTGCCCGTCTCGAATATATAGGCGTCGGGCAGATCCATTTTCCCCTTGTCTTTCAGGTGGTATTCAAAGAATTTGAACTCAATTTCTTGTTGATAGAAATCACTGGTTTTTTGGCCAAAAACAACATTTCCCAACCGATCGCCCGGGGTGCGCGCCCAACCGCCATGCACCCAGGGCCCCATTACTATGCTGTTCGGGTGGGTTGCCGGGTTCTGTTTTTCAAGGGCTTTGTAGGTGTTCCAAGCCCCCCAACAGTCTTCAGCGTCAAAAAGTCCACCGACTGTCATAACAGCAGGCATCACATTTTTCAGGTGAGGACGGGGATTGCGGGCCTGCCACCAATCATCGTAGTTGGGGTGCGACATTAGATCGTTCCAGAAAGGGATTTTCCCCATGTCAAACTTTGTTGCAAAATTGCGCAACGCACCCGCCCGTAGGTAAAAATCGTAGTTGTCGGGCGTGTTCCATTGGCTAAAACCGGCTTGGCCTTCGGTGGTTGGTTTTAGGCGAGGTTTGCCAAAACCAGAATAAAACCCAAAACCGTCCATCAGCATGAACGCGCCGTTGTGGTGAAAGTCATCGCCCACAAACCAATCGGTCACAGGGGCTTGCGGAGACACTGCTTTGATCGCTGGATGGCCTGCCAAAATCGCCATGGTGGCATAAAAACCGGGGTAAGAAATGCCCATCACACCCACTTGGCCATTGTTGTTGGAGGCGTTTTTCAGCAGCCAATCTACCGTATCATAGGTGTCCGAGCTTTCATCGGCTTGTTTTTTTCCTTTGGGAGAAGGGTCGGAAGCAGGAATGAAGGGCCGAACATCCACGAACTCACCTTCACTCATATAACGCCCCCTGACATCCTGAAAAACAAAAATGTAGCCCGCCCGAGCGAGATGCATATTTTGAAAATTAGTGCTGAATGTGCCCGCGCCGTATGGAGAACAGGAGTAAGGCGTACGGCGTAAGATGATGGGGTATGGTTTGCCCTGGTCATTGGGTGAGTAAATGGTCGTAAACAACTGCTTCCCGTCGCGCATCGGAATCATTACCTCACGTTTGGTAAAGTGGTCGCGGATGAACGTAGAATCCAGTTGAAATGAACTCTGAGCAGAAAGCAGGAAAGTGGATAGGAAGGCGAAAAACAGGATTGTAAAAAGTCTCATGATAGTGTTTGGCTTGGTGTAACATAAACGCGGCTCAAAAGTCTGGCAAGTGTTTGGAACTTTATTACTGAATTATGACCATTCATCGGTCGAAAGACACAGTCCATCGTTTTTGAACAAGCCACTGCAACCTCTTTGATTGAACCTTTGTCTATCGAAACACGAAAACAAGGACTTTTGGATGTTGGACAATAGGCGTTGGACTGTAAAACCAACACATTTTTCAAACCAATCTGCTGTCCAATCATTTAACAACTAATTTTTAAAGTATATGAACACGAAACTCTTCGCTGTACTGTTTTTTGTTTTACCCGCCGGAGCTTTTGCGAAGGAGGGCCTCAACCCTAAAACCAATTTACCCGCCGTAGCTTTTGCGAAAGAGGATTCATTGGGAAAAGTATTAGCCCCCGCCTTCGCAAAAGCTACGGCGGGTAAACCAATCGACATCAAAGTCGTGGTATCGCAAAAACGCATCTGGCTCATAGCTGACGAGATGCCGATGAAATGTCTGAAAACGCACATTAAAAATGCGGCAGGAGAAATCGTCCTCGAAAAATGCTTCTCTTCCAAGTGTGCGGAATGGTTTTTGAATATCGAGGCGCTTCCCAAAGGCGATTACACCTTGCACCTGGGTTCCGACCACATCGAAAAATTTAAAAGATAACGTATTTATACGCCTTCGTTTCAAAGAAGACGTATTTATAAACGAAGACGTACCATACCTTTGCTAAGGGGTAATAATTTTGCCCCCTCAGGCGGCTTCCGAAAAGTTCGGAGGCCGCTTTTATTATTTCATTTCGTACTAAGTCAGAAGAAACTCATCATAGTTTTCAGGTGTGACTACAAGCGTTTCCTGAACAGAATATTTTTCCAAAAAAACAGATGGAAAGCGGACTTTTGCTTTTGAAGACCATTTGAACTCTACTGCACGAAACTGGCCATCAAACTCTTCCAGATAGTCAATTTCCTGTTGATTAACGGTACGCCAAAAGTAGCTTCGGGCAAAAGTGCGAGCATATTCAATATGCTTGCGTCTTTCACTAACAAGGTAGTTTTCCCAGAGCGGACCGATGTCAGTACGGCTTTCAAGCACTGAAAAATTACCGATCACTGCATTTCTTACGCCATTGTCATAGAAATACACTTTCCGGCTTTTGCGAATCTCGTTGCGTTCATTGCGGCTAAGCGCAGGTAGTCGGAACACTATATATGCTTTTTCCAACAAGTCTATGTATTTTTCAACGGTTTGTGGAGATGCCCCTACCAATTGGGCTAATTCATTGTACCGCACTTCGCTGCCCACCTGAAAGGCCAAGGCTCGCACGATATTTTCGAGTAAAGCTGGTTTTTTAAGTTGCTCAAGCCGAAAAAGGTCTTTGTATAGGTACGAGTTTGACAGCAGATTGAGTAGTTCGCGCTCATTTCCAGGTGTGTTGACAATTTCCGGGTAACTACCGAACACCAGACGGTGATGGAGCATACCACGTTCGTGAATCAAGCCATGGTGCGCCACCAATTCCTCAAATGAAAGTGGTAGCATCAAATATTCCCACTTGCGGCCAGTAAGCGGTTCGTTGGTTTGCTCGCTGAGGTCTAACGCAGAAGAGCCTGTAACCAATACTTGCAGCTCTGGCAAGTTGTCGTGCATTAATTTAAGGGTAGTTCCGATGCCTGGAATTCGCTGCGCCTCATCAATTACAATGAAAGTCTTGGCACCAACCAGTGCTTTCAGTCGGGCCAAAGAAGCCTTTTGAAGTACTAGAACCGTCTCGGGATCATCTCCGTTGAGCCATAAATTTTGTTCTGGGAAAAGACTGCTCAACCGGCGGGCAAGTGTGGTTTTACCTACTTGATGCGGGCCGAGAATCAGGATAGTTTTACCGCCAAAAAGGCGTTGTCTCAGCGACTGCTCTAAGGTTCTGGTAATCATAGACTGAAAAATTGAATTCAAAAGTACCGATTTTTAATATTCTGTTTTAAAAAAAGGGTCATTTTTTAAAATTTAATTTCAAAAATATTGAATCATTTATCTACTTTTTTTCAACATTCCACCGCACGTTCCATCGGTGGGGTATTTTTTCTCCAAGGGGTGCTTTTTGGCACCTGGGCGGCCCTCATCCCTTATATCAAACACAAATTTGGCCTAGATGAAGCCGAGTTGGGGCTTCTGTTGCTCTCGTTGCAAGGTGGCGTGGTGTTGATGAACCCTTTTTCCGTCCCCATTCTGCATCGTTTGGGCGCTCCGGGGGCTGCATTGGTCTCCTTGGCTGCCGCAGCGGCCTTCTTCGCCTTGCCGATGGTTGCACCTACGGTCTGGTTGTTAGCGGCCGCTTTATTTGCTGCTGGTGCCGGTTTTGCTTCCGCCAATGTGGCCATGAACACTTGTGCTACCCTGCTCGAAGAGCGTGATGGACTGCGTATCATGTCTACCTGCCACGCACTTTGGTCAACAGGAGCCATGATTGGCTCAGCGCTGGCTGGTACAGGTACTGGGATGGGGGCATTGCCAGCTTTATGGTCGAGCGGCGTGTCAGCACTGGTTTTTGTCGCGATATGGTTTCTGAAAACGCCCCTGCTCCCCCTAGAAAAAAGCGACCAACACGAACGCGCTGCCCAAAGTGGCCGGAAATTTTCATGGCCCAGCGCCGGACTCTGGCTGATCATTTTCCTGAGCCTTTGCACCAATGTGACGGAAGGAACCATGGCAGATTGGTCGGCAGTGTTCATGCGCGACGTAGTGATGAGCGAAGAATTTGCAGTGGGTTGGGGATTTGCTGCGTATGCTTTTTGTATGGCTGCGGGGCGTTTTGTGGGCGATGCGCTGATTGCACGGTTTGGTGCTGCCATGGTGTTGCGGGTAGGCGGTGCAGTGGCCGCAGCGGGTTTATTCCTGCTAGCTTTCCTGCCTCAAATGCCTTTTGCCTTGGTTTGGTTTGCGTTCATAGGAGCTGGGGTTTCGCTGGGCGCCCCTGTTTTGTATGCGGCTGCGGCCCGAGCGCCAGGCATGGCACAAGGGGCCGGGCTTGCCACTATGAACACCTTTGCAATGGTTGGTTTTTTTGGCGGCCCGGTGCTGATCGGATTTTTGGCAAAAATGTGGAGTTTGCCTGCGGCATTTGCGCTGGTGGGTGCCGCTGCATTGTGGTGGGCCTGGAATGCCAAGAATGTAAAATAGTCTACCTTTCGCACCCAAAACCAATCATCCCCCCGCCATGCAAAAAATCGCCGCCTTTTCCCTGCTTTGTCTTGCCGCAGGCATCTTTTTTTCCTGTAAAAACAGCACCTCTGCCACCGCTATCGGCCTTTCCGGGCGACCGCTCCAATATGTGGCCTACCTCGGTTTTAACTATCAAGACACGGCCAAAGCCCGATCCAACAGTTACACAGATTCGGTACACCTGGTGGCACTGGAAGCCTATTTAAAAGAACTCAATGCCAAGGATTACGGCGTTGAATATCAACTCAAACCTTACCAATGCAACTTCAAAGAAGACACGATCCGCGCGCTGTATTCGGCCATCGCTGCCGACAGCAACATCGTGCTGGTGATTGACAACACCTGGGGCCGGCACATCCGGCACGCTGCGGAAACCATCAAAGGACGGCTTCCTGTGATCGCCACAAATGCCGACCAAAACCAGTTGGATTTCGGGCATAACGCCTTGTTTCTCGACCCAAATGACCCGCAACCTTTCTACCTGATCAAGTTCATCAAGGAAGTATTGAAATCGAAACGCATCGGTTTTATCACTGAAACGGATTATTTGCTGCACAAACGGTTTTCTTCCTTGATCAAAGAGCACAAACTACCCTGTGACACCTTGGTGCAACTGTTGCAAAGTAGGTATGTGAACAACAACGAGGTGCCGAAAGCGTACGCGGCTGCCTTAGAACGAAATCTTCTGCGCGAATTCTCTAAGCCAGAGCCCAGTGTAATTTTGCTGAATACACACGCTGGTTATGGCAATTTGGTGATGCGTTTTTTGCAAAAAACAAAGGGCTTGCCGCACAAAACCATTATCGGGCTGCCAGGTGTAACGGATATTGGCGATCAAGCACTGGAGCAAATCACCCGCGAGCGGGGGCACACAATCATCCGTTTTGACAATTCAAGCGAAGCATTGCCTTTGGAAGTCTACAAATTCAAAAAAGAGCTGTCAAAGAAGTTTCCAGCCAAGTTATTCAACCAAAGCAACACCGACAATACCCTGCGGCGATGTTTTACAGCCATCAATATTTTTGAGTCGGCATTGATAAGCGGTAAAACAAACCGCTCTGGTCTGGTATCATATTTCCAAAAATTAAAAAACCGTAAAATAGCGATAGTCAACGAGTTGTACGAGTTTGACAGCACTTGCATCCTAAAAAAAGAGCCAACATTCAGCGAGACCGAGGGCGGCAAAACCCGCTCCTGTCCAACGCAAATAAATACCTCTGGCACGCCGATTCCTAACCTCAGGGTGGGCATTGACGTGATTGACATTAATGAGATAGACGTAAAGAAAAACACCTTCGATTGCAACTTGCTTTACTGGGTCATTGCCGATTCGCAGTACATCAATAAAGAAGGGTACATAGATTTTGACAATATCAGCAGCGAGGAAGCCAACCGCTACCGCATCGCCGAAGAGCATGACGGCAGGTATGTGGTGCGCATTTACCGGATCAGCGGAAAGTTCCTAGGGCAGTTCGAGACCTTCGATTTTCCCTTCGATCACCACGAGGTAAAAATCCCGATCACGGCCCTCAGCAGCAGCGACAAGATCAAGATCAGTTTCGATTACAGTCGCCTGCAAATCAAGGACAAAAAGAAAGACTTTCACTTCAACGACTGGAAAACCGACGAGTATTTCGTGACCCTCGACAACCAACTGACCAACGCGCTCGGCTCTCTGGACAAGATCTCCTTTGACACTTTGGACCGCGCCAAGTACCTAGAAAAATACAAGAGTCTGAACGTTCGCCTAAACGTAAGCCGCCGCCCTTGGGGATCCATCATCCTGATCATTGTGCCCTTCCTTATGTTCAGCGTACTGCCGATTTTCGTGCTGATTTTTCACCGGAGCAACTTCGAAGACGTAGGCGAACTCATCATCACTTCCTTCCTTGCCACGGTGGCCTATTCCATCAACCTCGTGCAGCTTTCGCCCACCACGGATTCAATGAACCGGGCCTACCTGTTTCTGCTCCTTACACTGGGGATCAACTTCTTCTGCTTCCTGTACGTCACCTACAATGGCGCCGCCCGATCCGCTTCGGGAGCACTGATTAAACGGAAATTCAAACTCAGAAAAGTTTGGGTGCCGCTTTTGCTGATCGTGGTGTTTTTGATGCTGATGTATTTTATTTTTGGAGGTTGATGTCCAAGCAATTTTCCCGGCAAAAACAGCCGATAAGAAAACTAAATCTGTTGCATTTGAAACTTGAATCCGCCAGTTTTCTTGATGCGATGAGTTTGGAATTTAGAATCTGCAATTTGCACCAAAAAAAAACTCCGACGGTTGCCCGTCGGAGTCTTTGAATCGTATCGTCAAGATGCCTAAATCGCTTATGCGAGTTGTACATTGACAGCGTTCAAGCCTTTTTTGCCTTGTTGAGTCTCGAATGTGACAGAATCACCTTCGCGGATTTTGTCAACCAAACCGCTGACGTGGACGAAGATTTCTTCGCCTGAGTTTGTGTCAACTACGAAACCGAAACCTTTGGTTTCGTTGAAGAACTTGATAGTTCCAGATTGCATACTAAAAAAATTGAAAAAATGAAAAGTAATTGTTCCGAAGAACGGGGCAAAGGTAAACGAATTAATTGAGAATCAATGATTTTTGTTTTTTCGATCAAAAAAACTCCGAACGGTTGCCCGCCGGAGTTTTTTGAATCGTATCGTCGAATGCCGGATCGCTTCTTAGGCGAGTTGTACATTGACTGCGTTCAAGCCTTTTTTGCCTTCTTTTGTCTCGAAAGTGACGGTGTCGCCCTCCCGGACTTTGTCAACCAATCCGCTGACGTGAACGAAAAATTCCTCGCCAGTAGCTGAGTTAACCACGAAACCAAAACCCTTGGTTTCATTGAAGAACTTGACAGTTCCTTTTTGCATACTAAAAAAATTGTAAAAATGAAAAGTAATTGCCCCGAAAGACGGTGCAAAGCTACGCAAGTTTGTTGAATGTCAAGGGGTTCGGCTCATTTTCTTCCCTTTCGCTCTGCCCTACCCTTTCCCGCCCCGCCTCACCGCCCCCTTCCCAAACCGATCCCTTATCTTGTCCATAGCATCCAACAGCCGCGATTCCTTTTCTGTATCGTCAAACAGGTTGAGTTGACTCGTTCCTTGCACCAGCTCGCTGAAACGGACGCCCACCAAGCGGATCGCCTGGCGGCGTTCGTACAATCGGTCGAACAAGCTCAAGGTATGCGCTACGAGTGGGCCGTCCTGTGCGGTGTAGGAGATTTTAGCTTGTTTGGTAAAGGTATTGAAGTCCGAATAGCGCAGTTTTACGGTCACGCAGGCGGTCAGTTTTCCGAGGGAGCGCAGTTGGTAGGCCAACTGTGCCGTTTGTTTTCGGATTTCATCGTGCAGGAAACGCATTTCAATGGTATCCGTATGAAAGGTGCGCTCGGTAGAAATAGAATCCTGCTCCCGATAAGGCACTACCGGACTGTTGTCTTCCCCATTGGCTTTTTTCCACATGAGGAGGCCATGTTTGCCAAATTCCCGCTGCAAAAGACGCGGAGGCACTTCACTTAGAACTTGGCAAGTCCGTACGCCCATGAGCGAAAGTCGGCGTTCGGTTTCGCGACCAATCGAGGGTATTTTTCCCACGGGTAAAGGCGCAAGAAAAACCTTCTCTGTACCTGCTGCTATCAGTTTTGTTCCATTGGGTTTTGCTTCTCCCGTGCCGACTTTTGACACTGTTTTATTCGCCGAGAGCCCGAGCGACAAGGGCAGGCCCGTTTCTTTTATGATACGCTGACGCAGTTCGGTGCTCCATTTCCAGCAGCCGATGTATTTGTCCATACCCGTCAGATCGAGGTAGAACTCGTCAATCGAGGCCTGTTCGTAGAGGGGGGCTTGTTCTTCAATCACGGCGCGCACCAGCGAGGAGTGTTTGGAGTAGGTCTCCATGTCGCCGCGCAGCACGATCGCATCAGGGCACAATTGCAGGGCCTGTCGCATGGGCATAGCCGAACGCACCCCGAAGGCGCGGGCCTCATAACTGCATGAAGCCACTACACCCCGGTTGCTGCTGCCCCCAATCAGCAGGGGTTTTCCCCGCAGGCTGTCGTTGCGCAGTTGTTCCACCGCGACAAAGAATGCGTCGAGGTCGAGGTGGAGAATGGAGCGGTCGAAGGGTTCCAAGGTGATTGGTGGATTGGTGATTGGTGATTGGTGGATTGGTGATTGGTGATTGGTGATTGGTGATTGGTGATTGGTCGTATTCCCTCTGAATTGTCATGTCGTAGCGAAGCGGAGACAACCACACAACGTCCACTCCTGATTTGCATACCTTACAGGTTTGTATATCGAAACGCTATGCTTGGTACCGCCCATCCACCCGATAGGGTAATCGTTCCATGTTGTGGGTTTCTAAACTCATAAATCCAAAGTCTGACGTAAGTCTTCCCCGGATGCGATACACTCCGCGCCCCCGGAAAGGCGTTTTTTTTACTTGATCTGGAAAATGTACTGTATCAAAAAATCGGCCCTCGATGTCCAGCCATGTGCCGAATTGCATGAGTTCGCCCTTGACCGTACGGGTGTCTTTGCGGCACACATAGTAGCCGGTCATGGTGACCAGTTTATGAACGTGTTCACCCATTTCGCGGGCCAATAGACCGATATTTTCCGCTTTACCCGCGCAAGCTTCGGTGGATCCTGCCCCTTCCTCTAATAAATCAAAGGGCGAGCAGAGCAAAAAGCCCAGCAATTCCAGTTCGTCGAAGCTTTGATCAAAAGGGCCGTCTTCGAGCGTCGGCAAACGAAAGGCATCGGCCTCTTCTGTAAACAAGAGGTTCGCCCCCATGCCGCTTTCCGGGGTCAACACACGGCTTTTTTCCCACAACAATTCGCTCTTTTTTAGTCCTGTAAACCGAAAAGCCCCGATACGGATCAGTATATCCAATTGTGAAGGAGACACATGCACCCGCCGCACAAAATCCTCCAGTGACTTGAAGTTCCCAAACGCAAGCCGTTGCTGTTCAATGTCTTGGATGAGTTGTGATTCCAACCCGCGCACATGGATCAGACCGATATAAACGTCCTTGCCTTCAATACGAGTCAAATTTCGGCTGCGATTGATACAGGGCGCATGAATGGTCGCTCCGCACATACGCGCTTCATGCACATAGAACTCCGTGCTGTAAAACCCGCCAAAATTGTTGATCACCGCCACCATGAATTCCAGCGGGTAATAGGTTTTCAGGTAAAGGCTTTGGAAGGATTCCACCGCAAAACTTGCAGAGTGTGCCTTACAGAACGAGTAGCCGCCAAAACTCTCAATCTGCCGCCATACCTCTTTGCTGAGCTCTTCGGGATAACGCCGGGCGGCGCAGTTGTCAAAATATTTTTGCCGCAAACGGGCAAAAGCCTCCGAAGAGCGTTTTTTGCCCGTCATCATACGGCGCATCACATCGGCTTCGTCAAGGCCCAGCCCCGCAAAATGGTGCAAGATTTTCATCACATCCTCCTGATACACCATTACCCCGAAGGTTTCGGAGAGGTGTTCTTTAAAAACCGGGTGAGGATATTCAAAAGAATGCGGCTGGTGGAAACGTTGAATGTACGCGCGCATCATGCCGGAACTGGCCACGCCGGGCCGGATGATACTGCTCGCTGCCACGAGATGTATATAATGATCACATCGAAGTTTGCGCAACAGTCCGCGCATCGCAGGACTTTCGATATAAAAACAGCCCATGCAACTACTGCTGCGCAATTGGGCACGCACCCGCTCATCGGTTTTGAGGCGTTCGACTTCATGCACGTTCACTGCTTTTCCTTGGTTTTCGCGCACCAGATCAACACAGTCTTTTATATGGCCCAGACCGCGCTGGCTCAGGATGTCGAACTTGTGGAAGCCCCATTCTTCCGCAGCATACATGTCAAAATGGGTGATCGGGAAACCTTTGGGCATCATTTGCAGCGCCGTAGCCTGACTCAGTGGCTTTTCGGAAATGATGACCCCACCCGCATGGATGGAGAGGTAGTTGGGAAAGTTCACCAGCATTTCGCCAAAGTGGAGGATATGTTTTGCCCAAGGGTGGAGCGTGTTGACGGTGGAGGGTTGGACATTGGACATTCCTTGTTGGACATTGGACATTCCTTGTTGGACATTGGACATTCCTTGTTGGACATTGGACATTCC